>Ga0265292_1002150_pt1 | contig 14512 bp, 14 predicted proteins | sample Munlanlewell296A_FD_189080 | JGI IMG/M metagenome (GOLD analysis project Ga0265292, IMG submission 189080) | Leachate microbial communities from a municipal landfill in Southern Ontario, Canada - Leachate well 296A | ecosystem: Engineered > Solid waste > Landfill > Unclassified | place: Canada...
ACACTGCTTTTGGCAAACTGATCTATGTATTTATCCCATTCAAGACTATTGATCAGTTTATGCAATTACCTGAATTACTTGAAAAGGATAAGGTTTACGCAGTAGTAGGAAAATCTTTCGTTGATGCAGCTTACAATGACCCTCCTTATAAAAGGTATGAAAGTATTCTTCTGAAAGCGTTTATGAACATGCCGCAATTTGTAGCTCCAAGGTTTTCTTCACCTACAGCAGAAAGGATATATGAATTACGCAGTTACGAAAGTGCAACTGAAGCCAAGGCTGTTAAAAAGAGAGAAATGTTTAATCAGGGTGGGGAGATTGCATTATTCGAAAACCTTAAGTTCAATGCAGCATTCTACGCTGAGGTTTTAGTTGGAAGTCATATGCCGAATCTAATGTACATGATCACATTCTCTGATATGAAATCACATGATGATCATTGGGCTGCTTTCAGAGCAAGCGAGGGATGGAAAACACTTTCCGGAAAGGAAGAGTACAAAAACACTGTCTCTAAAGCCAATCCTTATTTACTTCATCCTACTTCCTATTCTGATTTTTAGAAATATATCTCTGTGGTTCTCGTGTCTTCTCTGTGGCCCTCTGTGTAATAATTTTTTAAGAACTTACACAGTTTCACAGAGGTTTATTATTGCTTTTATCTCAGACAGGTAATTCAATTTTCGAAAGAGCATCTTCGATTTCAGCATAGGTCAGTTCATGATCGGGAAGGTTATTCTCGAAATATTTTTCATATGCTGTAAGATCTAAATGGCCATGGCCACTCAGGTTAAACAGAATTGTCTTTGCGATACCCTCTTTATCGGCAATCCTGGCCTCCTCAAATACACCGGCAATAGCATAGGTCGATTCAGGAGCAGGAATAATTCCCTCAGAGCGGGCAAATATTACTCCGGCCGCAAAACATTCCTTCTGCATTTTTGCCTTGACTTCAATAAGGCCATCTTTCAGAAGCTGGCTTGGCAGAACTCCGGCACCATGATATCTCAAACCTCCTGCATGAATTTTCTCTGGAATAAAATTGTGCCCAAGCGTATACATCGGGAGAAGAGGAGTCATGCCAGCGGTGTCTCCAAAATCGTACATGAATTTTCCTCTTGAAAGCTTCGGACATGAAGATGGTTCAATTGTAAGAAGCCTTGTTTTCTTCCCGTTGACAAGGTTTTCACGGAGAAATGGAAATGCAATTCCCGAAAAGTTAGAGCCTCCTCCGAAACAACCTATCACTACATCGGGATAGTCACCAGCTTTTTCCATCTGTAAAATAGCTTCTTGTCCGATAATAGTCTGATGGAGAAGTACATGATTGAGGACGCTGCCAAGAGAGTACTTTGTATACGGATCTTTCACAGCCATTTCAATGGCTTCGGAAATTGCAATTCCCAGACTTCCCGGAGAATCGGGGTTGTTTTTCAGGATATTACGACCGGCTTCTGTCAGATTACTTGGTGAAGGAATTACTTTTGCGTTGTAGGTATTCATCATCAGTTTTCTACCTGGTTTCTGATCATAGCTGACCTTTACCATAAAGACTACAAGTTCGAGCCCGAAATAGTTGCATGCAAAACTCATTGCACTTCCCCATTGTCCGGCTCCGGTCTCTGTTGTAATTCTTTTTACTCCTTCCATCTTGTTATAGTATGCCTGAGGAATAGCAGTATTTGCCTTATGTGATCCTGAATAATTACCACCCTCATACTTATAATATATCTTGCATTTTGTACCAAGAGTTTTCTCGAGGTTATATGCTCTGTGCATCGGAGACGGTCGATAGGTCTTGTAGAGATCAAGCACTTCTTCGGGAATATCAATATATCTTTCCTGCGACACTTCCTGTTTTATAAGCTCCATTGGGAAGATTGCTGACAGACTTTCGGGTCCTATCGGTTTCATTGTCCTCGGATCCAGTGGTGGCATTGGTTTATTTGGCATGTCCGCCACGATATTATACCATTGCCTCGGCATTTCATCTTCGCTTAATAAAATTTTAAAGATTTTTTTCATTGTATTTTAGTTTAAAGGTTAATAAATAAAAAAGAATCAGGCTTTCCGGTATCATTCATGAACCAATGCTCCAAGATGTCTTAAATCATCAAAAAACCCGGGATACGATTTTGCAACGCATTGAGAATCCCTGATATAAATTCTTCCTGTAGCGCCAAGTGAAGCAACTGCAACGGCCATTGCAATACGATGATCATCATGTGATTCAACACGGGCACCCTGTGGCCGGCCACCGGTAACAGACATCAGATCATCTTTAATTTCTATCCTGACATTCATCTTTCCGAACTCTTTCTTAAGGGCTGTGGCCCTGTCACTCTCTTTATATATTAACCGTGATACCCCTTTGATAGTTGAAACACCATCACTATAGGATGCGAGTGCAACAAGCGGAGGGAAAAGGTCAGGTGATTCAGTAGCATCAAACTCAAATGCTTTTAAATCGGATTTGGAAATCTCAATCTGATTTTCGCTGATTTTCATTTGTGCTCCTGCTTTCCCGAGAGCACTAATTATTGCCATATCGCTTTGCATACTGTCTGTACGAAGTCCCTGAACAGTTATCTGCCCGTTAACTGCACCCGCAACCAGAAGAAATGCTCCGCCACTCCAGTCAGCCTCAACTGTATAGTTATGAGGGATATACTTTTGATTGCCGGGTATTTGAAACAGGTTATAACCTGTGTTATGAACAGTTATTCCGAATGACTTGAGTATCTGGATAGTCATGTCGATGTACGGCTTGCTTTTCAGATTATTGACTTTTATTTCGGAGTCCCTGGCAGCAAGAGGTAATGCCATAAGCAGACCCGTTAATAACTGACTGCTTACTGATCCGTCAATTTCGCAGTATCCTCCAACTATCGGTCCCTGAATTGTAAGCGGAAGAAATCCATCCGAACTCGTGCATTTCACTCCCAGTTGATTTAGAGCCTCTTCAATCATGAACATTGGTCTCTTTTTAAGAGAATTTGCGCCAACCATCGTAATTTCTGCCGGATACAATGCAGCGATAGGAGAGAACATGCGGATCGCAAGACCCGATTCGCCACAATTCAGCTTTGGCTCTTTTAATACGCCCGAGCCATTAATTTTCAATTCATCAGCCTTGGGTTCTACCCTGGCGCCCAAACCTACCGCTATGCTCATTGCAGCTAATGAATCATCGCAATATGAGGGATTATGGATTATGCTTTGTCCGTCGGCAAGTAATGCGGCAGCAATAGACCGTTGTGTCATACTCTTAGATGCAGGAGCTTTGATTTGACCTTTAATTCCGGACGGTTCTACATATCTTTCCATCGGTTCCTTTACAATTTATTTTTCGTCAGACGGATTTTTCACTCCGTTATTCATGATCTTCATCTGATGGTTAATAGACTCCTGGTGAATCGCTTTGAAAATTGTATCAATCAGTTCAGCGGATAGTCCTTTAGCCTGACCTTTGATTATTACTCTTTTTATAATTTCATCCCATCGGCTGCTCTGCAAGATAGTGATATTGTTTTCTTTTTTATAACGTCCGATAGTTTCTGCAACTTTCATTCGTTGCTCCATAAGGTCGAGCAGATGTTCATCATACACATCAATTTGCTGCCGGAGTTCCCAAAGGACATCTAGTAATTTTGGATCAGAAGTGCTTGCATTTCGAAGGATAAGCCTGCTTAATAGCTTTTTCAGATCGTTTGGGGTCAGCTGTTGGGCGGCATCACTTAACGCTTTTGCAGGATCGATATGGGATTCGAGCATTAGTCCGTCGAAGTTCAGGTCCATTGCCTTTTGGGAAATCTCGTGAAGAAATTGTCTTGAGCCGGCAATGTGACTTGGGTCACAAATAATAGGTAAGTCGGGGATACGCCTGCGTAATTCAATTGGTAACTGCCAGTTGGGCTGGTTACGATACAATGTCTTTTCGTAGGAAGAGAACCCACGATGAATTGCCCCTATCCTGGTAATTCCTGCTCTGGCAATCCGTTCAATGGCACCTATCCATAACTCAATGTCGGGATTTATAGGATTCTTCACAAGCACCATCACATCCACTCCGTTAAGGGCATCAGATATCTCCTGTACTGTGAAAGGATTAACAGAGGTCCGGGCACCGATCCACAACATATCAATTCCATATTTCAGAGCCTCGGAGACATGCTTTTCATTAGCCACTTCTGTTCCAACAAGTAGTCCGGTTTCCTGTTTCACTCTTCTGAGCCATTTCAACCCTTCGGTACCCACTCCCTCAAAAGAATTCGGACGTGTCCTTGGTTTCCAGATACCAGCGCGAAAAATGCTAACCTCTTTTATCTGAGCTAATTGTGTAGCAGTTTCCATCACCTGTTCTTCTGTTTCGGCGCTGCACGGTCCGGAGATAAGAAAAGGCCTGCCTTTATAACCTCTCCAGTCTTTAATCAGGGAATTCTCAAGTTTTAATTCCATTATTCAATAGATTAATTAATTCAATATTTTTCTGATCTTGTTAGCCTCTTCCATCAGGGCTTTCAAACCGTTAATATCTTTATCGGAGATCATCTTTCTGAACGAATTCATTTTCTCAATATAAGTGTCCATTACTTCAAGGATATATTGAGAATTTTCAAGAAAAATAGGAGCCCATGTTTCACCGTTGCTTTTTGCCAGACGGACAGTACTTTCAAAACCACCGCCAGCCAATGCGAGAATATTTTGTTCTTCCTGTTCCTTTTCAAGCACACTCAATGCGAGTGAAAATGATGTAATATGCGAAATATGAGATATATAGGCAACATGCACATCGTGGTCGCTCGAGTTCATGTACACTTTATGCATATTCAGTATATCGAGCATTTTTTCAACTGTTTCAATGGCATCCCCATCGCTGAGTTCCCTGTCGCAGATAATAGCAGTTTTATAGTCAAACAGTTTCCCGATTGCAGCAAGAGGACCGGAATACTCAGTACCGGCCATTGGATGAACTGCAACATAACGGCCCCTGCCCGAATGATTTTTTGAAGCTTCTGCGATACTGGCTTTTGTTGAGCCCATATCGGTTACAACTTTTGAAGTGCCTGCTATCCTGTCGAGAATGCCGGGCAACATAATACAATTCGTATTAACAGGGGTGGCAAGTATTATCAGATCACTTTTTTCAATGGCATTTTCCAGAGTATCATTTTCATCTACTAATCCGCAGAGCAGGGCAATATTCTGATGATGCATATTGGTGTCAACTCCGATTATTTTGTCGGCAAATCCCCGTTTACGGAGATCAACCATAAGTGAGCCCCCGATCAGCCCTATTCCTATTACTGCAATTGTCATTTTTTAGTTTATTATCTGTATGATTTATAAGTTAAATTTTATCATTTTATCTGGGAATCAGGAGTCCGAAGTCAGAAGTCCGAAGTATAGCTGGTGTCTTCCGTCTTCCGACTTCCGACTATTGTTTTAATCTCTCTTTTGCTTCCATTAGTCTTTTCTCATTGGCGCACAATGAAATACGTATATACCTTTCACCGTTTTCTCCAAAAATGAAACCTGGTGTAATGAACACATGGGTTTTATTCAGAATACCTTCTATATACATTTCGCACTTGATAATATCCTCTGGAATACGTCCCCATACAAACAAGCCAACCTGGGTTTTATCATATTTGCAGTTGAGGACATCCATAATTTCTTCCACTATTTTGCGACGTCTGATATAGGCAGTATTGACCGTATCGTACCAAGATTCAGGATTATTAAGTGTCTCAACTGCAGCCATCTGCATTGGCAGAAACATCCCTGAATCCATGTTGCTTTTGACTTTAAGCACATTCTTAATATACTCGCTATGACCCGCAACCATACCAATGCGCCATCCTGCCATATTTTGCGACTTGCTTAACGAATTGAGTTCCAGAGCTGTTTCTTTCGCACCATCGACTGCCAGAAGACTGATATATTCTTTATTTAAGATGAAGCTGTAAGGATTGTCGTTGCAGAGGAGTATCCTGTGTTTTTGTGAAAATGCAACCAGTCTTTCAAATAGTAACATTGATCCTTTTGTTCCGGTCGGCATATGCGGGTAGTTAACCCACATCACTTTTACCCTGCTCAGATCCCTCTGCTCAAGAGCTTCCAGATCGGGGAGCCAGCCCCTCTTTTCTTCAAGATCATATTTTCTGGCTATTCCTCCAACCAGGTTTGTAACAGATGAATAGGTGGGATATCCCGGATCAGGTACAAGCACTTCATCTCCCGGATTGACAAAAGCCATGCTGATGTGCATAATTCCTTCCTTACTTCCCATAAGTGGCAGAATCTCATTATCGGGATTCAACTCAACATGAAAATATTTTTTGTACCAGTCTGCAAATGCCTTTCTTAATGCAGGAATTCCGGTATAGCTCTGGTAACCATGTGAAGTTGGTTTTTTGGCTTCAGTGATAAGACTCGTAATAGTATTTTCCGAAGGTGGCTGATCGGGGCTGCCAATACCAAGGTTAATAATATCAGCACCTTCTCTGCGCATCTTATCAATCTGTGCAAGTTTTTGTGAGAAATAGTATTCCTGTACATTACTAGTACGGTCAGCCGGTTTAACTTTCATATAGCATGTCTCCTTTAAAATAAACTCCAAGCACCTCTAAATTACTTGTGTATTTTTCCAATACCCTTTTGATTACATCAGAGTTGGTATTCTTACTCAATTCCAGATCGAGATAAAACATGTATTCCCATTCGCCATTCAACCGTGGAACCGATTGAATCTTTGACAGATTAATTTCCAGTTCTGCGAGCTTGACGAGGACTGCTGCCAGTGACCCGGGTTTATGACCTGTTGAAAAGCAGATAGAAACTTTGTTCCCTTTCTTATTCCCTTTGTCTTCACCACCTACAACGAGAAACCGTGTGTAGTTCTGCTTATAAGTCTCTATTCCTGAGGCAAGTATTTCGAGACCATATATTTCTGCAGCATTTGAAGATGCAATTGCAGCAACCCCTTTAAGCTGGTTTTCGCTTATTATCCTTGCACTTCCTGCAGTATCGTCACTCTCAGTTAGAGTCATCCCGGGAAACTTATTGAGGAATGTCATACATTGTGCCAGAGCTATCGGATGAGATCTTATCTCTCTGATGTCGGTTATTAACTGACCATGTAAAGCCATCAGATTCTGTCTTATCTGCAGGTTATGTTCTCCCAGGATCTTCATACCCGATTCCCTTATGAGAGTGTAATTGTAAAGAATACTTCCTGACCTTGCATTTTCAATTGCCATTATGGCAAAATCTGCCTCTCCGGCTATCAGAGTATTGAGGGTCAGATCGAATGTGGAACAAGGCACGATTTCAATAGAATCATAATTAAAGTACTGTTGTGCAGCAACTTCATGAAAACATCCTATCTCTCCCTGTATTGCTATTTTCATCTTCTACATATTTTAAATAAAAAAGGGCCCCTTCGTGGGACCCTTGCTTTCATATAAATTTAATTATCTGTATACAAAAATCCCCTTATCTGTTTTTAAAATAAAAATAGAAGTAATAAAAGGAGATAAAATATTTGTATACAATATTCATTTGGTCGTGTTATTGGCTTGCAAAAGTAATGCATTAATTAAAAAAGACAAATTATTCACAATAAATTCTATTAATCCTGTTGATTTTTTATATTATCATCTCATTTTAATGGATTTGAATATGCCGTTTTTGCAAAATCTCTTCAATGCTCTGTAGATTGATATTTTTAGTTTTCAATAATAAAAGTAAATGATATAACAAATCGGCAACTTCATTTTTAAACAGCTCAATGTTATCATCCTTTGCTTCAATTATTAATTCAACAGCTTCCTCACCGACTTTCTGAGCTACTTTATTAATGCCTCTCTTATAAAGCTTATTTGTATAAGAATCCTTAGAATCATTTTCAATGCGCTGGTTTATAACTTGTTCCAGAGCGTAAATAAATCCTTTTGCAGTCTCTTCCCCGAAACAAGCGGTACTACCGGTATGACAAACAGGTCCGGCCGGTCTTACTTTGATAAGAATCGAATCATTATCGCAATCGGATAATATTTCTTCTACATATAAAAAATTTCCCGAGGTCTCGCCTTTGGTCCAGAGACGGTTTTTGCTCCTGCTGAAAAAAGTTACCTTCCTCTCTTTTCCGGTTTTATCAAAAGCCTCCTCGTTCATATAGCCTACCATGAGGACCTGAAGGGTGTTATTATCCTGAATAACAACGGGTACCAGGCCGTTTCCTTTGCTAAAGTCAATATTCATATTCAACATCTTACATTTATTTTTTCATTCATTAAGTAATTTTTAAGATCTGGAATTGTGATATCTCCGAAGTGAAAGATACTGGCAGCAAGTGCTGCACTGCAACCGGTATTAAAAAAGACCTCCCTGAAGTGTTCCATTGAACCAGCACCACCGGATGCAATAACCGGAATATTTACATTCCTGCTCACTTCCCCGGTGATATCGATCGAAAACCCCAACCTGGTTCCATCATTGTTCATTGAAGTCAGCAGTATCTCACCTGCACCCTGTTCCTCGACCATACGTACCCAGTTGACAGTTCTTAAGTCAGTGGGAGTTCTGCCGCCGTTGATAAAAACGATCCATTCATCATCAACAAGTTTTGTATCAATAGCAACAACAACACATTGACTTCCAAATTGCCCGGCAATTTCCGAGATTAGTTCGGGCCTTCTTACGGCTGATGAGTTTACAGTAACTTTATCGGCTCCGGCTTTAATAAGGATTGCAACATCATCGACCGTATCAATTCCTCCTCCCACAGTAAACGGTATATTGATCTCTGCAGCAATCCTTTCAACCAATCCGGCGAGAGCTTTCCTGTTCTCAATCGTTGCTGTGATATCCAGAAAAACAAGTTCATCAGCACCCTGTTTTACATAAATTTTTGCCAGCTCAACCGGATCTCCGGCATCTCTTAAATTAATAAAATTTACACCTTTGACCGTTCTTCCGTCTTTAATGTCGAGACACGGAATAATTCGTCTTTTTAACATTGTCTGCCTAATTCTTTTAAAGTTATTTTCCCCTCATACACAGCTTTTCCAATTATTGCACCATCGCAACCGCCTTCCCTGAGATCTTCAAGATCTTTTATCGATGTGATGCCTCCACTGGCAATCAGATTGATTTTTACTTTATCCAGTATCTCTTTATACAGAGCTGTTGACGGTCCCTGAAGCATGCCATCCTTTTTAATATCAGTACATATCGTATATTTCACCCCCTTGGACCTATAGTCAGAAATAAAGCTGATTATATCTTTATCTGAGGTTTCTGCCCACCCACCGGTTGACACTTTTCTGTCGATACAGTCTGCACCAAGGATTAACTTTTCTTGTCCCAGTCTTGTCAGCCATTCCATGAATAAACGGGGGTCAGTAACGGCAATACTTCCGGCGGTAACCTGTCTTGCCCCGGCATTAAATACTGTTATCAAGTCTTCATACAATCTTAACCCGCCACCAAAGTCAATTTTCAAATTTGTCTTCCCGGCAATTTTTTCAAGGACCTTTATATTTTCGATCTTTTTATTTTTTGCCCCGTCAAGATCAACCAGATGAATATAACTCAAACCATTATCTTCAATCTGCCTGGCAACCTCCAGAGGATCTTTGTTATACACTTTTTTTGTACTGAAGTCTCCCCTTGTAAGGCGGACACATTTTCCGCCAATTATATCAATCGCTATTATTATTCTCATAGATTCAGGAAATTTTGTAAGATCTTTTCTCCGACACCCGCTGATTTCTCGGGATGAAACTGTGTTGCATAGAAATTTTCACTTTTCATTGATGCGCTGAAAGGCAATATATAATTGCATGTAGCTGAAGTACATGAGGAAATTTCAGCGTAGTAACTGTGAACATAATAGACATCATCTTCAAGCGCTACACCTTTGAAGAGATCTCCCTTTATTGTAAGGAAATTATTCCAGCCCATGTGCGGGATCTTGTCTACCGGAGGAAATAATCTTACATCTGAATCAAATATTCCCAGGCATTCAGTATCGTTTTCCTCGGAATAGCGGCACATAAGCTGTAAACCCAGACATATTCCCAATACCGGTTGCTTAAGGAAGATGATCGTTTTATCCAATTCTCTTTCCTTCAGGTATTGCATAGCAGAACTCGCTTCTCCCACACCGGGGAATATGACTTTATCAGCGTTCATTAATTCCGCCGGATTATCTGTAATGATGCTCTCGTAACCCAATCGGGTCAGAGCATTCTGCACGGATTTGATATTTCCGGCATTATATTTCAGGATTGCGATCATAAACTTCCTTTTGTTGTTGGTAAATTGAAGTTATCTGTTTGTTTTACAGCCATTTTTATGGCTTTTGCAAAAGCCTTGAAGATCGCTTCAATCTTGTGATGTTCATTCTTACCCTCTGCCCTGATATTCAGGTTGCATTTTGCATTGTCGCTGAATGACTTAAAGAAATGGAAGAACAATTCAGTTGGCATCTCTCCAATTTTTTCCCGGAGAAACTCCACCTCCCATACCAGCCAAGGTCTGCCGCCAAAATCCAGTGCAACCTGTGCAAGGCAGTCATCCATAGGTAATACGAAGCTGTATCTTTCAATACCTTTTTTACCTCCCAGTGCTTTCAATATAGCTTCACCAAACGTAATAGCCACATCTTCAACAGTATGGTGTTCGTCAATTTCAAGATCGCCCTTCACCTTTATAATAAGATCAATATTTCCGTGCCGCGCAATCTGTTCAAGCATGTGGTCGAAAAAACCGATTCCTGTATCAATGTTGCTTTTTCCTGATCCATCCAGATTAAGTTCGACCCGGATATCTGTCTCAGATGTTTTTCTTTCCACTTTTGCAATCCGTGGTATCTGTTTAAGATACTTACAGATATCGTTCCAGTCGGTTGTGCTTAATTCAGCATCGGGAGAGCTCTCCCGGCTTAAATAAATGGTTTTACATCCTAAATTCTTAGCCAGCTCAATATCTGTTGGCCTGTCACCGATAACGAATGAAGAATCGAGATCGATCCCTTTTGCCAGGTATTTCACAAGCATTGCAGTCCCTGGTTTACGGGTCGGAGCCTTTTGAGATGGCAAAGTTCTGTCGATGAATATTTCGGTGAATACTATCCCTTCTCCTCTGAGGATCTGTAACACCTTATTGTGAACCGGCCAGAAGGTCTCCTCAGGAAACGACTCTGTGCCAAGACCATCCTGGTTAGTTACCATTACCAGTTCAAAGTCTGTCTCCTTTGCAATTTTCGATAAGTTGGTTATTGCCCCGGGAAGGAAAAGCAACTTCTCAAAACTATCTACCTGCTCATCTTCCGGTTCGGCTATAATTGTGCCATCCCTGTCAATAAAAAGTACCTTCTTCATATTGAAATTGCTTTTAATGTATTAACAAGTTTGTCGTTTTCGGACCTTTTCCCAACTGTAATCCGAAGGCAATTATCAATAACACTGCTGCGATTTCTTACAATTATACTTTTGTCAACCAGCGTATTATAGATATAATTGGCGTTTTTAACTTTTACAAGCAGGAAGTTTGCATCTGAGGGATAGACCTTTTCTGTGATTTTCAATTTTTTCAGATTAGCCGAAAGCCTTTCTCTCTCTCTTTTAATTTTAATGATCTGATTTTTATATTCCTCAACTTTATCCAGTTTCCGCAATGCAGCTTTCTGATTGATCGTACTTATATTATAAGGTGGCTTCAACTTGTTGAAATATTGAATGATATCAGAATTTGAAAAGGCCATTCCAACCCTCACGGCTGCCAGTCCGAAAGCCTTGCTGAATGTCTGCATCAGGATCAGGTTGGGATAAATGTCAACCATTTTAATAAATGAAGGTTTATCACTGAAATCTATATAAGCTTCATCGATCACAACGATCCCGTTGAAATTGGCAATGATATACTCGATATCGGAATAATTCATGCAGTTCCCTGAAGGATTATTCGGAGAACAGATAAAGATCAGTTTCAGGTTTTTATCTGAAAACCATGGTTTGACCTTTTTGAGATCAATCTGAAAACCCTCATTCAATGGAACCTTTACAACCTTAATATCATTTACTGAAGCTGACACTTCGTACATCCCATAGGTAGGGGTGAAGGTGAGCGCTTTGTCAACACCCGGGTTACAGAACACCCTGAAACAAAGATCAATTATCTCATCACTTCCGTTTCCCAGGAATATTTTTTCCTCTAAGATCCCTTTGATTTTTGAAATTGCAGCTTTCAAATCTCTCTGATATGGATCGGGATACCGGTTCAAATTTCCGAAAGGGTTTTCGTTGGCATCCATAAAAATGCCGGTTTTGCCCTTGAATTCATCCCTGGCACATGAGTAGGGTGTAAGTTTTATAACACTTTCCCTTACTAATTCATTAACATTTACCATTTTGTAAACTTTTTAGTCTGACACTCACTGCATTTTTGTGACCATTTAGATTCTCGGCTTCCGCCATAAGTTCAATTGCTGGTCCAAGGTTTTTAATGCCTTCTCTGCTAACTTCCTGAAAAGATATTTTTTTAAGGAAGCTTTCGGTGGAGACACCGCTGTAACTCCTGGCAAATCCATTTGTGGGAAGCGTATGGTTTGTCCCGGTAGCATAATCCCCGGCACTTTCGCAACTGAAATTTCCAAGGAAAACCGAGCCGGCGTTTATTACTTTGTTTGCCAGTGCATTTGTATCGGAGGTGTTAATAATAAGGTGTTCGGGTGCATAGAGGTTGCTGAAATCAATGCAATCATCCAATGAGGAAAGGAGAATTAACTTACTGTTTTCCAAGGCTTTTAAGGCAATCTCTTTTCTTGGTAATGGCTGCAACAGTTTTTCAACTTCAGTTTTCACTCTTTCGATCAAATCCTTATTATCAGTCAGCATAATTACCTGGCTGTCAGTTCCATGTTCGGCCTGTGAAAGGAGGTCAGCAGCAATAAATTCAGGGTTTGCTGTTCCATCTGCAATTATTAATACTTCGCTGGGACCGGCCGGCATGTCTATAGAAACACCATCCTGTTGCACCAGCTCCTTAGCTTTTGTAACATACTGATTACCTGGTCCGAATATCTTGTAAACTCTCTGGACACTTTCTGTACCGTACGCCATCGCGGCAATAGCATGTGCTCCGCCGATTTTGTATATTTCGGTTATTCCGATGAGTTGGGCTGTATAAAGAATTAAAGGACTTACTTTTCCATCCTTCCCGGGTGGTGTACAGATAATAATTTCTTTGCATCCTGCAAGTTTTGCAGGTATCCCCAGCATCAGGACCGTTGAAAAGAGGGGGGCGCTGCCTCCCGGGATATAAAGTCCCACTTTTTCAATTGCAACACTTTTTCTCCAGCATTTAACTCCTTTGAAAGTTTCAATAGCTGGCTCTGTTATAAGCTGAACAGAATGGAAATTCTCAATATTGGTTTTTGCGATATTTATTGCTGTTTTCAGTTCTTCAGGGATTTGCCCGATTGATTCCCGGATCTCAGTTAATGATACTTTTAGATTGCCCGGAGGTACACCATCAAATTTTTCGGAGAAACAATAAATGGCCTTATCCATCTCCGATTTTACCCTATTAATTATACCCCTGACAGCATTTTCGAGAACGGTTTGATCAATTCCAGGTCGTTTGCAGAGTGCATCCCAGCTCTCTTTTTTGGGAAAAAGGATTGTCTTCATTACAATATCATTTTCTCGATTGGAATTACTAAAATGCCTTCAGCCCCTGCTGCTTTTAATTGGTTTATTCTTTCCCAGAATTCATCCTCTTTAACAACTGAATGAAGGCTGCACCATCCTTTTTCAACAAGGGGGAGAATAGTGGGACTTTTCATACCAGGCAGTATACTGCATATTTTTGGAATTGCAGATTCAGGTGCATTGAGTAATATATATTTGTTCTCTTTTGCATTTTTCACAGCCCTGATCCTGAAAAGAAGGCTGGTTAAAATTTCCTGTTTTTCCCTGCTCAGGGTTTTGTTTCCTATAATAACTGCCTGACTCTTCAGAATAGTCTCAACTTCATGTAATCCATTGGTAAGCAGGGTGCTGCCTGAGCTTACAATGTCGCATACTGCATCAGCCAAACCAATACCCGGGGCAATTTCTACACTACCGCTGATCTCTTCAATTTCAGCAGTTATTTTATTTTTTTTGAAGAAGTCGGAGAGAATCTTCGGGTAGCTGGTGGCCACCTTTTTATTCATGAAATATCCCAGGCCGGGATAGGTCTCTTCCTTGGGTATTGCAAGGCTAAGACGACATTGAGCAAAACCAAGTTGTTCTATGATGTTGACATCCTTGTTCTTTTCATAAATCATGTTTTCTCCAAGAATTCCTATGTCGGCGACCTGCTGCTCAACGTATTGAGGGATATCATCATCTCTCAGGAAAAGAACTTCCACAGGAAAATTCTGAGCGGTTGTTTTAAGGACACTAATCCCATTTGAGAATTTTATACCACATTCTTCCAGCAATTTTTTTGAATTTTCACT
>Ga0265292_1002151_pt1 | contig 14508 bp, 8 predicted proteins | sample Munlanlewell296A_FD_189080 | JGI IMG/M metagenome (GOLD analysis project Ga0265292, IMG submission 189080) | Leachate microbial communities from a municipal landfill in Southern Ontario, Canada - Leachate well 296A | ecosystem: Engineered > Solid waste > Landfill > Unclassified | place: Canada...
AGGCCTCTTTTACCGCCCCTGAAAACCCGCTCTCATTATTGGAGGCCACTTGTGAGTATAATGCCTTCAATTCTTCCGGAGCATTGGAAACAACGAATGGAAGGCCCACGAAACCTAAAAGATCGGTATCGTTATAGTCATTTCCAATCCCCACAACTTCAAATTGCCTGATTTGATGCAGGTTGCATAAATATTCCACTGCGTTGCCCTTTGATACATCCTGATGGTAGATCTCCATCCAGATGGATTGATGATCAATGGGTGAAGTTGCGCGTATCACTTTAACCCCATCGAAAAAGGATTTAAGCTCTTCATACCTGGCTGGATCAGGTGGCAGAATAATCAGAAACTGACAGGCTTCCCCGAAATTCGGCGGATCAAAAGAGATCGGCTTTTCATATCCCCTGTAAGTTTCCATCCGGCGTATAAAATCAGGATGCAATTCCCCATTCTGATAATATACGTAATGATGGTTTTCCGGTACAGCAGCCAAAACCTTAAAAGGCACACCCAGGTCACGAAGCCTGGTTGCTATGTTATGAACGAGCTTTTCCGGCAGGTTCATCGAATAGAGAATCTCCTTGGTATGATAATCCATGATTCCGGCACCTGAACTGAAAACCAGGTAATCGATCGGAAAATCGGCAGGCAACACCCTTTGGAAAGAAAAAGGTGAACGCCCGGTGGCAATCACACGAATTACTTCCTGATTACCAAGGTAAACCAAAGTATTAAAATCTTCAGAACTCACCTGCTGATCACTATTCAGCAGCGTCCCATCGAGGTCAGTCACCACCATTTTCACCATGTCTGCAAAAATACAAAAAGCCCCCGACTATGATAGAACCGGCTGAATCGCTACTTTCGCAGCAATTATCAGATTATGGCCAGGATAAAAGATTACTTCTCACTCGTTGTTTTCAGTCATACGATCTTTGCAATGCCTTTTGCCCTGATCGGTTTCTTTCTGGCTATCCGCTTTAGCGGTTACCCTTTCAGCTGGACTACACTCCTCCTCTGTATAGGCTGCATGGTTCTCGCCCGCAATGCGGCGATGGGATTTAATCGTTGGGCCGACCGCTATATAGACGAAAAAAATCCCAGAACCGCGCAAAGAGAAATCCCGCAAGGAATTATCAAGGGTAAAGCAGCACTGGTTTTTTCTATTATCAATGCCTTTCTGTTTATTGTGGTGGCAGGCCTTATCAATCCTCTCTGTCTTAAACTATCTCCGCTGGCCTTATCAATCATTCTGGGATACAGTTTCACAAAACGCTTTACCTGGTTGTGCCATTTGATACTCGGACTCGGGCTTTCGATCGCACCTATTGGCGCCTATATCGCCATTGCTGCTCAATTCCATTGGTTACCGCTGATGTTTTCCGGAATTGTATTAACCTGGGTAGGTGGATTCGATATTATTTACGCTCTTCAGGATGAGCATTTCGACAAATCAAACGGATTCTATTCGATTCCTTCAAAAGTCGGTATCCGGAATGCACTGATTATCTCAATGATCCTTCATGTTAAAACATTTATATTAGTCGTTATCACCGGATTCGTTGCCGGATTCGGCCTGATGTACTGGTTAGGTAGCGCAACATTTACCACATTGCTGTTTTACCAGCATCTCATCGTTAAACCAAACGATCTGACCAGGGTTAACCGGGCATTTGGCACCACCAATGGCATCGCCAGCGTTGTTTTTGCCCTGACTTTGATTATCGATCTATATATCTGATTTTCACATAATATACCTAAACGTCACACCAAGAATTTCATTAAACTGAATCCGCTTTCCCTCCCCAATTTTCACTTTTGTGCCATCCTTGACTTCATAAATCGGAACCAGGACTTTATTGTCGTACATCAATTCCGTTTTGATTGACGTACTGATATACTTATTGACCCTCAGGTTGAGAGAAAGACGCCAATCGAAATTGACTTTCTCCGGGTGGTCGATATAGTTGGAGAATAAATCCAGGTAATTGTCCATAGTGACATTTTTAACAAGAACCATATTATGACTGACGATCACCCTTGCCCCAAACTGCGCCATGATTCGCTTGTCAGGTTTCAACCCATACTTGGTTTGGTCGATGACAACGGTATCCATAACAAACCTTAGCATTCCCGTAACCGGAGAAACGTTAACAGTAAGTTTCGGGTTGGGTTTGTAGGTCATACCCAGGTTAATCTTTAAATCAGCCGGTGAAAGGAATTTTGATACCGGAATCGAATCATTGGGATAAGCAAATCCCTTAAAACCCTGGGTATCAAATGTTGCTCCTAAAGTATAATCGAAATTCTTAAATGCCTTATGCGACAGGTTGGATACCAAACTGATTCTATCCTGGCTTTTACGGAGATTCATGAGTTCGGTTTTCTGCACTCCATAAACAAACCAGTAAAAGTTATCCCACTTAATGTTTCCTTTAGCATAATTAGCCCACGCTTTTACCTCTGATGTGAACGAGATATTATTATTACCTCCCTTAGCCCAATTTGCAAAAGCAACCTGGTTAACCATCAAACTCGGTTCTGATCTTAGATACCAAAGTTTCGGTACCGGAACAGGAACCGGCCGGCGTGGAATTCGGAATTGATTCGGCCCCTGCCACTGGATATCAATTCCTTCGGGAGGTCCCTGCTTTTTAAGTAAATGCTTAAGCATCAGATCGTCACCAACCCACATATATAAAGTATTCTTGTCAAGGCTACGCATAAAAAGTTTGGCCGAATCTTTTTTACTGTTCATCACAAAAAAGGCTGTGGAATCAACCTTATTCTTTTTAAGTACAAAAGGGATTGTGTCCTGATTGGCATTCACGATCCTGAAATAAACAGAATCATTGGCGAGATGATGAACCAGCCGATCCATGGAAGAACGCAAAACCTGAGGCCTGGGCGTATAAGCGGTATCTTCAAAAACGAGATCAACAATTTCTTTCATTGAACTTCTGATGGAATCCTTATCGATAATTCCGATCGGGTTATAAAGGTCCTGACGTGAGCGGCGATTATAATCACGATAATTCAGATAACGACGCATCCGATCAGCAGAATCAAGCTTCTGCCGATATATGGATTGATTCAGTGCTGCATTCAGGGAATCACGGTTGTACTCCAGACTCACAATAAGGTTTGACATATTGATGGAATCATGCCGTATCTTGTTTAATAGTAAATCTTTCATCCTGATCAGCTGGATAATGGAATCACGCGAAACATTAAGGGTATCCTTACTGGCAACATTTTTTTCGCTAACCTGCGCCAAAAGAGAATGGGCAGGCATCAATGCGCACATGAAAATCAGAACCAGGCTAAACTTTCTCATCTTTTATAAAATTTCTGGTCAGTATGCAAAAATACAAAAGCCACACCCAATTAATCATCGATGGCAATAACTTATCCGGTTAATTTCCGAAATTTGCATCCTCATATGAACGCATCCGAGGTCATATCTATTTTAGCCGACCAGGTATTTCGCAACCTGAAGGAACGGGATTCCTTTCGCAGAAGTTATCAGTTGTCCGTTGTCTGTTGTCTGTTACCGGGCGTCAATAGGCCCCGATAACCGATAACCGACAACCTGTATTCTATCAAACATCTACCTAAATTTAAATCATTCGGCTATGTTTCCATTCTGCGAACCCTATAAAATTAAAATGATTGAGCCTCTTTACCGCAGTACACGCGAGGAGCGTGAAAGTTGGATACGCGAGGCTCGTTATAACATCTTCAACCTGAAGAGCGATCAGGTATTTATTGATTTTCTCACTGATTCCGGTACGGGTGCGATGAGCGACCGGCAGTGGGCGGCCATTATGTCGGGTGATGAATCCTATGCAGGATCCCGGTCGTTCTATGAACTCAAAGGCACGATCCGGGAGCTCACCGGCTTTGAATATTTGTTGCCAACGCACCAGGGACGTGCCGCTGAGAACGTACTTTTTTCGGTATTAGTAAAGGAAGGGCAACTGGTTCCCGGAAATGCCCATTTCGATACCACAAAGGGACATATCGAATTCCGGAAGGCAATTGCCGTTGATTGTACAATAGATGAGGCCTATGATACCACTAAACCTCATCCATTCAAAGGAAACGTAAATATCAGCAAATTAGAGTCGCTCCTGGAGGAATCGGCCGATCGGGTGTCGTTCATACTTATCACTGCCACCTGCAATACGGCGGGCGGACAGCCGGTTTCGATGGATAACATCAGGCGGGTCCGGAATCTGGCCGACCGGTATGGGAAACTCCTAATTATCGATGCTGCAAGATTTGCCGAGAATGCCTACTTTATCAAAACCCGTGAAGAAGGTTACCGGGATCAATCGATAAGGGCTATCGTGCTGGAAATGTTTTCCCTTTTTGACGGAGCTACCATGTCGGCCAAAAAAGATGGCATTGTCAATATCGGAGGATTTATTGCATTGAAAAGCAAAGAAATATACCAGGAAGCTTCGATGTATAACATCATGTTTGAAGGCTTCCTGACCTATGGTGGACAAGCAGGGCGCGATATGGCTGCATTGGCCCAGGGTCTGCGTGAGGCTACTGAATTTGATTATCTCGAATCCCGGATTTCTCAGGTGGCCTTTCTTGGAGAAAAGATGAAAAGCTATGGAATTCCCGTACAGGAGCCATTTGGCGGTCACGCAATCTTTATCGATGCCTTAAAATTCTTGCCCCAAATTCCGCGGGAAGAGTTTCCCGGACAAACCCTGGTTATTGAATTGTATAAAGCAGGCGGGATTCGTTCCGCTGAGATCGGTTCGCTCATGGCCGACCGTGATCCGGTTACCCGGGAAAACTGGTATCCGGTGCTGGAATTGGTTCGGCTGGCAATTCCGCGGCGTGCTTATACCAATAACCACATGGAGTATGCTGCAGCCGTGGCCCGCAATGTACTGGAAGCCTCGCAAAAAATCCGCAGAGGCTACCGGTTAACCCGGGAAGCCCCTATTTTGCGGCATTTTACTATGGAACTCGAACCGGTCAGCCTTTAGCGTTTCGCATGGATCCTGAAGGAATCTGACCAGGCCCTGAATTCAGGGGTATACAAGCTGGTTGCAGTGGCATAACCGCCGAAATAACTGCCTGCCTGTTCCACAACCGCCTGATATTCTATTGAACTAACTCCTTTTGGTAGTTGCGATACATAACACACCAACGATTCCGGCTCGCGTGATTGGTAATAAGATAATCCGGCCCGGTAATGGTATCCGGATAAAACCTGAACCGGCATGAACCCGGTTCCAAGGTTATCCTTGATTTCGATATAGCTGAGTTCACGGTCGGATCTTACGGTTAACCGGATCCGGATCACATCGCCGACATGAATCGATTCGCCTTTCTGAATCCGTGACCAGCTGCCGCGTTCATCGCGGATCATTACCTCACGCGAAATATTCAGTGGACCACTTGTCGCCGAAAGTTTATCCAGTTGGTAATTATTCAGGGTAAACAAGGTGCCCCAGGCCGGGCCGCCTTCAGTTTGGGTAATCTCCATCGAACGGGCTTCTGGCATTTCCTGTGCCTTTTTCCATTCAAACCGGTAATATCCGGTTACATCCATACTGCCTGTTTTAACCCTCAATGGTGAATACTTTTCAGTACCCCATGTCATCCCGACCGATGCAGGTTTAATGGACAAATTGGTGCCATAAAAGAGCAAAGATTTTGAAGCCCAGGCAGCTACCATACCGTTACCCCAATCTCTTCCACGCTTCTGATGAATAAGATATAACTTCAACTGATCCAAATCTTTGCGTCCATCCTCGATGCCCGTAAACAATTCGATCATCCGGCTTTGCATCCACAGGTCCCATTCGAACCAGGATGAGGCATACCCTTTACGCGGCCAATACATTCCCCATTGCTCATCAACCTTTGCCCGCTCACGCAGGGATTTATAGATGGGCATTGCATTCGCCATCCGTCCAAGCTGAACACTGGTGATGGCCAGAAGCGCCTGCAGGCCGGGATCATGCTGTGTCCATTCCAGTGGAATCCGGTCGGTAAAATGAATCCATGCAATTTCATTCGCCGGAGCAAGCGATAATCCGGGAAAGAAACTTCGCGCATAGAGGTAATGGATGACCATCGGATTAAGCTGAACTTTCCGGGGATGAATGGAATCTATCCGGATCGCATCCCGAAACTGCCGATACAGCCAATTGTCCATGGCTTCGATGGCCTGTGTTACCATGTAATTACCCCTCTGAGTATTCGTAACATCAAATACGCCCCAGGCTTTCATCTCTCCAAATCCGGCTATAATCTGCTGTGTCATAAATAAATCAATGCCCATTCCCTTGAACCAGGGCCAGGTACCATCCTGGTTCTGAAGATTCGAGAGTTTTTCGAGAACATAGGCCAGCTCACGCCCGCGGGTATCGTGATTCATCCATTCACGGATCTGAAGGATTCTGTCCTTCTGGGTCTCCGGTACAGAATCACTTAAAAACTTACTTACCACTGCGGGATATTTATCGGCGATGTTCCCGGCCAGACAAGCCAGGTATAGCCGGCTGAACCAGTACTCCGAACAGTCGCGCTCCTGTTTTGTGACCACCGGCAGCGATTGAAGGATTTGCCAGGCGGGAGTGGTAGTTACTTCAAATACGGCCTCAATCGGCTCCCCTTCAATTTTCAGTTGTTTCTTGCCGGGTTTGGAAAAGAAAAATGGCTGTGCATTCCATAATTGTACTTCATCCGGAAATACTTTTATGGTATCCTTTAATCCATCCGATGGTCCGACTGATGAAGATTGAATCAGGTAGCTGAACGGTTCACTTTTTTCAGCGGTGAATTGCCAGGAAAAAGAAACTACAGCGCCCGGCGATAATTTTGAATTCACATCCGGATAACTTCTTAACACTTTGCCTGATGTATCCGACAGGATCAGTGAAGTGACTGTTTCAACCGGACCTTTTCCATACCAACCGAGACGGGCAGCCAAGTCCACTGTGTCACCCTTTCGCATGAATTTCGGGAAGTTGGATTTCAGCATCAGATCTTTAGCGGATCTGAAATGATGCTCCAGGTTTCCAAAAGCCAGATTACGATCATGGCCTGTTGCCAAAACCTTCCATTCCGTAAATACATCAGGAACCTTGAACTTAACCTCGGCGATGCCATTATTATCGGTCAGCATGTTACCTTCAAAAACCGCTGTCTCCCTAAAATCACTCCTGATAATTAGGGGCGACCTCAGGTTCGCCCCTACATCTTCCGCAACGTCCGTAACGGGCGACCGCAGGTTCGCCCCAACAACGTCATTAACTTCCGTAACGCCCGTAACCTCCTTAACACCCTTAACTCCCTCACGATTCGCGGCTTGGGGCTGCGCCATCGCCATCTTCATCATCGGAGCATCCATCCGGCTGATTCCATAATAGCCAAGACCAAACCAATTTAATGCAATAGGCTCAATATATGACACATCGACCCAGTCGACAACCGGTTCAACCAACGGATAAGAACCGGAGAGTCCGGAATTCAATGCTTCAAAAGAAGGTCCGCCAACGTAGGAAGGTCTGTTGACCGGTGACCAAATATGAGGAGCAATCAGGTCAAGCGAAGCATCATAAATGGTGACTCCGACCGAAGCCCGGACAGGGGCTCCTTTCTCATCTTTAACCAACAGATTGACCGTTACACTATCGCCAGGCTTAACGGTATTCAGTTTCTCAAATCCGGATATTCTCAATTCTGAATTTTCCCAGGGAATAGATATGGGGATATTCTTCTCATAAACACGGTTCGAGCGAACCATTATTACGCGAATTACGGCACCACCTTGCCAATCAGATGAAACCTGCCAGGTCAGTTTGTTCGTTTTTTTATCGGATGGATACCAGCCTGTCATAGGAGTGCCTCCGAATTTCCGGAGTTCCACCAGTAAAAAACCTTTCGGGTTCGAAGCAAAGTTCAATTCCAATGTCTGACCAGGCTTAATCTCCGGCTGCGAGGTCTGAGCATACAAGGTTAGACCATCATCAATCCTTAAGGGATGAGAATCTTCAACATAGAGGTACTTTGTTGCAGTTTTGCATATCAATGGATCAACAGGAATAAGTTCGACTTTATACCATCCTTTTTGCCATTTTCCGGCAGGCGGAATCACAATCTTTGTTATAGTATCATTCGGGTAGGCGGTTTCGAGAGTAACCCCGGTAATTGCCCATGCCGAAGGCTGATGCTCATTTTTATAGGGGAGTCCTGTCATCTTTTTTTGCCATTCACTCATTGTCACGGTAAAACGATCCGGCTCAGGCAAAACCGGCTCAATCCAGGTCCGGGTCGGATCCTTTAACTTACTGACCCTCAGCTTAACAGGTATTTTTAAGGCACGCCCATCGGTACATACAGCTCCAATCCTTCCATTCAAGGTATCAGTGGATAAAATCTTTTCGGGTACGTTGAGGGAGAGGCCGGCAGTTCCCTTGCCGCAATCTATCAGGGTTTCCTCCTGATGAGATTCCCCGTTCAGGTCGGTTGCCTTTACATTAACCGTGTACCGGAACATGGAGCCGTTTCCGAAAGGACTGCTGCCTTCGGGTATTGAAACCCATTTGCAGGTAAACCTGCCTTCCTCATCGGTAGTTGCTTTAACCGTTGTGATCCTGATTTTCTGACCGGTAAAGGGTGACCATCTCCGTGGTCCATAAACCGGCTGAAGATCAACGTCTGCTAAAATATCTGCTCCGGATACGGGTTCGCCGGATAGGGCGGTAACTGTTCCGGATATCTGCATGGCTTCTCCCGGAAGGAAAATTTCAGACCCCCGAACGATCCTGATGGAGAATGCGGGCCTTCTGTATTGTTCCATCCGTATGGCAGCCTGACCAAATTTGGATTGTATCAGGTAGGAGCCGGTAAGGCCTTTATATGGGAGCTTGATTGATCCGGCAAAGACACCCAGTGAATCCACCGGCAAAACTAATTGACTAACAACCTGATAACGCGGATCCTGCAAAGTTAATGCAATGGAGTCTGTTCGGTGAATGGCCATCGAATCTCCATAATAATCAATGAGTACACCACGGAAACAGGCTTCGTCACCGGGTTTATAAAGACTCCGGTCGGTATACAGCATTAGACTCGTCCGGGTCACCGCTTTTCCCTGATTATAACCCGGATAAAACAATTCCTGAGTAACCAGGGTATCCTTTTTATTAATGATTTCCAACCGGTAGGCCTTTGGTGATGGATCATCGCGTCCCGGGCCTCCATCAGGCATTTCCAGAAAACCTTCTGCTCCGGAACTCTTTTTAACTCCTTTTTCTAAAATCGATCGCCTGGATTCCTGGTCATATAAACTATACCAGGGAACGACAACAAGGCCGGTTAAAGGCGATCCGTTGTCACGGTCGCGGAAATAGAAATCTCTTCCTTTTGAATTACCCTGACGGGTTACCAGTGTTGTTCGGGTAACCGATATGGGCATCGTAACTAACAGTTTTTCTGAGGATAAGTTTTTTTCCTGATTAGAAAACACCATCAAATAGAACCCTGCCGGCAGTGGATCGATGAGGACATTTGCCCTCTGCGGATTCAGATTTCCATCATCAGGCAGGGCAATCTTCCCGGTTTTGATAACCTTTAATCCATTTATCCGGCTGAGCTTTTCCGTTGGCTCGAGATCATTCCAATCCGAATAATAGGATAAAGCATTCATCCTTAAAATCCGATAATGCAGGTTTACCAGATTCCTGTATTCAACGCTTACCGGAAAAGCATATAAGGGGATCTGGTATACCTCCGACTGAACAGATAATTCAGGTTTAATCAGGCTATTAAGAAGGTTTTGACACCTCTTTCCGGCCAGGGTCGCTGCCCATTCCTTTGATTTTGTCAGCCAGCCGGCAGCTAGCTTGCGTTCCAGCTTATATTTCGCGGTATCGGGATCATTGATCTGAAACAAACTGCCGCGATCAAGATGATATTGGGCAAGAGCTTCATAAACAGTTGCATTGGCACTATCCCTGCCTAATTGCACCGACCATCGCAACAGACCCGATTCATAAAGGCTATCGCGGAACTGATTGCATGATTGTTCATGCACATAGCGCAAACGCTGAAGATCAGCCGCAACGAGCGACCATTTTTCTGTTTTCCCCAGCCAGGCGCTGTACCATTTCAGCGCCCGGTAATAAGGATTACTCCCGGATGCTTCAGGTTCAGGAACTGCCTTGACGAATCGGGAAGGATCACTAAAAAGTTCAGGTGAGCAGAAAACTGAAGGTTTAAGTGAGGATAAGGAAAATTCCCCGGTATTTTGCAGAAAATCGAGCGCCCGGCTGACCAGTACATCATGCAAACTCGGTTTATTGAGTGTATCAGCCAGGTTGCCTGTCCACAAACCGGGTAGAGATCCAACCCTGACCTTAGCTAATTGCTCCTCTTTACGCAATGATAATTCATAATGATCCAGAATAATACGATAAAACCGTTCGGGCGACCAGTTTTTCATGGGCTGATCAGCTCCTTTATCTTCCATTGGATTCTGGCTGATCTGCCAGCGGTTTGCCGAATAATACCGGTAGTATAATTCGGCCAGCATACTGTATTTCAGCGAACCCTGAACCAGCCGCTCATCGGGCAACTCTTTTTCAAGTGCGGTGATTGCTGCCAGCTGACCATCCTCCTCGAGTTCCTGGATATACTTAAGCCTGTAAATCAAGGCCTTAATCTCCGTCTCCGGATCTGCCTGTTCCTTTGCCTGAAAATAAACCTGTTCGGTCAGCTGCAGTGCCGACCGGTATAAACCCTCAGACTCCAACGAATCAATCCTAATCCAGATTTTTTTATCAATCGTCAGATGTGAGATCGGGGTTGCCAGGAGAGTGACTCCCGCGATTATTATCAACAGATACAATATCTTTCTCATGGCGATGCGTTTAATTTCCGGTAACAATTCACTTGCCAAAGTTAATCATCCCTCCCTAACAACTGAATTGGCTCATTCTGTTAACTTTGTAGTAAATTCTATTATAAGTTATGATAAGATCGATGACCGGATTCGGTAAAGTGACTGCTGACCTGGGCAACAGGACGGTAAATGTGGAGATTAAGTGTTTGAACAGCAAGCAGGCAGATCTGTACCTCAAATTACCAGCCCTATACAGGGAAGGTGAAAACCAGGTAAGAAATGAGGTTAACCGAACCCTGCAGCGAGGTAAAATAGAAGTCAGCGTGTGGTTTGAATCTTCAGGAAATGAGCGCAATCTTTCGCTCAACCAGGCTATTATCCTGGATTATCTCGAGCAGTTAAAACAGCTGAAACCTGCCCTGAGATTGCCGGGAAATGATATTTTGCTTCCGCTGGTAATGAGGCTTCCTGATGTGATTAAAGTCGACAAGCAGGATTTTGATGAAGATGAATGGGCAAAATTGTTCGGTACCATTCAGCAATGCATCAGTCAGGTTGAAGAGTTCCGTTTGCAGGAAGGCCGGTCGATTGAGGATGACTTTAAGACGAGGATCCGGACAATTCTGGAAGATGTAACCCGCATCAGGGCTATTGAAAAAAACCGGATTGATCGACTGCGCGAACGCATGAGCGCTGCCCTGAAAGATATTAATGAGCGGATCAAGGTTGATCAGAACCGCTTTGAGCAGGAACTGATCTATTACATTGAAAAACTGGATATTAACGAAGAAATGGTGCGTTTAGGCAACCATTGCGACTATTTCATTGAAACGCTGAATACGGAAGAAACACCAGGCCGTAAGCTGGGATTTATCTCTCAGGAAATTGGCCGGGAGATCAACACCATCGGATCGAAAGCCAATGATTCTGATATACAGCGTATTGTGGTAGAAATGAAGGACGAGCTCGAGAAGCTGAAAGAGCAGAGCATGAACGTTTTATAATGAAATTCAATTACTATGCCAAAAGATCAAAAGTTAATAATCCTCTCAGCCCCCTCCGGGGCAGGTAAGACCACGATAGCCCGTCATCTTCTGAATGCCGGACTGGGCCTCGAATTTTCCGTCTCGGCCTGCAGCCGGGCGATGAGGCCGGGCGAGGTGGACGGCAAGGATTACTATTTCCTTTCTGCCGGGGAGTTCCGCCGGCGCGTGAAGGCCGGCGATTTGCTGGAATGGGAAAAGGTGTATCCTGATCATTTTTATGGAACTCTGAAATCCGAGATCGACCGGATCCACCAAAAAGGAAATTCCGTTCTGTTCGACGTCGATGTAGTGGGGGGACTGAATATCAAGAAGATATACAAAGATCAGGCAATGGCTATTTTTATCAGTCCACCATCGGTCGAAGCATTAAAGGAACGCCTGGAAAAGCGGGCAACCGATCCGCCTGAGAAAATCCGGTTAAGGCTGGCCAAAGCAAAAATCGAAATGGACAGGGCTTCGGAATTCGATGTTATTATTGTCAATGACAGATTGCAGGATGCACTGGCAAAAGCAGAAAAATTGGTTAGAGAATTTCTCGATGGCAGGTAAAAAAATCGGACTATTTTTCGGATCGTTCAATCCGATCCATAACGGTCATCTGATGATAGCCAATTACCTGGCTGAATTCGGGGAGCTTGATCAGGTTTGGTTTGTGATCAGTCCGCTGAACCCGTTCAAAGCGGATCAGGATCTGCTTCCCGATTACCACCGGCGTGAAATGCTGACACGGGCTATCGGTGATTATCCCAGGTTCAGGGTCAGCTCTGTTGAATTCCGCCTCCCTAAGCCTTCCTACACAATCGACACCCTCACCTTTCTGGAAAAAGAGTATCCTGAAAATCAATTTATCCTCATCATGGGCTCCGATCAGCTGCCCGACTTTCATAAATGGAAAAACTCCGAACAGATCCTCGCGAACTATAAAATACTAGTCTACCCCCGACCTGATTCTGCACCTAACCATTTAACCTCTAACCTTCTAACCCCTAACCTTCTAACCCCTAACCTTCTAACCCCTAACCTTCTAACCCCTAACCCCTTAACCTCTGACCCCCTAACCTCTCTTATCGGTCATCCCTCCATCACGCTCGTAAACGCTCCGATGATGGAAATCTCATCCAGTTTTATCCGCCAAGCGATCAAGGATGGGAAAGATGTTCGGTTCTTTATGCCCGAGCTCACCTGGCAATACCTCGATGAGATGCACTTTTACTTGTAGGGACGCATATTTGCGTCTGTAGAGAGACGCAATTATGCGTCCCTACAAGGTCAACCCTTAAACCTATTGAACCTCATCCCCTTCACAAGCCAATCTGGCAGATTTTTAAGCGGGTCCCGTTTGGTCATATTGATTGAGATTCCCAGCTTTTTCAGAATGGGTACACGGTGCGTTTCGACAAACTCGATCAGAGTACCGTCAGGATCTTCGATATAGCTGAAATGACCGGCCGCTTCGCCCATGTCAAATGATTCTCCTGATTTAACTTCACTATCCACTGTAAACGGAAATCCCTTTTCAGTGCATTCCTTTTTCAGTTCTTTCATTCCCTGGATATCAAAGCACAGGTGGATAAATCCCAGGTCACCCCAGAGCCTGTTTTTGAAAATATACTCCGGCTGACGGTCCAAAGCCTGTATCAGTTCAATCTTACTATCTCCGAATAAACGGCTGAACCCTCCTGAACGTTTTAAACTATGGCTGAGCAAGATGCGCCGGAATTTTCCTGTTCCGCCAGGAATCTTATATAAGTCGCCAAATTCGCCTGTGATATCGTATTCAATTTGGTCGTACCCCAGAATACCGGAATAAACTCTCCGGGCAAGTTCAATATTGGAAACACCAATTATGGCACCGTATGTACCTCCTCCATGTTTTTTATCATCATGAAACCAGGAATTTCCTTCCACAACATCGAAAATATTATTGAAAGGATCCTTTACAAAGAAGTGTTCCTTACCATTTGGTGCGGTGACTAATCCTCCGGGAATAGATACCCCGGCATCAGAAAGCTCCTGAAAACTGTTCCTGATATTTTTGGATTTCACTTTCGCTGCAAAGATCCCAAGGTCACCAACCTGAAGTGAAAAGGCGGCGGCTTTGGGAATTCTTCCCTTATATTGCCAGATCTCAAATCCTCCGCCACCCTGAATATTAAAGGCTAACGCAGCATGACGCTTTCTTGGCTCACCTCCCGTATAGGGAAGCATGAGCTCAGCCACCGCATCATCTTCAAATACACGGACATCCATTCCAAAAGCCTTCTTGTACCATTTCCAGGCTTCATTCAGATTCTTAACCCCAATGCCGATCTGCTGTATCCCTGTAATCCTTTTCTCGATCATTGATTCTTTTTTTTCAGGCAACAAATATACAAACGAAGAGGTCACAGAAAAGAATTTTTATTCAGGTATTCCTTGAAATGAATTACTATTTTCGTGAAATAGATAAATCGATGAAAACACTAAAAGATAAAACAGTCTGGATAACAGGTGCTTCGTCCGGTATTGGTGAAGCGCTTGCCTTAGTATGTGCACGCGAAGGTGCCAATCTCGTTTTGACGGCCCGCCGTAAGGAGGAGC
>Ga0265292_1002153_pt1 | contig 14503 bp, 14 predicted proteins | sample Munlanlewell296A_FD_189080 | JGI IMG/M metagenome (GOLD analysis project Ga0265292, IMG submission 189080) | Leachate microbial communities from a municipal landfill in Southern Ontario, Canada - Leachate well 296A | ecosystem: Engineered > Solid waste > Landfill > Unclassified | place: Canada...
GGAGATCTTAATTTTAGCAGGTGAAAGTCCTGTTGAATCGGCGGTTGAGAAATTACTCAGAAGGTCATCTTTAAAATTTATTTCTGCTTTCTCGAGACTCTGCTTTGCACGGGTCAGCTGGGTTTTGTATTCAAAATCCTCGATTACTGCAAGGAGATCACCGGCGTTGACTTTTTGTCCGTTCTGAATGTATATTTCGCTTATTATTCCGTTCACCTTGAATGGAACTACAGCTTTTTTCGATGACCAGGCTTTCCCGTTGCTTATAAGCTCGTGGTAGAATGTTGAAGGTTCGAGCTTGACGGTTTTAACCAGCACAGCCTCGGGCCGGGATGACCTGCGAGCCATCTCTTCGAGGTTTTCGGCTTTTTTGGGTTTGCAGGAAAATAAAACCGCTATGAACAGCAGCAGGATAATGTGATATCTGACTTTCATCTTTGCAGAGACTTATAAGAAGGTTTAAATTAAAGACTTATAAATTTAATGTTTTTTTTAATAAAAGAGATTTTTTTTGACTTTCAATACTCCCATTCACAGCCATGATCCAAAGAAATAATGAACGGCATAAGCTTTTTCTATTTTCCCAGCAATAGTATCTGTTGCTTTGCCTTGAATAATCATAGCTACTTCGCTCTTTGAAAGAGGCGAGGTAAGTTCAGATGGAATGAGCCAGATCTGATCCTTCTCCGGATAATGCCCGTATAACTTGCTCAACATATCAGGACCAGTGGTTTCGAGCACATAGTTAAATTTATCCTGAGCCTCAGAATGATTATTTGAAATTTCTTTAATGATACATTGAAAGAAAGGATGTTGAGGCTCCACAGCCATAAACGCATTGCCGATAATGAACGATTTATTAAAGAAACGGCTGTGTTCCGGCGGCTCCAACCCCAAACAACAATTTTTGTTTTCATATAGCCAATCAAGTGGTTCGAGACACTCGTAATCCAGATCAGCATAGACACCTCCAAATTTGAATAAAATCAAATAACGAATAGCATCCCAGCGTTGCACATCATAACGGAAGCTATTATATTTCTCAATAAACCCTGGGAAATATTCAAGAAGAAACTGATCGATTGCTTTATAGTTCCAGAACCTGTATTCCCACGAAGGATTTTCTTCTTTCCAGGTTTCAGCAAAACGAAGCAGAATATCGCCTGGAGCATCTCCATTGCGACCCTCCCAAACCTGATGAATAATTTTGGGAATTTGTGTTTTTTGTTGGCTCTTCATCAGAAATTATATTAAAAATCAGTTTTTCAATAAAGTTTTTAAAGGATTAATAAATCTGCTAATAAGCCTGATGTCTTTGGTTACAATATCTGCTGTACCATCCATTTCGTGAATGAACCTGATCTTCTCGCTGTAGGTTGATGTCATCCCTCCTGTCAGTTCAATATCGGCGCTAAAACCCCCTTCGCCAGGCACCTGCGACACTGAATATATCCTGCCTTTCAGTATCCCGTATTGCATATAAGGAAATCCCGAGAGCTTTATATTGACCGTTTGCCCGATCTCAATCCTCCCAAATCCAGATGCAGGTATTACTGCTCTTGCAACAATATTCGTGGCGCTATCCGGGATCACTGTGGCAAGTGTCTCACCTGCCTTAATCACCTGGTTCTCGTTCCTGAACCGGGTAAGTGTGATCTTTCCGGTGACGGGGCTCTTTATTAAATACCTTTCTTCCCACTGTTTAATTGATGATCTCAATAACTGAAGTGACTCCTCCATCGTGAAAACATATTGTTTCAGCTCTTTTTCATACTGGATCTGCAGGTCGAGACGGGTCTCTCTTAATCGTAGAAAATCGACCTCGTTATTTTTGAGCGATGCACTGAAAGCGCTGTAAGAATAGAGTTTCTGAATATATCCCTGCCGCGATTTTTCAAATTGTGTTGTAGAGATTGAATTGCTGTCCTTATAATATAAAGACGAATCGCGTCCGAAACTGTTTTTTGCAAGTGCAAGATCCTCTGTAAGAAACTTTTTCTGGCGTGCCACTTCAATATTATATTCGGTCTTTTTCTCAATCTGTTTTTCAAGCAGGTTCAGCTTGGTGGGGATATATGCCTGTTTAAGATAATCTTTCATCTGCTTCCACTCTTTCTGAAACCGGGAATAATCGCCCTGTATCTCTCCAAGATTAAGGTCGGGAGGTTGTTGCTGAGTTTTGACAATTTCGATCCAGTCTGATTTATCATCAAAGCCTGAAAGAAAAAGATTCAGTTTTTTAATATCATCATAGTTGCAAGTGTTACTGATAAGGGCAACAATCTCATCTTTTAAAATCGCTGATCCTTCTGTGACAAACAGTTTTTCGATTTCCCCACCAGTTTTTGCAACAAGTGCAACAGGTGGGTTTTGAGTGGTTATAACGACAGGAACTGTAACGATTTCAGGGTTCTTGATGAAGTAACTTCCACCAATTAATATGAGAATAATAGCAAAAAAAATAAAGAGTCCCCATTTAAGGAAACTTCCCGGTATCCCGGACATTACCTCCTGCAGCTCCGGGCTCTGGATCTCCTGTTTGTTAATTTCAGGCATCGTTTTACATTTTTTTACCCCTAAATCCCCCAAGGGGGACTTTAGATCTTGTGCTAATTACCTAATTCCAATTTATCCTTTACAATTTTTACCCCTAAATCCCCCAAGGGGGACTTTTAAGAAGTTGATTGACCTTGCTTATTATCTTTTCTACAACATTTTCAATATCTTTTTCAACTTCATAATTCTTAAACCTAATCATTTTGATACCAAATTTTTCCATCTCTGCTGTTCTGCCATCATCATATTCCTCTTGTTGATTATGAATTTCACCATCAATCTCCACCACTAACCTTACTTCATGGCAATAAAAATCAGCAATAAAGATGTCAATGGGATGCTGCCTGCGAAATCGAAGCCCGCATATTTGCTTTCCTTTGAGTTTCTCCCAAAGCAACTTTTCGCTATTTGTCATGTTTTTCCGGAGTCTCCTGGCATTTTCCATGATGTCAGGAGTTGCTCTGAAATACATCGTTTTATCTAATTCTTCCATATTCAAATTGTTAAGCCTTTGTTTGGTTCTCCCCCCTGGGGGAGTCAGAGGGGTAAATAAAGGCGGGAATTTTATTTCGATGTTATATTTCTATCTGGTTTACCATTGCTGCTTCAATTTTATCTTTTACCCCTAAATCCCCCAAAGGGGACTTTAAACTTCACCTGTTTTAAGCCCCCCCTTGGGGGGGATGGGGGGTAAAAATTAATTACCTAACTCCAGTTGATCTTTTACGAGGTTATAATACGCACTTTTCATTTTAACAAGTTCTTTATGAGTACCTTTTTCAACTATTTCACCTTTTTCGAGGACAACAATCTGGTCGGCATTCTTAACCGTACTTAAGCGATGCGCAACAACCACAACCGTTTTTCCTTTGAAAAAGGTGCCCAGGTTTTCCATTATTGTCTTTTCGTTACGTGAATCGAGTGCATTTGTTGCCTCATCGAAAAAGATAAAATCAGGCTCCTTGTAAACAGCACGTGCAATAAGGATTCGTTGCTTCTGCCCTGTGCTCAGACCATGACCATCATTACCTATCCTGGTATTGTAACCCAACGGCAGACTCTCAACGAATTCTTTAATGTTTGCTGTTTCTGTTGCCCTGTCAATCTTCTCCTTTACAGGTATCTCATCAATTAGTCCTATATTCCCTGCAATAGTATCGGAAAAGATAAATCCTTCCTGCATTACCACCCCGCACCGTTTTCTCCATTCCGACTGGCTGAAACGTGTTAGTTGTGTGCCACCGAGAAGGATATCGCCTTTAACAGGATTATAGAAACCAAGTAGAAGTTTTATAAGTGTTGTCTTACCACTTCCGCTAATTCCCACGATGGCTGTTACCTTTTTTGCCGGAATAACAAGAGATACATTATTCAGAACCTTTTCAGAATGAGGCCCCTCGTACTGGAAGAGCAGATTCCTTATTTCTATATCTTTATCGGGTGGAATATCTTTTATTTTGTCATCTTCGGGTTTTTCCTCATCCTCCCTGTCGTGGATCTCCCCGAGACGCTCGAGGCTTATTCGCGCATCCTGGGCGGCCTGGGTAAAACCGATAAACTGCTGGATCGGAGCATTTAACTGACCTATAATATATTGTACAGCCATCATCATCCCGAGAGTCATCTCACCGGTTATAACTGCACGGGCTGAGAGGAAGGAGATAAAGATATCTTTTGACTGGTTGATAAGAGCAGCGCCAAGCTGCTGGTTCTGGTTAAGCATCATACTTTTAAGGCTCACCTTGAAGAGTTTTATCTGTATCCTTTCCCATTCCCATCGTTTTTGTTTTTCGCAGCCGTTTAGCTTTATCTCCTGCATACCCGTAACAAGCTGGACAATATTGCTCTGGTTTGCCGCGCTCTGCTGGAAACGTTTATAATCGAGTTCACGTCTGTGTTTAAGAAAGAGTACAACCCAGCCTATATAAAGTGCACTGCCAAGGAAGAAGACACCAAGGATACCAACGTTATAGGTAGCCATTATTATAGTGTACATAACCAAGGTAACAACAGCAAAAATTATATTTATAAGGGAATCGGTAAGGAATGATCTTATACGGGTATGATCGCCAATTCGTTGCATGATATCGCCTATTAACTTCACATCGAAAAATGAGATTGGAAGCTTCATAAGTTTTATCAGGAAATCTGAGATAAGCGATATGCTTACCCTGCTGGTAACGTGAAGGTTTATCCAGCCTCTTAGGAGACCATTTGCAGTCTGGCTAAGACTAAGTATCAGCTGTGCAACAAGAACCATTACAACAAATGCCATGTTCCCATTGCCGATACCGGTATCGACTAGTGACTGAGTAAGAAAAGGGAAAATAAGACTTATTATGCTGGCAGTTAACATACCGAGCATAAGCTGCAGGATATATTTGCTGTAAGGCCTTATATAACCAAGCAGGTAAAGGAATTTGAGTTTCCCTTTCTCTTCACCCTCCTGGAGGTAGAAGTCCGGAGTAGGTTCGAGAAGCAATGCAGTACCCTCCTGAACACCCTCGTTTTTGGTGCTGTACCAGCATTTTTGGAATTCGGATTCTGTGTATCTGAGGAGGCCGGAGGCTGGGTCGGCGACGGAGATGATGGCACTCCTTTTTTCTCTTCCCCCATGGTTTACCCCTTCCCTAACCCTTCCCCTGAAGGGGACGGGAACTTTTCGCTGCTTCTTAATATCGTATACTATTACAAAGTGTCGTTGGTTCCAGTGAATGATGCAGGGGAGCGGAACCTCATCGCGGAGTTGTTCCCAGGTGAGGCGATAGCCGCGGGTACGGAAGCCTATACTTTCGGCAGCATCGCTGATACCAAGCATGGATACACCGGATTTTGAAATAAATGCCCTGGATCGAAGAGCTTGCAAAGAATATGTCTTCCCATAGAATTTAGCAACCATGCGGAGGCAGGATGGGCCGCAGTCCATTGAATCTAGTTGCTTGAAGTATGGAAAATTCATTTTTTATTCAATTTGTCTAAACCCGGGGCAGTGATTTACATAGCATTGATCACTTTTTGTTTAGGGCGTTTTGTAAGTACTAATTAATAAGCAGTCTATTATTTAAAATATTCATTCAAGTACATCCTTTAAATGGAGATAAATAAAATAATAATTGTCTTTAAAAATAATTACTAAAATTTTGCTACTACAACTACCGGGTTATCCGTCATTTTGATATTTTGTAATTTCTGAAGGATGAGATCCAGTACTTTAATTTTTTCTGGATTCTTTTCTATCCAATTTACCAATTCATTTGCCTGAATGAGACCTATAAGTTCTCCATCTGAATTCAAAGAGTCAAATGAAAGATCGATGAATCCATCTATATCATTCTTTATTCCGGATTTGTTATCCACGACTTTAAGTAATTTTAGTGATTTATCATATAATGCAAAATACTTACTTTTATTTAAATAGAAATTGAATGAGATGAATCGATTATTTTCACAATATATTGGCAGAGAAATAAAATTTGATTGAAGTTGCTTTCCATAATCCCCCCATTTTGATTCAAATGGAGGACTATGTTTCCCTCGATTGAGAATAAAGTGTGGAGCTATTTTGTCAATAGAGATCTGGAATACAGTATCATTGTACATACTCTGAAAGAACAAGTTGTTGTTAAAATGGTAAAAACTCATTTCACCAGTGCGAAGGACAAATTTTTGTTTAGTTTCTAATATATTTCTATTGGGAATAATATTTAATACCTTACCATTATCATTAAATACCATAAGATAATAGGGTTCAGTACCTGTTGCAATCAAAAAATCACATACTATCATTGAGTCATTAATGAAAGAATAATTCAATTGAAGAGAAGGAGAGTCGAAGCTATCTTTATAACCAGGAATCTTAACATTTCCTCTGAAAACTCCATCCATTGTATACTTGACCAGATTCCCATTCCACCCCGTAAAATAACATGCAGGTATATGTTCATTAATTAACCCCAGGGAGGATTGGTATTCTCCTGGCCCTCTACCATAATTTCCAATGAGGCGGATAAATTCTCCATTCTTTCGGTTGAAAACATGACATTTAAAAGTAGTAATTGTTACTATGTATTCTTTTGTAACATAAAATTTCGGATTTTTATCAACGAGGCAGTCATAAGTGGTGGCAAGAGGAATATATGTAATGGATTCAACAAAGTCACTTAGTTTAATATTCTCAGGGTGTTCAATTGCTTGTGTCAGATTTAAGATAGGGATTTGCTGGCAAAAAATGTTATTATATAGTCCAGCTATAAAAAAAAGGAAAAATTGAATAAATTGTCTTTTCATAAAAATGATGAACAGTTAATATTAATTCTTTAGTATTGGCTCTTAAGTCATTTACTCTTTAAATTCTTTTTAAAATCTTCAAGAATTTCGATTAGTTCTCCTCCAGTGAGATCCTTTTCTTTTATTAAGAATTTAACCAAGGTTGTGAAGGAATTATTAAAATAATTTTCCATCAGGTCATACAGCAAAAATTTTGAATATGCTTCCTTTGTAATAATAGGATAATAAACGTAAAAATTTCCATACGCAAAATGTCCTACAAAACCTTTACCTTCAAGAATTCTGATAACCGTAGATATGGTATTTCTATTTGGTTTTGGATCAGGAAACTGTTTACGTACATCTTGAACCATAGCTTCTCCAAAATACCAGAGAATCTTCATAACTTGCTCCTCTGACCTAGTAAGTTTCTTTTCACTTCTCTCTTTCAGTAACTGCATATTGTCTTCTTCTTTATTGACTTCACTTTATGTATATATCATCTAAAGTACAGAAAAATTTAGAATTAACCATCCGTGTTAGAACAAGCATTAATATTAAACTCTCTTTCAGAATTAATTTTGTCATACCATATTTCTATCCAGACATAAGAGAAAAAATTATAAAGCTAGGGAAGATTTAGATTAGGTCAAATCACAAATAAAATTTATAAATCTAGGTGGAATTATTTTTTTAGTTTAGCAATAATAATTACTGGATTATTTGTTTCTTGGATGTTGTTTAGGTTTTTTAAATATTCCGGCAACTGATTAATTTTTTCTGGATTTTCTTCAAACCATAGTTTAATTTTATAAGCATCAATTGTGCAGATAAACTCGTCTTTTTCATTTATACTTGAAAACTCAAGTGGTACGAAATCATTTATATTGTTAATGAATCCATGTCCGGATTCGGGACTATAATCATTTACAACGGTAGTCCTTTTATTCTTATCGAATATGGCGGTATAGTTTTTCTTATTAAAATTAAAGGAGCAAAACAGATACTTTGACGATTCTTGAATTGTCTGCATGACAAAATATTTATCCGGTTCAAATTTTGGTGAAGTTTTCATCTCATATGGAGGTGAGTATGGTCCCATATTAAAAACATATCTCGGAGTAATAGAATTTGTTTTGACATGAAATAATGTATCATTAAAAAGTTGATAGAAATAGAGTTGTTTGTTCAGTTTGTAAAACCACGAATTAGGATTCCATACAAAAAAACTCAAGGTTTTTGGCGCTGAAAGGTAATTTGGGAATGTTTTTAGCAGAGAATCTTTGTGATTAAATATTATTATCTTGTTCTTCTCACCCCCCTGATAGTCTGGCAGAAATGCTGCAAATATATTATCATCAATGTTTCCAATTTCTGAAACTAACTCTGGTATTGATAAAGTATCTTTCAATTGTCCATCCAGAGAATACCCATATCTCTTTTTGTTCCTACCAGCATATACTATGTTCTTTCCCTCATTGAATGGCATAACATTATAAGTACGTGAATATTCACCCGGACCATTGCCCATGTGTCCTATTTCTCTGATAAATTTCCCATCTTTTCTGTCGAAGAGCAAAATCTTTTTCCGGTCAATTGCTATCAGATATTGATCATTTGAATAAACAGCTAATCGTGTACCTGTTAAGCATTCATCTTTTGTTTCCAATCTTACATACTCAAAATTTATTGAGATATCGTTGATAGTTATTGATTTCCTGTTTGCAAATGCTTCCTTTAACTTTATAATCTCAACTGATTTTTTATCTGCTGATTCATGTTGAGAACAAGATGTCATGCTGAATGCTAGAAGTAGACACAAGACTGGTATCTTTTTCATAATTTAGTTTTTTGATGTAAATAGAATGGTTATTCACTGATCACAATTATTATAAAATATCCTTGAAAAAGGAACAATGCCTAAAATAAAATTAGGCATTGTTCTTTAAATTAATAACACCTATCCCAACATGCTTGGATAGATGTTTGGCAACCTACAAAAATCCCATTACAGAAACATGGGATTTGTCCGGGATCTTCCGGATAGCAACTTACCACATCATAACCTCCTCGAAGAGCTATTAATTCTTCATTTTTCATCAACTTCTCAGAATTAATCTCTAATTTACTAAGTTTTTTCATAATACTAACAATTTAGTTAAAGATTTATATTTGGTTTCCCTGATATATCCTTTCACAGGCCGGAACCTTAGTCACGGAAAACATTATCTTTGCATAGGCACACATCCTTTCTTAATTGAGAAAGGTCCGGGCAGGAAGTGGTAGCACAGAGCGCAGAGCTCAGGGCTCAGCGGAAAACTTCCTGCCCTTCTCTTTCTGGTTAATGATTGAATATTGTTGGATATAGGCTTTTAACATCTGTCTTATTTTTTTACTACGACTTCATTATTCAACTGGTACCTCTTTTCTTGTGAAAACCTCAGAAAAATATTTAATATCTTCAATATCATACTGATTGGGAAGCAGGTAGCCATTAACAAAAAATGTAGGTGTGCCGATTACGTTACACGATTTGTAAAGATTTAAAGTTTCGTTCCCTACCTCCTTTGAAATATCATCTACCTCAGGAATACAAAGGGTTTCAGACACTTTGCTCCTTGAGTATGAATCCATATTATAAAACTGATGCAGCAGAGCTAATGCTTCTTCATCCATATTCAGCCGTTTAAAATGATATAAAGTATTAAGTATCTTCATATCAGATGTAATCAGTATAATATTGATTGCTACATCAACCTCAGACTTAAGACTCTCTTTTATCTTATCAAAAGCTCTGGCACAATGAGAACACTGAAGGCTAAGAAAGACTGTTATATTAATCGATGATTCTCTATCTCCAAAAACCAAGCTGGCTTCTGTAACCGGAATTTCATAATGCTTCTGATTTAACAATAGAGTTCTCAGCACGTCGGGATTTTTCTTAAATCCAAGATACTTATAATAATGTAACTCATTTGACATCTTTTCCCTGATATACATGACAACCAGGGTATAAATAATCCCTGTAACAAAGAATGTCAAAATAAGGTCTGATAAACTGTTGAATGTGAAATTCAAATTCGAAAACTGCGGCAGCAAAAGGATAAATTCAATTATCAATATCAATTGAACACCCAGGCACATCGGGCACCATTTCTTAAGTACATACCCCTGGTAATAAACGGAAAATACCGGATAGGGTAATGATAAAGCCGACAGGATGGCCATTAATGAATAATCATCAGCCCCTGAACCTTGAAACAAAAACAGTAAACAACCTGTAAAATATACGATACCCACATCTGCCCAGCTAAACCATCCGAATATTTTCGAGGCTTTGTCGTTCAAAACAGTATTGCAATTTGTAGCTTTATTAAGATGACATAGTTTCTCGGTCAATGATAAGCGAACTTCGAATTCATGAAGAACAAGAAGAACAGACAGTGCAATCCCTGATGTTTTTGTAAGAATTAATAAACCTTGCATTTTATAAGCAAGAATACTGCCAAAGGTAAATGAGTTTATCACTGCCACGATTGTGAAAAGTAAAAACGCAAGCATTGTCACTGGTAAAATGCCATTACTGATCAACTCATCCTGCCATTTCTTCCGGTAATTTTTCTCTCCTGATCCTTCATCAGGATTTAGTAATATAACCGCTCCCGAACATCTTTCAGTGAACTCCTTAAATTCTGTTTCTCTTTTTAAGTTGTATGACTCGTAATATGTAACCCTGTTATTCTTAATTTCAGACACAAATGCCAGTTGACCCCCGCCACCGCTGAAATGAACTATATATGGAGCAGATAGTTCTTTTATCTCATAAGGTTGGTATTTTAACGGGTAGTTTTCAACTTTCCACTCATTTAGAGTGTCACAGATGCTTTTAAAAGACGGATAGTAAGAATGAGACTTAAGCGTCTCCTTTACAGAGCTTTTTGTAACCGGTATCCGAAAATGCCTTACCGCTCTCTGAATAACGGATACTGTATTATCTTCTCTCGTTCTTTTCATATTCTAAAGTTATTTTGTCACTATTTATCAAAGTATGAAAGAAGTTGTTCATTTCTATAGCCATACGGGAGGCTGCAAATCGCTTTCTAAGGTTATTAAAAGAATTAACAACGAGTTCATTCCTGAGGGTTTTATCCCCTGCCAGGGCGAGGATTGCATCGGATAATTCATTTATATTAATTGAGATGTCGCCTTCATTGCTTATAACAGGATTTACAAACAGGCACTGGTTATTATCAAGTATTTCATCAAGACCGTTGATCCTTGAGGCTATCAATGGGATCTTATTTGCCATCATCTCAAGAACTGTATAAGGGCAGTGATCATAGATTGAGGGAACAATACCGATATCGGCCACCTGATAAAATGATGTTACCAATTCCTTTGGCAGAAATCCTGTATAGGTTACATTTCCAAAAGAGGATTGCAGCCTTTTCTGACAATCTTCAATATTGCCCTGACCCAATAATACTAATCTGAGATTGAAATTTTGTTTACAAGCTTCTTCAAAAGCATCAAGCAGGTAAAATATCCCTTTGCATGGATCGATCCTTCCGGAAAAAAGTACAATTATTTCATTCTTTACGAAACCTAATCTATGTCTCAGGCTACTTTGTTCGTCCTTTGAAATGGTTCCATATTTACTGTAATCCAGCCCGTTAGGAACTACAGTGATTTTTTCCGGATTTATGCCATAATCATTGATCAGAAAATCTTTCATATAGAAGGTTACTGATACAATATGATCGGAAACATGATAGAACTCTTTTTCCTTTGATAATGTAAATTCGGTATTATTTGAAGGTTGATCGATATTAAGTCCACTCAGTTTTTTCCTGTTCCCATCAAATAATTGCTGCCATTCTGCAAAGTGAACAATACTCATAACCGGGTATTTGTATTTTTCTTTCAGTTTACATGCAATTGACAGATCATCTAAATAATTCATTTGAAAAATAACATTACCATTTTGAGGTATAAAATCTGATAACAAGTAGACGACTGCTGATGCATATCTTTTTTGGAAAGAATTGTTTTTAGACTTATTGGATGAAGGAGATGGAATGTTTATTTCTGTATGCCTGTCAGATATTGTCTTAACTAAAAGCTCTTTACAGTCAAGGTTATGGTAAGAAATGAGAGATATTTTGATCCCTTCAATTTTCAAGAGTGACTCAGTTAATTCTTTAATATAGGTTCCAATGCCGTACTGCATTCCTCTGGCACTTGATTTAAAGATAAATAATGATATCATAATACTAAATGTGCATTTAAGCTACTTAATTTGCTGGTCTTTTGAAGCTCTGTCCAGTAATGTTTTTCTATGCTGGGGTTAGCAAGCCAGCTATTCTTTCCCTGAGGTTGACAAAGATGAAAGAGAGTACCTGCTGAATACTGTACTTGTAAATTTAATATTTCCATCCGTTTAACTCTTTCATTATCTTCAGGACCCAAACCATGGAAATTTTCATTTTCTCCACCGACATTTAAATACTGCTCTTTATTCACTATGAATGCACCTCCTACAGAATGGTAGCCATGCATCAAACGCATTACAGGAACTCGTTTAATCAAGATTTTAATATCAAGGATTCTCTTAAATAAATCACAACTTATTCTATCGCAGGAGTAAAACCTTCCATCGTAAGGGAAGCTCATTACAGTCTTCCCTGTGCGTAACAAATTTAAAGCCTTGATGATTTGGTCAGGTGGCGCTATGGCATCTGCATCCCATACTGCTACAAAGGTTGTTTTTGCCATTGACATAAGATGATTAATCCATTTTGTCCTGTGGAAAATTTCATTAGAATCTTCAAAAAAAACATACCTAAATCCTTCAGGTTCCTGTTCAGGGTAAAATTTTCTGGTAGCATCTGCTTCCAAGACAATAAAAAATGTGTTGAAATGTTGGAAAGTATATTTGATTAATGTGTCAGCATTTTCTCTACGCTCCGGGGAATCTATGCGAAGAGGAACAAGGAATGTAACGTCCGTTAAATCTGTCTGGCCGTCTTGTCGAAGCAAAGCGGATATCCCCTTCTGGCGGGATAGTCCTGCAGTCTTGCAGTCCGGGTTGGTAATATGTATTTTGCTATTTCCCAAGTTTTTCTATAATGCTTTCCATTCTGACTTCTGACTTCACTGTTCTTAATTCTTCCTTCATTTGTGAAAACAATAATCCCAGTCCCAGTCCGGCAAATCCGGTCAATCCCATGTTGTTCATATTTAGTTTATCAAGCCTCCGATTCCAGTTTTCTTCATTATCAATAATTGAAAAAAGTTCACCTGCACTATCCTGTAAAAAATTGTCCGGTATTATATATGGAGCATATACAAGTTGCTGCCAAGTGTTTTTAAGAAAGTTTTTGAATACAATATCTTCAGGGGTATCTGTGTCTGATACTTTGTCATTTTCCTTTTTCAGAATTGTCTTTAGGATATCCTTCAATTCCTTATCTGCAACACAGTGAATTATATTTTCCGTCAAAAGAAGTATCTGAGAATGCCCGGCTTTGTCATCTGAACTTTGTAAACAAGATTCAATATACTCTGGCAGACTGTGGAACAATTTCTCAACTTTCATTGGAAAAAGTCCCAATCTGTGCATTTCAAGAAGAAACCAGGCAAAAGAATTGATTGTATCAAGACTTAAGGATTGAATACTAAAATCAAGATATTGTTTCTTTATTAATATACGTTCACAATCGTCGGTAAGATATATAAGGTGTTGTTTTTTAAAAAGAGTGTTAAGATTATCATCATCATTTTCATGCTCTCTCAACCTGGTTAAATAATATAACCCAAAACCGAAAAGGTCTTTGTCATTATCGAGCAAAAAAGGGCGGTAAAGACTGTTGCGATAAACAGAAGTATCTATTTCAGATAATGCTTCATCGGTATCAGCTTCAACAAACCTGTTCTTCACCAGGTATTCAATTCCCCATCCGATACCAGTCAACCCATTGGCAAAATCTACCAGAGTGTTTGTATTTATCTCTTCATAGATTTCATCAATAAGCTCACCTGCATAATCTTCAAATATTTTATTGTTGACAAAACGGGCATAATGAAAGAAGAATATGGCTATTCCCATTTTACCGTTAAGCAGCCCGATGTTATCAATAAAGCTGGCATTTAGCAACAACACATTGGCAATACGTTGCAAACGGTTGTCAACTTTGCTTTTTAAAAATGAATTATGTTTTAATCCGTCCATATTTTATTAACCATCACACTGCAAACAAAATCTGGTAGCTAATTTCGACAATCACGGGGACATAACAGCAAGACAAAATCGGACAAAACCGGACAAAACTGGACAAATTCGGACAGGTTAGGACATTTTCAGGTTTTTTGGGATTCCAAAGGTCTCATATATGATTCTCAGATGGTATGGATCAATTAATCCTGAAGGAATTTCAAGATTTGCTTTTTTAAACCATCGGTTCAGAGTTCTTACAGAGATGCCATACTCTTCGGCAACTTCCTGTCGGTTCTTAGCTTTTAAAATAAGATTTTCCATTACAGGTAATATTTGCAAAATTGAAAATCACTAATACTATATTTATCAGACAATTGACAACTTTTTCGAATAGCTCTATCAAATTTACGAAATGTTTTTTAATTACCCCCCCCCCCATTTTTTTTATATTTTACAACATAAAAT
>Ga0265292_1002154_pt1 | contig 14502 bp, 16 predicted proteins | sample Munlanlewell296A_FD_189080 | JGI IMG/M metagenome (GOLD analysis project Ga0265292, IMG submission 189080) | Leachate microbial communities from a municipal landfill in Southern Ontario, Canada - Leachate well 296A | ecosystem: Engineered > Solid waste > Landfill > Unclassified | place: Canada...
CCCTCGGACAGTTCGTCCGCGGCAGACCGGCATGAACATAGGTTTTGCACTGGCAAGTATCCAGGTGCCGCCATACTTGCTCGGCCATGTGGTCGTACACCGGGGCGTCCTGCCGGCACGCCGCGCAGGCGAACCGCGCGCCCGCCGCTTCCTCCACCCACACGTCGATACGCTCCGACGCCATGTCCACCTGTACTCTGCTGATCCGCCACGGAGAATCGATGCCCAACAACATCGCGTAAAGTCTGGTGTCTTCCATGCCAGTGCCTCCTTGGTGGCTACGGAAGATTCTCACCAAAAACCGGGAATCTGTCGAACGCTCCCGCGGCACCACGGCGGATACCCGGCAAGTTCATGCTCTCGCAGCCTCAACCACTATATATTGTGGTCACCCACACTCGTTCCGGAAGGACCATATATTGATGCCTCGCCTCATCAATGTGGATACGGTAACGGTGGCGTCGTTCTCTTTGCGTGATCCGCCGTCCGATGCGCCTTCTCATTGGATGCGGAAATCATGAAAGGGAGTCCTGGAATGATGATCTCCCTCGCCAACCTCGCCGCCCTGCGGCAAAGGATCCGGATCGAGGAAGAGGCGCTGCGGGAAGCGACGGATTGCGCGTAGCGCTCATCTATACTGGATCATCGGATATTCCGTGGGATTCGAAAGGAGGCGCGCGATGCGGTACAAGCTGCTGGGGAGGACGGGCCTGCGGGTCTCGGAGCTGTGCCTCGGGACGATGACGTTCGGCGAGGAGTGGGGCTGGGGAGCGTCGAAGGAGGAGAGCCGCAAAATTTTCGATGCGTTCGCGGACGCCGGAGGCAACTTCGTCGACACCGCCAATCTCTACACCAACAGCACGAGCGAGAAGTTCGTGGGCGAGTTCCTCAAGAGCCGGCGGGAGCGGTTCGTCCTCGCCACGAAATACACGCTGAACATGTCCCCCGACGACCCGAACGGCGGCGGGAACCACCGGAAGAACCTGGTGCAGTCGCTCGACGCCAGCCTGAAGCGCCTCGACACCGACTACATCGACCTCTACTGGGTCCACGCCTGGGACGGGATGAACCCCCCCCCTCGATGAGACGATGCGGGCGCTGGACGACGTGGTGCGGGCCGGGAAGGTCCTCTACGTCGGGATCTCCGACGCCCCCGCCTGGGTCGTGTCGCGGGCGAACACCCTCGCCGAGCTGAAAGGCTGGAGCCCCTTCACCGCCCTGCAGATCCAGTACAATCTGGCGGACCGGACTCCGGAACGCGACCTGCTGCCGATGGCGAAGGCGCTGGACCTCGCCGTGACGCCTTGGGGGGTCCTCGGGGGAGGCGTCCTGTCGGGAAAGTACAAATCCCCGAAAGACCGGCCTGCCGGCGCGCGGTACACGAAGGACGAGGCGTGGGCCGAAGCGGTCGTCACGGAACGTAGCGTGCGGATCGCCGAGACGGCAGGACAGGTGGCGAAAGAAACCGGCCGCACCGCGTCGCAGGTGGCGCTCGCATGGGTCCGGCAGCAGCCGTTCGGGGTGATCGTCCCGATCCTCGGGGCGAAGACCGTCGCCCAACTGCAAGACAACCTCGGGTGCCTCGATTTCACCCTCGGGTCGGATCAGCTCGCGAGGTTGGACGCGGCCAGCAAGATCGACCTCGGCTTCCCGCACGACTTCCTCGTCCGGGCCCGGTCCTTCATTTTCGGGAAGACATTCCCGCTGATCGACAACCACCGGTCGTGACATGGGGTGGGAGGCGGGGAGCGCTTCCCCCGCCTCCTACCATTAGCAGTGGACGGCACAAGGAGATGCGGTGCGGGCATGGAGAAAGCGCCGTTGCCTATGTGGCAGCCGAATGTCCGGAAAGCTTCTAGATCAACTTCTTGATGACCCCCGCGTTGTTGCGCGCCTCGTCCCGGGCGGCGTACACCAGCATGATGGTCTCCCTCCTCGCCCTCTCCCCCAAGGACCGTAGTTCCTCCGTCTTCCCCGCCGCTTCCAGTTCGTTTCGGTAACGCGACTGGAACTTCTCCCACTTCGACGGGTCGTGTTTGAACCATTTCCTGAGAACGGTCGTGGGGGCGAGGTCCTTCCGCCACTCGTCGATCCGCGCGGCTTCCCTGGTCACTCCCCGGGGCCAAAGGCGGTCCACGAGGAATGCGCACGCCGTCCGATCCTCCGCGACCCGACAGTGCCTGGCTTGCGGCCCGCCGGAAATCGTGGGCCCGGCTCATCCGCCGTGTCTACGAGGCCGACCCGCTTCTCTGCCGTTGCGGCGAGCGGATGCGCGTCGTAGGGTTCATCACCCGGGCGCCGGTCTGGGGCGGGTCAATTCTCGTGGGCGTTGAAGCAAGGGGGGTCATCCGTGAGGCACTCCCCAAAGGGAGATCTCCCACGGTACGTCCGACGAGATCCAGGGGGCCTTTCTCTCAATCTCTTCCAGCCTCTTGGTAAGGAAAATTACTCGGGCCTTGAAATTTCCGTTCCCGGGATCGGCTCGAAGGGCAGCATGGGCATCACGGAGGGCCAGGCGGATTTCAAGGTGCTCTCTCTCCAAGGGCAGGGCCTCCTTACGGAAGGCCTGCCACTCTTCCAGTTCCCCCGCCTCGTCGTAGAACCACATGGGATCCATATTATTGCCTTTCCATGTCCGATGAATTTGCGGCCTTCTTTTTCCTTTCCAACTCCTCCTTGAATTTTCCCATGAACTCCGTTCTGAAATGATCGATTTCCATTGCCTCGTCGTAGTTACCGGCGAGATAGAGGGCCATCCCTTTATAAACCAGCGCGTCTTTCACTCCGGAATTAACCCACAAAGCCTCGTCAAAAAACTTGACGCTTTCATGGTACCTGCCAAGCCCCATCAGTGCGTATCCCCTTCCAATAAGCGCGAAAAGATCTCCTTTTTCCTGTGAGCAAACTTTTTCCAACTGATCAAGGGTTCCAAGCGCCTCATGGAACTGTCCGAGGTCATTGAGACAAGAGGATTTCAACCGGAGAGCCCTTCGGTTTTCCGGATCGAGGACCAGCTCCTTGGCACAGCAATATACTGCCTCTTCCAGGAACCCCCTTTGCGCAAGTGCTGTGGCTCCCTCGATCCATGGGGTTTTCGTCTTCGCTTCGTCGACCCCGATGATTTTCATCATCAGGCTTTCGTACGTCTCCTCGATGACCTTTCTGCCTGAAGAAACCACCGGGAACCCATGACCGGGCAATACATTTTCGATGTCCTTCTTGAGCAAGGCCCTCAGTCCGAACAGATAGTGATCGAGTTTTCCTCCTGCATTTTCGTCCGGCTCGGACATGGCGTGGGGTAATACCATATCGCCGGAAAAGACGGTTTTGCTCGGGGGATGATATAGGCATATCCCGTCGATGGTATGGCCGGGCGTGTGGATCACTTCCCAATCAAGGCCGCTTAGCTCAAGAGTTTCTCCGCCCCGGACCTCCGTGACGCGGCAGCCGGATTTCCTGACCATGTCCTTGAGCTCGCGGGGGCTCGCTTCGTGGAGGATGAGCTCGAAACCGCCGTTTTCAATAATGGCCGGATACGATCTCAGGAGATCGAACACTCCCATCGCGTGGTCGCGGTGGCCGTGGGTAACGACGACTTTTTTGACGTCCGACGGCCTGTAACCTCGCCCGAAGAGATCGATAAAGGCCGTGTAATCGTTGCCGGGATCCACGATCGAGAGATACTTTCCCGTCGCAATGTATATGTTCGAGGAAAATTCGTATCCGGGCAGCAAGAGAAATTTTTCGAAAAACGGATCCGCCGCGTTGAGAAGACCCGACAGAGGCAGCCAACCGGGATGCTTCGTCTCCCACTCGTGCGAGGATTTTCCGTTCTCTGTCATATCCACCCGGCCCCTTTCCATGATCGGTGCCGGAACACCCCGGCTTCCGGCAAATTTCCACCCGTCACGAGCAGATCGGGTGTTCTTCCCCCGTCCCCCGGGAGGATCCTCCCCCCGCATAGGATACCCCCTCCCCCGGACGGCCCGACCAGGAGAGGGGGATGAGGAGGGGAAGGAAAAATCCCGGCGATCGCGTGAAGCCCCGCCGCCGGAATTTCCCCGGGCCTCATTCGATATAGCCCACCTTGTAATCGAGCTTCATCTTGTCGTCGGGCCACCACTTGAAGCTCGTCTTTTCCTGGCCCGCATAGACCGGTTTATCGCCGATCTTTTCAACGAGGAGTTCCAGGAAATGGAATGCCGTCAATTTGTACTTGCTGATCACATCCGGCGGCAGCAGGACGGCAAGGCCCGACTCCTTGGACGTCTTCCACTCAAATGAGTCGTTCGGGGATGCGATCTTTTTCCCTTCGCTGTCGTAAACCCCAAGGATCTTCCCCGAGACAGAGGTACTTGGCTTGATACCATGTTCTTCGTACAGTTCATCCGATAGGTGCCACCACAGGGCTCGCTCCCCCGTCTTCAGGTATCCCCTCACGAGCATGGGGTCGTACCCGCAGACGCCCACACGGCATTTCTCAGGCATGTCTTCCTCCTTTTGCGGAAATCTCCTTTGCCTCCATTTCCCCCAACGTGTTCCGAAGGTCCTCCACCTGGTTGCAGCAGCTCTCCATGAACTCCCGAACCTCGGATGGGCTGAGGTAGTCACACTCGTACATCCTTCTTATATAAGGAGATATGTGGGTCTCGATCTCTTCCTGTAACTCTTGAGCCAGATACTCCCATCCCCCGTCGGGGGGTGCCCAACCGAGATAATCCTTCTTCCAGTTGAGCACCATCCCCTTGAGCGTTTCCAGTTCCTTTCGGACGTTTTCTTCCATTGGTCAAAACTTCTTCGGGGTATAGACCCCCTTTTCCAAGGCGTAGCACTTCTTGACGACGTTGAAATCCGTGACACACCAGGAGAAGGGCCAGTGGATCATCGTGCACCAGCCGATGAGGTCTGCGGGCGGGAACTTGGAGCCCTTCAGAACCGGCTTCAAGTGTTTGCAATCCCAGCAGACATGCCCGGTCTCCCGCCCCTTCTCCGGGACAAGAATCGTGGCCAGGTATTCTTCGGGCGTCAGTTTCGACTTATCCATCATTGAGCCTCTCCTTTCTCTCACCACTCTTTGACTTCGCCCTTTTTCCGTTTCTCCTGGTACTCCGCCCATACCTCGGGAGACAGCTTCCGGATATCCCATTTGTAGGGGAAACTTCCGGCCAGGCCGGCACTCGGCGGCTGAGGACGCCATCCACGAACGGGCTTCCCCCGGATGCTGAACTTGACCATGTCCGCCTTGCCCAGGTAGATATGCCTGGGCAGGCACTCATAGGGCCTCGTCCTGCCTTTGACGCCCGGGTAGTAGGCCCTGTACCCTTCCAGGGGTTTGTCCGCATAGAGGGGGCTCGTGTCCGGCTTCTCGCCCGGTTTTTCATCCGGCCCTCTGTACATGTGGCCCTGGATCATGTGGATGTAGTAGACCGTCCCGCACTCCGCGCAGTTGGTCTTCCCCTCCCAGTTCCAGAAGTTGTACGGGTCCAGGTAATTGACGGTGTTGCACGGCTTTCCGCCCGCTTCTTTCTTGCACCAGATGACGTCAGCCACGGCATTCCCTCCTTTAGATATAGGCCTTGTTGTACCACTCTTCGATCTTGCTGAGAGGATAGCCGAGCCAGTCACGGTAGATCTTGACGTTATCGCCGCCCACCGGCCTCCAGATCCAGTTCGTTCTCCGTGGGGTTTTGGATAACAGCCCGACGCTGTGACCGCTCTGCAGCAGCACGTCTCCGTAAAGGGGATCGTCCAGCCACCGGATGGTCCCCCTCTCCCGGTAGTGCTCGCACTCGTAGACCTCCCGGTCGTTCATCACGGGCGCGGCAAGGATTCCCGCATCCGTGAGGGTCTTGACGACCTGCGACCGGGTCTTGTCCGAGGCCCATTTCTCCAAGGCCGCGTAGATCTCGACCTGGGGCTTGGCATCCACCCGGTCCTTGTGCGCCTTGTATTGCCCGTAGAGATCCTTCAGTCCGGTGATGTCGCAGAGTTCCTTGAAGTCCGGGTCGTTGAAGGCGGAAACCATCACGTACCGGGCGTCGAACTTGTCCTGCGGGTTCTGGGCATCGGGGAAGTCGGACTTGCCGCACAGGATGATCCCGTGGACGCTTAACTGGGTGTCCCAGTTGCCCCAGCGCTGTCGGACAATTCCGAACCGGCCGTAGAGGGGCACGCTATACTCGGAGAACCGGGCGGGGGTCTGCACCTGGGAGAACTCGATCATGGTGCCCAGGCCCGTCTTCCTCCTCCAGTGCATCGCCGCCAGTACCCCGTAGGTGATCAGGGTTCCGGAACCCCAGTCGATGATCCAGTTGGAGTGCTTGGCGCAGTGCCCGCCCATGTACTCGTGCATCCCGGTGATGGAAGCGAACCCTGCGTGGGCCTGGCCCAGGATGTCGTAGGAGCCGCCGAAGACCTTCGGCCCGTACCCGAAGCCGCCGCCCCATACGTAGATGAACCTCGGGTTGATCTCCTGGAGGTACCTGTAGCTCATCTTCCAACGGTCAAGAGTTCCCGGCCTGTAGAGCTCCGTCAGGCCATCGCTCATCTTGACCAGCCGGTAGAAGGCATCCACCATCTCGGGGATGTGGTAGTCCATGCTCAAATAGAGCTCGTTGACGTTCGCGCCCAGGAAGCCGAAGCCGGTGCCGGTCATCGGCCTCGTGTCGTGCAGGGGATACAGGTACGCCTCGTTGAACGGGGAGGTGTGCCGCATGGCGTCCCCCATCCTCGGGATCTCGATCTTGACCACCTCGGCCCCGAGCTCGGCCAGGTTCGCCGCGGAGTGGGGGGTGAAGATGTACATGGTGCAGGAAAGCCACCGGATCCCCTTCAGCGCCTCGGGCTTCGACCATTCGTTGCCGGGGTCGAAGGCCTTCCGGCAATACTCCTCGTAGGGGATCTTCATTTCTTCGAGCTCTCCCTTGCTTTTTGGGCCAGGAAGATCCTCGATCCTTGTCTCTCTTGGATCCTTCGCCATCTCAAATCACCCCCTTCTCCTTCAGGTCGTCGACTTTCGTTGGACCCATCCCGAGCCACCTGCTGTAAATCTCGTTGTTGTCTTTCCCCAGCGCCCTTCCCAACCACTTGACCCGGTGAGGCGTCTTGATCTGGAAGGCGTTGTTGGGCGTAGCGTAAAGCAGCGTCCCGTAGTCGCTCTCCAGGGTGTATACCCAGGGTCGATACTTGAAGTGCGGGAATTCACAGACCTCATCGAAATAAAGAACGGGGCCTGCCGCAATTTCATAATCCATGAGCTTCTCTTCCGCTTCCACCCTGTTGATGTCCCGGAGCCACCGGGTGGTCAGGGTGTACGTCTTGATCAGGGCGTGCAGGGCGTTCCTCGCCCCCACCTCCTTGAGGAAGGGGTCTTCATGGATCAGCCGGCCGAACTGAGGGTAGTCCCGCTCGATGCACATGCCGATCCGGTACCAGAGCCGGTCGCTCTGGCCGCCGATCATCATGTAGCCGTCCTTGCAGGGATTCCACTCGTACTGGTTGAGGTTGGGGTCCCAGCCCCCGGTTCTCGCCTTGATGCTGGCGTTGAAACCGTACCAGCCGATGTCGAAGTCGAGGATGTCGAACAGGGCCTCGGCGCCGGTGACCTCGATGAACTGCCCTTCTCCGCTGAACTCGTCTCTCCAGTAGAGGGCCGCCAGGATGTTGACCGCCGCCTGCTCACCGGCGATGTAGTCGGCAGCCCATACGCCGGACCGGGTGGGGTCGCCCCCCTTGCCCCTGGGGAGCATGTCCTGGGGGAAGCCGGTGCTGTGGACGAAGGCGTTTGTGGATTGGGCAAAGGGGTCAAGTTCCCACTGACCGTGCTTGGACACCCTGTCCTTGAAGGAGCCCCATTGCCCACGGAGCCCCACCCAGCAGTAAACGAGCCTCGGGTTGATCTTGGAGAGCTGCCTGTACCCGACCCCGAGACTGTCCATGAAGCCGGGGAGATGCCCCTCGACGATCACGTCAGCGTGATGGGCAAGCTTCTTGAAAACCTCCCGTCCCTCCTCGGTCTCGATATCGAGCGTAATGGAATGCTTGTTCCTCATCTCGTTAATGAACCCGAGGCCGCACTTCTCCCCGGTTTCCTTGTCGGCGAGCATGTACTCCTCTCTCCCGAAGGGGGTCAGCTTCCTCATCGGATCTCCCCCCGGCGGCTCGATGCAGATCACCTCGGCCCCGGCCTCGGCGAGACAAGAGGAGGCGAACTTGTGCCCCAGCCTCCAGAGGCCGATATCAAGAACCTTGAATCCCTGGAGCGCTTCCGCCTTTCCGAACCCTTTCTCGAACCTGAGGTTGTCCTCGCACCATTTCCCGAACTCTCCCGCCTTCCGCTTTTCGTAGACCTTCATGACTTCTTCCGGCGTAGGGGGCGGCGTCACCGGCCAAGGTCTGACATCGGGCCCACACAACGGCAAGGTGTCCGCCCGGCTATTGATTTCGACGTCCCTTTTCTCTTTCGCCATTGTTTGACCTCCCATCCTTTCGTCACAGGAGACTTTTTAAACCTTGATCAGGGTCCGTAAGATCCTCCTCGCGAAAATGAATCAATAATGAGACTTTCCCGGCGTCTGCCCGGTATGCATCACCTCCTTATTGGCCCCATCGCCGTTTCCTGTTCACCGGGAGCAACGTACTCTCAGTTGACAGGCTCCACCCGGTCCGTCAGTTGCGGCCACGGCTGGCCGCGGGCAACCCGGGCCACATCGAGAATGTCACGGGCCACCTTCTCCAGGGTTTCTCCGAGCTCCAAGTAATCGTTCCGGAGACAGTTGAGGTAAAAGTTGTAAAGCATCTTCCCGACCCTGTCGCTATTTCCGTAAGCCAGGAAGTGTCCCTCTTCGACGTTCCTCCGGTGGGTTACCAAAAGGAAAGCGTCGATGCCCATCCCTTCCTGTCCATCGAAATGAATATCGTCTACTTTTCCATCGACGATATGTATAGTGGCCTCTTTCAAGAAGGTCACCTCCTCCCCCGAGGCAAAACACACCCCTATCCGGTCGATTTATTGACTGGCTCCCTAAATCGACAAAACGGAAACCGTATCTTCGAATCGCGCTCCACCGGGTGTACCCGGGGGAACACCTTTTTACTGAATAAAGCAATCAAGGTGCGTGCCAAGTGGGAAACGCTTTGCTCCACGCCGGTTCCGTCGCCTGCTTCCCCGTTGTTTATCGGGGAAGTAGCGGCCCTCTCGGCCGGAACGAGGGAGCGGGGAGGCAGTCAGGGAAGATGCGGGGATTGTGCGGAATCGGACCCTGTGGGGAGATAGGCGCTTGGATCAAAAGGTATTCATGTCCAGCCGGGACTGTATGAAAACGGACCCTACGCCCCTCCTATCAGCCGGTCGCGGCCCTCTTTCCCAGGCCGTAACGGCGGATTTTGCTGTACAAGGTGCTCCGGCTCAACTGGAGGCGGCGTGCCGCATCGTGCTTGTTCCAGTTGGACTCCTCGAGGGCCTGCAGGATCAGGCCGCGCTCGTTTTCCGAGAGGGAGATCCGGGCTGGCTCGCCGCCGGTCTCCTTTAAAAAGGGGGGCATATGCTTTCTCTTTATGGTTTCTTCCTGGCTGATAATGACGGCATAGCTCAGGGCGTTTTCCAACTGGCGGACATTCCCGGGCCAATTGTAATCCATCAGGGCCTTCATGGCTTCGGAGGATATTTCCTGGATTTTTTTCCCTTCCTTCAGGCAGAACTTTTTCAGGAAATGCCGGGAGAGCAGGGGGATATCTTCCTTGCGCTCGCGCAGGGGGGGCATGTGTATGGAGAACACGTTCAGCCGGTAATAAAGGTCTTCCCTGAGTCGCCCCTCTTCCACACCCCGCCGGAGATCCCTGTTGGTCGCCGCCAGCACGCGGACGTTTGCCTCGATGGTTTCCTCTCCGCCTACCCGTTCGAAACGGCGGTCTTGCAGAAATCGAAGCAGGAGGACCTGGGTAGCCAGGGAGATGTCGCCGATTTCGTCGAGGAACAGCGTTCCCTCCTGAGCCCGTTCGATCCGGCCCTTTTTCTGGCGGATGGCCCCGGTGAAGGCGCCCTTTTCATGGCCAAAGAGCTCGCTCTCCAGCAGGTTCGGCGAATAGGCCGAACAATTGGCGACCATGAACGGCCCCTTGCGGCGATAGTTCTGCTTGTGGATAGCAAGGGCGACCAGCTCCTTGCCGGTTCCGTTTTCACCCGTGATGAGAACGGTGGCATCCGACATGGCCACGAGGTCGATCAGGTCGTAAATTTTAATCATTTTCTCGCTCTGGCCGATGAGTTCGCCATGGGAGATTTTCTCCGGGGATTGATCGCGGATCCGGTTGATTTCCGAGTCGTATAGGACAAGGTGCCGGATATGCCCGGCGACCTGGGCGAATAAGGCATGGAAGAACCGGAGGTCTTCCCTGGAGTAGTTTGTGCAGGCATGCGAGCCCAAGAGGAAGTAACCGATGCAATGCTGTTGCACGAAGATGGGCAAACCGAACCAGCTCGGGTAAATCTCCGCGACGGCTTTAAAAAAGGGGTGCACGTTCTTGCCATCTGCAGAGGTGACGACCTGTGGGTCTTTCGTCGATCGGAGATGCCGTACGAACTCCGAAGCGAGCCCGGCCTTCTCCATTCTCTGATGCAATCCGCGCAACGGCTCGACCACGTCGGGGCGGCATTCTTCCAACGGAAGGAACCGGTCGCTGTCCGCATCGAGTATCAGGAACAGCGGATCGGAATCGGGGAAGATTCCTTCGGCGAAGTCGTGGAGGGAATGGATGAGTTCTTGAAGGGAGTCCTCGGCGCTCGCCCGCCGTGAAATTTCAAAGAGGGTTTCCAGCTGGTGCTGGGACTTTTGCAGTTCCTTGGAGCGGAAGGCCAGGGCCTCCTCCATCTTCCGCTTTTCCGTGACATCGCGCTCCATCCGGAGGATCAACTCCACGTTGCCGCGGCTGTCGACGAGCGGGTAGGTCAGAACCTGGAGCATTCGTTCCTGTCCCTCGGCGTTGAGGTAAACCTTGTCGCACTGGGCGGGGCGCTTTATCGCCGCCGATTCCCGGACGGGGCAATGGATTCCATCCTCCCAGCAGGGGGTCTTCCTGCCCAGCATGACCGCATAGCAAGGTTCCCCCACGACCTTTTCCATATCAAGCCCCACCCGTGCAAGGAAGGAGGTGTTGACTTGCGCGATTCGGTGCGTCCCGGGGTCGATGACGACAAGATTGTCGGTGATGTTATTGACGATCTTTTCGCTGAATTCCTTGGCCGAGCGGAGTTCCGACTCGACCTGTTTCATGCGGGTGATGTCCGTGACGATTCCCACGGAACCCAGGAAGGTGTCGTTGACCATCAGCGGCGCTGCGGAGATCAGGCCCACAAGACAGGTGCCTTCCCTGTTTTTGAAGTTTAACTCGTATACATCCGATATTCCCTTGCGGCGGCGGTCCAGCTGGTCTTTCACCACGGCCATCGAACCTTCGCCCATGAGATCGAACATCGACTGCCCCATGATCTCATCGGGACTGTACCCAAGCATTCCGGCCAGTCGCCTGTTGGCGAAGGTCACCCTGGCTTCATCGTCCAAGAAGAAGATGCCTTCCCTGGCCGTCTCCACGATGGTCTGATACCTCTCGTCAGATGCCTTGATCCGGTGTTCGAGGTTCTTCCGTTCGGAAATATCCCGGCCGTGTTCGATGGCCTGGATAATGGTTCCCTCGGCATCCTTCACGGGGTAGGCGTGTATCTCGAAATGCCCGAGAAGTCCGTTCGGCAGTCGGATTACTTTTTCGCGCATCTGCGATTCGCCGCTCTGGAAGACATCCTGGATATGGCACTCCTCGCAAACGGCGCTGCGGCCGTGAAACACCTCGTAACAATGTCTGCCCATCAATTGTTCGGGTTCGCGATGATAGATGGTCATCAGGGCCTGGTTGGCCATCACGATCCGGTAGTTTCGGTCATAGATGACCAGGGGGTCGGTGATGCTGTTCAGGACCCGGATCAGAAACAAATCATTCGACGGGACGGTGACCACTTCCGGTTCCCCGAGAACCACGGGTATGTCGACGCGTCCAGCATAAAAGGTGCTGCGAATGGCTTCCGCGCCGAACGAGTGTTGGAATGAACATGCACCGTGCCGTCAGCCGGAATCCGGATCAGACGGGCTTGAATGCCATTTTATTTGAAACAGTATCATATATTTCGTCTTTCGGATCCTGTTTTAGTATTGGTTTGAACGGGACAGGCCTACAAAGCTCGTCCATTACTACGGGGCCTACTCGAATGCTCGAGCCGGATCAGCTCGCGAGGTTGGACGCGGCCAGCAAGATCGCCCTCGGATTCCCGCACGACTTCCTCGTGCGGGCCCGGTCTTACATCTTCGGGAAGACGTACCCGCTGATCGACAACCACCGGGCCTGACGGGGCGGGATCCGCGGGCTACGGGCCGTAGTGCATCCTGTGGATCGAGGCATATCGACCTGCCGTCAACAGATCCGCGGAAGCGCGTTCCGCCCGCGCCAGGACCGCCTCGGTCACGCCGGGATCGAACTCGAGCTCCGAGATCCCGCCAAGCGAGACGGACCGCCCGCGACCGGCCATGCCAGAGTAGATGATGATGCGCGCCGCCACGATCTCCGCCCGGAAGAAGCTCGGCCGCAAGACCGTGGTGGTCCTGCCGGTCCATTATCCCCGGGAGCTCTTCACCGCGATGGACGTCCACACGGTGGAGCTGTGGGGTCCGCCGGTCGCGCCTGTGGGACGAGTGCCTGCGCGCCGGGTGCGCCCGCCCGTCCCCCTGGACCGGGTTCGACTCCTTCTTCCACCTCGCCACCTACACGAACGCGTGGGCCGAGGCGGGCTCGATGATCGACCCGGCGGATCCGGAGGGCTCCGCGGCACGAGCCTACCTCAACGTGCTCCTCAACCGGGATCTTCCGTACAAGCTTTCGATCATGAAGCGGCTCTGCCGGGAGTACGGCGCGACCGGCGCCATCTTCCACAGCGACCGTTCGTGCAAACCGTACTCGATCGGGCAGATCGACCTGAAGGGACGACTGGCCTCGGAGGAGCGTGACCGTTACGACCCCGCCAGCCGCTCGATGACCGGCGGGATCAGGTACGTGGCCAGCCGCGTTTCGGATCCACCCCCAAGGACCACCTCCAGCTTCCCGCCGCAGACCTCCTCCGCGAGATCCCGCATCAGCAGGGCGATGTTCCAGTAGCATGGCCCGGTGAGGCCGATGTCGCCGTAGTCGCCCTGGTGGGTGTCGAAGCCGAAGTACCAGAAGAGGAGGTCGGGACGGAACCGGCGTACCCGGTCGGGGAACCGGTGCGCCACCCGATCGAAATACACGTCGTTGACCGCCCGCCCGTCCCCGCTCCCCGGGGCATGGGGATAGGCAACGTCCACTTTCGTCCCGTCGGGGGATTCGTACTCCTGACCGCAGAAACAGACGTGAAGGATATCGGGGTCGTCGAGGAAGATCTCCCGCGTGCCGTCGCCGTGGTGGGCGTCGGTGTCGAGGATCGCGAACCGCCGGAAGCCGTACTTCTCCCGCAGGTTGACGACGCAGAGCGCGACGTCGTTGAAGCAGCAATATCCCCCGAAGAAGTCCCGACCGGAGTGATGCCCCCCCGCGCCGATGAAGGCGAAGGCGTTGCCGATCTCCCCCCCGGCGATCTTCTCCCCCGCCATCACCACGCCGCCCGCCGAATGCCAGGCGGTGGAGCAGAGCGGATCCCCCTTCACCCCTTCGATCAGCCCAGGGGTATGGACCTTCAGCACCAATTCCCGCGAAACGGGCCCCGGTTCATAGAGCTTGACCCTCTCATCCCGCAGGATCCCGTCCAGCGCCATCGGAAAATCGGCCAGCCGCGCCCCGACCGTCAGGTAGCTGCGCCGGGAAAAGGAAGGGTGATAGAAGACGCCGGTGGCGTATCGGGTCATCGATCTTCTCTTTCCGGTCGTCCCCGCCGGCTCCCGCTTTCCCTTCTACGGGAGATCCCGCGCCGCCGCGAGGGCCGCGGCATAGTCCGGCTCCTGGGACACCTCCTTCACGTGCTGAACGTACCGCACCGTGTCGCTCCCGTCGACGACGAAGATCGACCGGGACAGAAGCTTCAGCTCCTTGATGAGCACCCCGTAGGCGGAGGCGAAGGAGCGGTCCTGGTAGTCCGAGAGGGTCTTCACCTTGTCGACCCCGGCCGCCGCGCACCACCGTTTCTGGGCGAAGGGGAGGTCGAGGCTGACCGTGAGGACGACGACGTTCCCCGGGAGCTTCGCCGCCTCCTCGTTGAACCGCCGCGTCTCCGTGTCGCACACCGGCGTGTCGAGGGACGGCACGGCGCTGATGATCTTGACCTTCCCCTTGAAATCCGCGAGCGTCACCGGCGCCAGCCCCGTGTCCACGACCCGGAAGTCGGGGGCCTTGTCCCCCGCCTTGATCTCGGGCCCGAGGAGGGTCATCGGATTTCCCTTGAACGTGATCACTCCCTTGCGCTCCTGCATGGCGACCTCCTTGTCCGTT
>Ga0265292_1002155_pt1 | contig 14497 bp, 20 predicted proteins | sample Munlanlewell296A_FD_189080 | JGI IMG/M metagenome (GOLD analysis project Ga0265292, IMG submission 189080) | Leachate microbial communities from a municipal landfill in Southern Ontario, Canada - Leachate well 296A | ecosystem: Engineered > Solid waste > Landfill > Unclassified | place: Canada...
ATCGAGCGGAACCATGCTCAAAACCTCTCGCAATTTTTCGGCCTTCGGATAAGTCACAATCCCCGTGAACGAAGTCAAATATCCCGCAGCCCAAAGGCTTTGCGCAAAACTCACATCACCCTCAAAACAATGAAAAACCGCATGTACTTTTTCAAACTTTTTTAGAATTTCCAAACAGTCCTCATCCGCGTCCCGATTGTGAATTATCACAGGCAAATTCATTTTCACCGCAAACTCCAACTGCATTTCAAAAGCTTTTTTTTGCACGCTTTTTTCCACCTTCGCCTTAAAATAATCCAACCCGCATTCCCCGATCGCCACGATTTTTTTATTCTTCAAAATTTCCTCCTCCCACTTTTTCAAAAGCTCCTCATTTACAGATTCCGCTTCATAAGGATGAAGTCCCAGCGTCGCGTAAACTTGCGGATATTTTTCCGCCAATTCCCTCGCTCCGTCACAGGACTTTAAATCGCAGGCCACAGCCACAATCTTCTCCACACCAGCCGCCGCGGCCCTCTCCAAAACCGCCTCCAAATCGGCGGCGAATTCCGGAAACATGATGTGTGCGTGCGTATCAATCATATTGACATTCGCATTCTACTCAAATATGCTCAAAGCACAAATTTAGTCTTATGTCTGAAAAAAGTCTAAAACCAGTCTCACGGAAATCAAACCTTTTTGGTTGGGCTTTTTTCTATGCTTATTTTGCATAGCCGCATGAGACTCTGATTTATACCCATAGAAGTCCTCATGCGAGCCGCAAGAGGATTTTTTTAAATAATATATCGTCTAACCAATAGTAATATGATTATCGTATTCCGCGCCGGCGCCACACAGTCAAACGTCGCCAGCGTCATGAAAGAAATTGAAGACAAGGGGCTCAAACCGGTACCTCTCTACGGCACTGAACGCACTGTCATCGCCGTGATCGGTGACGAACGCGAGCTGAATGAAGGCCACTTTGAATCTCTGCCTTACGTCGAAAAGGTGATGCGCGTGCTCAAGCCTTTTAAACTGGTCAGCCGCGAAACCAAACCGGAACCGACCATCATCGATGTCAACGGCGTCAAAATCGGCTCCAAACAAATCTGTGCCATCGCCGGCCCATGCTCGGTGGAATCGGAAAAGCAGATGGACAGCGTCGCTTCCTCACTCAAGAAAATGGGCATCCGCATCATGCGCGCCGGAGCCTACAAACCGCGCACCGGCCCATACTCTTTTCAAGGCCTCGGCAAAGAAGGCCTTCAAATTTTGAATGAAGTCGGCAAAAAATACGGCATGGCCACCGTCACCGAAGTGCTGGATCCACGCGATATCGAGGCCGTTTCCACACATTGCGACGTGCTCCAAATCGGCGCCCGCAACATGCAAAACTTCGAACTTTTGAAAGAAGTCGGAGCATGCCAAAAACCGATCCTGCTCAAGCGCGGACTTTGTGCCACCATTGAAGAGTTCCTGCTCGCCGCCGAATACATTCTTTCCCACGGCAACCCAAATGTGATTCTCTGTGAACGCGGCATTCGCACCTTCGAAAAGGAAACCCGCAACACACTTGCGCTGGCCACAGTCCCGCTGGTCAAAGAGTTGAGCCATCTGCCGATCATCGTCGATCCTACTCACGGCACCGGCAAAAAATCCCTGATCGCACCGATGGCCAAAGCCGCTATCGCTTGCGGCGCAGACGGCTTCATCATCGAAGTCCATCCAAATCCGGAGGAAGCGCTCTCTGACGCCGATCAACAGCTTCTTCCAAGTCAGTTTGAGACTTTACTTAAAGAAATTCAACCAATTGTCGACGCCGTCGGCCGCCACTTATGAACAACATTTTTATACAAAACAATTCGGCCCAAGCTATATCCAAATTCCTGTCAAAAAACAGGATTGGAAACAAATACGCAGTCATCACGGACAGCATCACCGCCAAACTCTTTGGGAAAAAATTTCTGAAGGCGATCCCAAACTCCCATCTCTTCACTTTTCCCGCCGGTGAAAAGTCAAAAAACATCACAACCATCGTAACCCTCGCCGAAGCCATAATCGCCAAACAATTCGACCGCAAAGACGCGATCATCGCTCTCGGCGGCGGCGTGGTCGGCGACATGGCCGGCTTTCTGGCCTCCATCTACATGCGCGGCATCCCCTACATCCAAGTCCCAACCACTCTCCTCGCCATGGTCGACTCCTCCCTCGGTGGCAAAACCGGCGTTGATCTGCCCTCAGGCAAAAATTTACTTGGCACTTTCGCGCCAGCGAAAGCTGTATTCATCGACCCTCTCTTTCTTCACACTCTCCCCAAAAATCAGATTCGAAACGGTCTCGCCGAAATCATCAAATACGGCGTCATCAAGGACAAAAGCTTGTTCAATTTTATTGAACAAAATCTTGAAAAGATTTTTTCCCTCGACACCACATCCATCAACCACATCATCTCCCGCTCTGTGGCTATCAAAATAGCCATCGTCAAAAAAGATGAGCACGAGAGTGGACTTAGAATGCTCCTAAACTACGGCCATACCTTCGGTCACGCCCTCGAACGCCTCTCCGGCTACAAACTTCTGCACGGCTATGCCATCGCTATCGGCATGATCTTGGCAAACAAAATTGCCGTCCAAAAAAAGCTCCTCAAAAAATCCGACGCCGAAAGAATAAAAAATTTGCTCATGAGAGCCGGTTTGCCTGTCACTACAATGAAAAAGCTAACAATGAAAGATCTCTTATCCGATAAAAAAAAGAGCGACAAGGTTCTAAGTCTCGTTCTCCCGACAAAGATCGGTCACGCTATCATTCACCCTGAAAAATGCCAGTAATTATCAAAGTCCCCGGCTCCAAGAGCATCACAAATCGCGCTCTCACTCTCGCCGCTTTAAGCAAGCAAACAACCACAATCAAGAACGCGGCCATCTGCGATGACAGCCACTACATGGCCCAAGCCTTAAATAATCTTGGCATACCCACAAAACAAAAGGCCGATACCATAACTGTTTCCGGCAGACCCTTTCCAAAGCAAAGAAAAACCATCCATCTCTACACCGAAAACGCCGGCACGGCCACACGCTTTCTCACAGCACTAGCCACCCTCACAAACAACAAAGTCATCATCGACGGCAACACCCGCATGCGATGTCGCCCCATCCAAGCCCTCGCCGACGCCTTAAACCAGCTCGGCACCAAAGTCCAAACCACAAACGGCTACCCTCCCGTCACCGTCCTCCCATCTCTCCCAAAAGGAAACTCCGTCAAAATTCGCGGTGACATCAGCAGCCAGTTCATCTCAGCCATCATGATGATCGCTCTCCCGTTCCGCGGGACAAAAATTCACATTGAACAAGAAATTTATTCAAAGCCATACATCGCTCTCACCAAGCAAGTCATCAAGGAATTCCAAAAACATCCCAAAACTTACACCGTCGAGAGCGACGCTTCTTCCGCCGCTTACATCAGCGCCTTTGCCGCCATCCACCCAAACACTGAAATCATCCTCGAAAACATTTTTCCAAATTCCAAACAGGGCGACATCAAATTCCTGCGATACTTCCAAAAACTTGGCCTCAAAATCACAACTCACTCAAAAGGAACCCTCATCTCCTCTCCCAAACAACTCAAATCACTCCGCACCGTCGACATGAACGCCACCCCCGACCTCGTCATGATCTTCGCCGTCCTCGCCGCCATCACAAAAGGAACTACAAAAATCACCAATATCGCCAACCTTCGCATCAAAGAAACAGACCGCATCCAAGCCCTAAAGAATGAACTCTCCAAACTAAAGATCAAAGTCAAAACCACCAACTCATCCATCACCATCATCGGCAATCCAAACCTTCAAATCAACAAAAAAGTCCTCATCAACAGTTACGACGATCACCGCATCGCCATGGCCTTTGGAATCCTCCAAAGCAGATTCCCAAACCTAAAAATCAAAAATCCAAACTGCGTCTCCAAGAGTTACCCCACTTTTTGGACCGATCTGAAAACCCTCCAAAACTCTCAAAAAAATATCGTCCTCATCGGCCTCCGCGGCAGCGGCAAAACGAAGCTCGGCAAACTTCTGGCAAAACAACTCAACATGCCATTCATCGACACCGACCACGAAATCGAAAAACTCCTCAAAAAACCTCTCATTGAAATCATCACTAAAAAGGGCTGGGAATACTTCCGCCAAGCCGAAACCGCCATGATCAAAAAAGTTGCACAATCCACCCAGACAATCCTCGCCACCGGCGGCGGCGCTATCCTAAATCCCCAAAACGCCAAAACTCTAAAAACAAACGGCATTCTCATCTATCTCCACCGCAAACCCGAAGTTTGCGCCAAAATCCTATCCGGTTCCCACGCCCGCCCCGCACTTACAAAAGAAACCTCTCTCCTCGCGGAAATGCGAAAGCTCTACAAGGACCGCCATCCAATTTACACAAAACACGCCGACCACACGATCGAAAGGAGCTACAATCTGAAGAATGACTGCGAGAAAATCATTGAGATTCTATAATTCAAATTCTCTGTTTACCAATGAATTCAATCCAACAGAAGATATTCCCCGGAAGAGAATCCTTATGTTTTTGAAGAAACACGATTACATCCTCTTTTTTTATAAGACAAATGTTTGAATGACCATTAATTGCATCTTCGTTAAGATAACCAGCAGTAGAAAACACATAAAGCTTGTCTTTAAAGTTGCTATATTGTAAAAGATTTAGCTTGTTTTGGTCACCACTTTTTACCTGCAAATAAGCGGATATTCCATCTATCGGTCGCCAAAGTTCAAATTCGTAAAATGGCGTATTGCTTAAATTCCCACGCGAGCTAGGTATAATACAGAACGACTCCTCGGCCTGGAGATAAAGCCCTATCACGTCCTCAAGATCAAATGGATCTAGGTACGAAAAAATACTTTCAATATTGAAAACTTTCGGCAAATCATCTGAATACTTATGTGGAAAATATTTAGCGGCAATTAGTCTAGTGTAATCAATTAAGTGCCTGCTAATTACTCGACGAATTGTTGAGCCTCTTATAAATTGATTTTTCAGACCACCAGCAACCTGGGTTCCTATTTCTTTTATTTCTGCAGATCGAGCATTAGTACAATGTACATTAAAAGCCTCCGAATTATTTATCTGCTTGAACTCCGAAGTAACACGAGCAAGAAAATACTTCCCCTCCCGATTGCGAAACCACACCAAATCATCAATTGCAATTTTTGACATGAAAGCATTAAAAGCTGAAGTAAAAGCCCTCAGATCATCAGGCCATTTTTGTTCAGCCACTTTTATAGCAGATTGGATATTTGACACTTTTTCTTTAAAAGGCCAGCCGATAGCAATAAGGTTATTTCTTATACAGAAATCAGTTGGATTCAAGTCAGAAGCAACGCCTCCAGGTCTAATATGTAATCGCCATACGGTCATAAATTCAAAATTCTTATCTCCCTCTCACCATCGTTCCCACCGGCAGACCTTTCTTGAGCCTAAAAACCTTCACCCCAGCGCCGCCGTGCGCCTCAAAAAGCTCGCTGCCTTCCAAATCAAAAATCTCCTCCAGTTTCATCTCAAACTGCTTTTCCGGCGTCATTACTTCCACCACGCTCCCCTTTTCCACCCGATTTTTCACATCCACTTCATACAGCCCTTTTTTGTCTCTCTCGCCCACAATCATCCCCACAAATTTGTGCGTCTGATGCGGTGAATTTTTTTCATAATCCACATCCCCGCCTCCCTCAAAACCAAACAAAAATCCTGGAATATATCCACGATTCGCCACTTTCAAAACCTCATCCAAAAGCCTCTTATCAAACTTCTTCCCTTTCTCCATGTCATCGATCGCTTGCCTATACGCCCTCGTCACCGTCGCCAGATAATACTCGGTTTTATTTCTCCCCTCGATTTTAAAACTGCAAATCCCCGCCGCCTTCAGCTCTTTCAAATATTCGATCAAACACATGTCTTTCGAATTCATAATGTAAGTCCCGTGTTCATCCTCCTCCACCGGAAAAAACTCGCCAGGCCGCTCCGCCTCTTCCAGATATGTCATCCCGCCCTCATCCACTTGGTTGGCCAGCTGCTCCTGCCTTCTCTTCATCGAAAAATCGTCATGAAATTTATACTTCCACCTGCAACTGTGCGCGCACATACCCTGATTACTATCCCTGTCTGTCGTATAATTCGAAATCAGACAACGCCCGCTGAAAGCCATACAAATCGCGCCATGCACGAAAAATTCCAGCTCCATCCTTGGCACTTTCTCATGAATCGCTTTTATCTCGAGTAGCGAAAGCTCCCTCGGCAAAATTATCCGCGCCGCCCCATTCCTCTGCCAAAACTCCACAGCCCTGTAATTTAGAATATTTGCCTGCACCGACATATGAATCGGCAGTTCCGGATAATATTCTCGAATCATATCGAAAACTCCGGCATCGGCCACTATCGCCGCATCCGGCTTCACTTCTTTTTTCAAAAATTGAATATGCTTTTTAAAAGCCTCCATCTTCACCGCCCGCGGATTGATATTCATCGTGATATAAGCCGCTTTTCCAGCCTTGCGAATCAGACTCATGCCCTCCAGCAAATCCTCCACGGTAAACTCATTTGTCCTACTACGCATACTAAACGGCGACGCCCCCAGATAAAACGCGTCAGCCCCATACTGCAGTCCGATTTTTAATTTTTGCAAACTCCCCGCGGGAGCCAGCAATTCAGGTTTTTGCATAGCGAAAGAATTTTAGCAGTAAACCGCTAAACAACAATACGATCTGTTATCTCTCTAAAAACAAGATTATAAATTTGGAGAGCGGCGTAAATTCAACTTTCATATAATTTATACCTCAGGCTTATCCTCCGCTTCCAACATACTTCTAAATGCCGCAAAAGGATAGGAAGGATGGTTTTGAATTAGATATTTTGCTCCCAATCTGCTGATGCGTGGATGATTCGCCAATGCCAAAGCATCGTTGGCCCTGGGTATATAACTGATGATTGCATCAAGAAGATCTTGTTCAACCTTAGTTACATTCCCCTGCCCCACATCCGATTTCCTGGCATTCGCCATTGCCATGGCAACCTCAAAAGTAAACCACTGTTGGACATCCTCACGAGCCAAAAGAATTCGCATAATTGCATTTCTGGCAAATTGCTCAGAAGTCCTTCCTACGTCCAGAGCATCAATCAGCTTTTCAACCGGTGCCAGTTTCAGCTTTCCACCAAAAGCATCATGAACTTCTTTTAAATTTTCCCCATTGGCACATAGAAGGTCAAACAATGGACCCCAATTAATATCATTCACATCCACACGATCCAAATATACGGCCATACCTACATTGCGGGTATTCCCCAGCAATGTTTTTAGAAGTTTCGGTGTCATATTAGGCAAAGCGTAATCAAAAAGGGCCTCAATGGTTGATTTTAAGTTTTGCCCACCTTTTAAGTTAAATGAAAGTTGATCAATAACATCCGGGATGCCCGCCCCCTCTTCTAACACCCTAACAATTGCATCATTGGTCAGCTTACTCTGTTTTGCATGATCCTTCTCGTCTTTCGGGGCATTTACTACTTCGTTTATTGCTAAATCCTGTATATCCGACCCCGTTCTCCACAACGCCTCATCCGCATTTTTACGCTCTGCGGTAGTCTCTGAATCTTCACCATCACCTTCCTCTGGAACACCAGCTAGGCGCTCAGTAAGATCATCAAATCCCTGCCTAAGCTCCGAAATACTATTGCTATTTAATACAGCCATAAAAATTCAGTTAAAATAATAAAGGAGCTAAAGATACTCCATCCAAAGAACATTTGTCAACTTCAAAAACCATCCAAAAAGCTGTATTCTTTACCCATGCTCACCTCTCTCCTCTTCGACTGGGGCGGCACCATCTACGACAACGCCACCGCGTCCCCCTTCCCCGATTCCAAACAAGTCTTGGAACATTTTTCCAAAAAATACTCCATCGCCATCGTCTCTTTCGCCGACGACACAGCCGAGATGAACCGCCGCTTCGACATTCTGGAAAGATTTGACCTCCGAAAATATCTCCAATTTGCCATCTTTCATCCCGACAAAAACAACATGTATCACCTCGCCATGCGCAACCTAAACTCCAAACCGGAAAACACCCTCGTCATCGACGACTACATGCAGCGCATAGCTTATTTAAAGACCATCGGCTGCCGCACCGCCTGGGTCCGTCGCGGCAAATTTGCCGACCAAACTCCAACCGAAAAAACAGGCCAACCCGACCATATTATCAATTCCCTCTCCGACCTAATCGGTCTAATATAGCCCCGTGCACACCAATTTTCTCGTCATCGGCTCCGGCATCTCCGGCCTCAACTTTGCCTTGAACGCAGCCCAAAAAGGCAAGGTCTTGCTGATCACAAAAAAACACCTCCTCGACGCCAATACCAACTACGCGCAAGGCGGCATCGCCGCAGTCCTCGGCCAAACCGACGACATCGAAAAACACATCAAGGACACTCTTTCCGCCGGCGCCTACCACAACAACCGCCGCGCCGTGCGCTTCATGGTCACGCATTCCGCGCAGGCCATCTACCGTTTGCTCGCTCTCGGCGTCCCTTTTGAAAAGGAAAAAGGCAGACTCAAGCTTTCCCGCGAAGGCGGCCACGGCCTCCACCGAATTGCTTTCGTCGGCGACCGCACGGGAGCCGAAATCGAAAAAACTCTCATCGCCAACGTAAAAAAAAATCCCAATATTCAAATCCTTGAAAACACTACAGCCACAAAACTGCTCGTGAAAAACAAGATCTGCTACGGCGTTTCAACTCTCAAAGAAAACATCTACGCCGATCAGACTATCCTCGCCACGGGCGGCCTCGGCCAGATTTTCAAATTCACAACCAATCCCAAAATCGCCACAGGCGACGGCCTCGCCATGGCCATCCAAGCCGGCTGCAAAACCAAAGATTTGGAATTTATCCAGTTTCATCCCACAGCTCTCGCCAAACCGCTCTCCCCTCTTTTTTTAATTTCCGAAGCCGTCCGCGGTGAAGGCGCAAAGCTCGTAAACAGCAAAGGTAAACGTTTTGCCGACGAGCTCGCTTCCCGCGACATAGTCGCCCGTGAAATCTACCGTGAGCAAAAAACCGGTCCGGTCTACATCGATATCCGTCACAAGAACAAAAAATTCCTTCAAAAAAGATTTCCACAAATCTTCGCGAAACTAAAATCGCTCGGCATCGACATGTCCAAAGATTTGATCCCGGTCACACCCGCCGCACACTACTCCTGCGGCGGCATCGTCACCGATCTCCACGGCCGTACTTCTGTCAAAAACCTTTTCGCTTTCGGCGAAGTCGCCTGCACGGGAGTCCACGGCGCCAACCGTCTGGCCTCAAACTCCCTTCTGGAAGCCCTTGTTTTCAGCAATCAGATTATCAAAAAGCTAAAACCATCTTCAAAGTCTCATCCGAAATTCCCCTTCTCCAAATCACAAAATGATCTCTCCCACCAAAAACAAATTCAGGAACTCATGTGGAAATACTGCGGCATCATCCGAAACCCCAAAGAAATCAAAACCATCGCCATTCCCAAAATCAAAAAACTTCTCGCCTCATCCAAACAAAACAACCTCGCCATAGTCGCTCTCTCTATTCTCACATCGGCCTCCAAACGAAAAAAATCATTGGGCTGTCATTTCACATTTCAAGCGCCATCTTTCTTTTCACAACCCGCACATCCAAGCTGTGCGCAATCGCGTGATGCTCGCGACAAAGCGGTGCCATGAAATACGGATTATGCTCTCCCACCAAACCAAATCTCGCCGTATGATGCAACGCCTCCGCTGACTTTTTGCAATCTGTCATCGCGCATTTCGTGCCATGCTCTTCGCGCAAAACTCGCTTTGTTTCCGCCGGAACATATCTCGTCACCGCCATACTTGCCCCACATTTCCCTGTGATTTTTTTTGCAATTTCCGCTTTTTTCTGTTGAATCCTTTCCTCTCTCTTTTTCAATAGGTCCAAAATCAATTCGTTTATATCGATTCCCTTATTCTGTAGCTCCACCAATTTTCCAAGCACTTCTTCAGATAATTTCAGCTCCTCAATTCCGCTCTCAAACAAGCCATTCTGATCTTCTCCTTTTTGCCCGGGCAAAAAGTTTTCACCCCCATTCTTCATATCCCGCGCTAAAACTCCGAGCGCATTCTTTGGTAGTAATCTCGCCTGATTCGCCAGAAACTCTTGATTTTCAACCGTTGCCACAGCCGCCACACGTACCAGTTTACCCGCACTTACTTTTCCGCTAACCAGTAGTCCTCTCAAAGCCGGTTTGTCGGCAAATTTTTGATCCAGACTCAAAGCCAGTTTTACCTGTGCCTCGCTCAAACCGGCAATTTTGAATGCAAATTCAAAGATCGATCCAAAACCCTTTTTCTCGTACAATTTTCGTCTATTCACCTCCGGCAACAGTCCCGCAAATTTATTCCGCCATTCCAAAGCCTGCTTTCCATATTGCCTGCAAAGCTCATACAGTTTTTCATCGGTCAGTTTTTTCATGCTTTTTGGATTAAAAAATAGATTATTTGATGCTCGAATTTTATCATCCCTAAGCCAAAAATCAAGCATTTGGACTGGCTTAAAACGCCAAAAAGTAGCACGATAAAACTCGCGTTTTCCGCTCGCCAAAGCCACAAATCAGCGTTTGTCAAAACGGAAAAATCTGGCAAAAACACAGGGATAGACCAAGAGTTTTTCCCTCCCCCAGTTCAACCTTTTTCCGCTACAGCTAAACCAAAAAACGCGATAAAACTCGCCAGTCACAAGTTGCGTCTTCCGCCTCTCGGCTGTCACTTCGTATACTGAAGCATCTCTTCCTGATCCGCCATCTGCAAATCTTCCACAATTTCACCGATATTTCCCTCCATGATATTCGGCAGATTGCTATAGTTTTTATTGATCCTATGATCGGTCAGCCTGTCCTGCGGAAAATTATAAGTGCGGATTTTTTCACTGCGATCACCGCTTCCGATCTGGCTCAACCTCTGCTCGCCACGTTCCTCCCGCAATCTCTTGTCTTCCAACTCGTATAGTCGTGTCCGTAGAACTTTCATCGCCTGCGCTTTATTTTTCAGCTGGGACTTTTCATCCTGACAGATCACCACCAGTCCGGTCGGAATGTGAGTTATCCTCACCGCCGACTCGGTTTTGTTTACACTCTGGCCACCATGACCACCGGCCCGAAAGACATCCACCCTGATATCCTGATCAGTGATCGCAATATCCACTTCCTCGGCTTCCGGAAGCACCGCCACTGAAATCGTCGAAGTATGCACCCGCCCTTTATTTTCGGTCACCGGCACACGCTGCACACGGTGAACGCCACTCTCATATTTAAAAATTCCATAAGCTTTCTCCCCTTTTACCGCGAAAACCATTTCCTTTATACAACCAGGCGCCCCCTCACTTTTGCTTATCAACTCAACTTTAAATCCCCTTCCCTCGGCAAATTTAAAATACATTCTGGAAATTTCCCCGGCAAATAGCGCCGCCTCATCCCCGCCCGCCGCCGCGCGAATTTCAATTATACAATGGCGCTCATCATTAGGATCTTTTGGCAACAACTCCACCTTTGCCTTTTCCTGCAATTTTTCCAATTTTTCTTTCGATTCTTTCAATTGATTTTCTGCCAACTCCGCCAATTCCTTTTCACTCCCACTCAAAATATCCTCCGCCTCTTTTTTAGAATTGGTCGCGTCCCGATATTCCTTGGCCAGATTTGCCGCATTCCCAAGGGATTTATAGCGTCTCGACAAATCGCGATACAGATTTTGATCACCTATCACTGCCTGATCAGCGAGTTTATTTTGCAACTCCAAATATTCTTTTTCCAGCTTTTCCAATTTTTCCAGCAAAATATCCATATGCGTAATCTTACACTAAACTCTGTTTACAACAAACAACCTGTCGATACCGGCCAGATCCTTTTCGATCCGCCACTCATGTTCAAAATATTTATTCAACAGCTCTTTCAGTTCTTCAGTCTGCTCATCCCCAAACTCTCCAAACATGGCTTCAAGTCGTATCTTCTTATCACAAATCTGTTGAAACAATTTTTTATACAGCTCCAGCCCATCACCACCTCCAAACAGAGCCGAATTTGGCTCATATTTTTTTACGTTCCCTTCCACGAAATTATTTTTCATCGTCCCGATATACGGCAAATTCGCCACGATCACATCAAATTTTTCGCCCTCTTCCGCAAATTCCAATAAATCCCCCTGAAAAAAGTGAATCCGGTCATCCACTCCATGCTGCGCGGCGTTCACTCTCGCCACCTCCAGAGCGTCCTCGCTCACATCCACCGCCTCGATCTCAACATCAACTTCTATCAAATTTTTGGCAATACTCACCGCTATATTCCCGCTCCCCGTCCCCACATCCAAAATCTTCCAATGATTTTTTCTTTCTGAATTTTCTTTCAAGTAAGCCAAAACTTCCGCCACCAGCATCTCTGTTTCCGGCCGCGGAATCAAAACTCTTTTATCCACAAAGAAATCCAGCCCGTAAAATTCTTTCTTCCCGACAATATAAGCCACCGGATGACCCTCCACCGCCCGTTTTTCGTATTCTCCAAAAAGCAAAACCAAATCCCTGGCAACCTCCTTCTCCCCCCAAGCAATCAAATATTCTCTATCTTCACCCAAAACATATGCCAACAAAACTTCGGCATCCAGAGACGGAACCTTGGAATTTTTGAGCAGCTCTCTGATTTGCATCAATAGAATTTGGTCTTTTCCCGAAGCGATCTGTAATAAGTGCGCATTTTTGCTGCGGCACGCATATATCGCCTCGTGGGTTTGCGCTTGTGATAGCGGTCCTCGCGGATTTTCACCAATTTACGGCTGGACTGAACCCGCTTGTTAAATCGCGAAATGCATCGTTCGTTTGATTCTTTCTCGTTTTTGTAAACTACAACTTTCATGTATAAATCACCTCCTTTTTTGAATTATTTGAAAATAGCAAAAGCAGTATACAAGCGAAGCAATAAATATCAAGTGAATTCCTAGATATCCAAATTCTTCACTTTTTTCGCATACGCCTGAATAAACTTTTTTCTTGGGGCCACCTCCGATCCCATCAGTGTATCAAAAACCTGATCGGCTCTTTCAGCGTCATCAATAGTCACCCTTAGCATCACGCGGCGGGCCGGATCCATCGTCGTTTCCCAAAGCTGTTCCGGATTCATTTCACCAAGACCTTTATAGCGCTGGATCGACACTTTCGCGCCCTTTCCAAGAGATTTTATATGAGTCTCCTTTTCCTCATCGCTATACACGTATTTTACATTTCTGCCCTCGGCCACTTTATACAGCGGCGGCTGGGCGACGTATATATGTCCCTTCTCGATCAGCTCTTTGAAATATCTGTAGAATAAAGTCAGAATCAGCGTCCTGATATGCGCTCCGTCCACATCGGCATCGGTCATAATCACGATTTTGTGATAACGCAATCTGGCCAGATCAAAGCTCTCGCCGATCCCAACGCCAATCGCGATCACCAGATTTTTCACTTCATTGTTCGCCAAAATCCTGTCCAATCTCGCCTGCTCAACATTCAAAATTTTTCCGCGCAGTGGCAAAATGGCTTGTATATGCCTATTTCTACCCTGTTTGGCACTACCTCCGGCACTATCTCCCTCCACAATAAAGAGTTCCGATTCCTCCGGTTTTTTACTCGAACAGTCTGCCAATTTTCCCGGCAGAGTCATGCCTTCCAGCGCACCCTTTCGGATCACGGTATCGCGCGCCGCTCTGGCCGCCATTCTCGCTCTCGCGGCTAACAAACATTTACCTACAACTCCACGCGCGTCCGCCGGATGCTCTTCCAAATATTCCGTAAAAGCCTCATAAAACACAGAATCCACAGCCGTTCTCATATCGGCATTACCGAGTTTACTCTTTGTCTGCCCTTCAAATTGCGGATTTGCCAGTTTCACGGACACGATCGCAGTCAAACCTTCGCGCACGTCATCGGCCGTCAAATTGTCATCTTTCTCTTTCAGCAATTCATTTTTTCTCGCGTAGTTGTTGATCGCTCTGGTCAGCGCGGTTTTGAAACCGGTCATGTGCATACCGCCTTCAGTCGTATGAATGTTGTTTGCGAAAGTATAAATCGTCTCCTGAAAAGAAGTGTTGTATTGCAGAGAAACCTCCACCAAACCAACTCCGCCTTCGGCCTCTTTTTCGATATAAACCACAGACCCGATCGGCTCCTTGTTTTTATTTAAATGCTGGACATATGATTTGATCCCGCCTTCAAAATAAAATTTGTATTTACTATCTTTTTCGCGCTCATCAACTACCGAAATCGTCACTGCCTTGGTCAGATAAGCCTGTTGTCTGATCCTGTTTAAAATAGTCTGGAAATTGAGCTCAACCGTATCAAAAATCTCTTTGTCCGGATAAAAAGTAATCTTGGTTCCGCGTCTTTCGGTCTTGCCCGTCACTTTCAAATCTCCGCCGGCATCACCGCGGTGATATTCCTGCATA
>Ga0265292_1002156_pt1 | contig 14490 bp, 12 predicted proteins | sample Munlanlewell296A_FD_189080 | JGI IMG/M metagenome (GOLD analysis project Ga0265292, IMG submission 189080) | Leachate microbial communities from a municipal landfill in Southern Ontario, Canada - Leachate well 296A | ecosystem: Engineered > Solid waste > Landfill > Unclassified | place: Canada...
GCATAATATATTTAATAGGACTATGTCAGATAGCTTGGCAGTACCGCTCCGGCACTGAACAGCAGGTGTCTGCCGCGGAATCTGCCAAGCTATAAAGCAATATATTAGCCAGCAGATTTTAAAACAGATTAAAGATTGTCGCTGATATTTTTGATAGATGATTTCTGAATCCACCCTTTTTTGCCGTCATCAAGTTCGATTTTTGCCCAACTGCCGTTCTTATCAAGGACAAAGACTTCACTTCCTTCGTGAAGCTTGAATAATGTTACAGAATTTACATCATTTCCTGACCTTACATTTGCTTCTTTGTCGGTTATGACTGCTCTCTCATATATGTTTTTACTCCAGTAGATTGAGCCAAGCGAAGCAGCACAAAACAGCAGGAGCAGAAAACAGGAGAGTGCGGTTCTCCCAATCCAGACATTTTTGTATTTTATCCTTATAATCAGGAGCGCCCAGAAAAAAAGATACAGCGAAAGAAAAAGAAAAACTAATTCTCTAAGACTTAAAACATCATGCAGGAATAACGTTTTTAACAACCTGCCGCTTCCTCTTTCATCGATCTTATCAACAATTATTTTTTTTGCGTATTGAAGATTTGCAGCAACATCCTGATCCCTTGGGTTAAGAATAATGGACTTTTCATAGTAGAGTATTGCTAATCCTGTCCTCCCCAGCCTGAAATATGAATTGCCGATATTGTAGAATAAATTTTCATCCTTTAATCCTGTTTCAGCAATCTTCAAATAATTATTCAAAGCCTGCTCATATTTCCCGGCAGCATAAAGACTGTTTGCTTCTAAAAATATACTTTCCGGTTTTTCTTTAACCTCAGCAGAGGATTCAAAAGATATAATAACCAGAAAGAAAAACCAGAAGATCTTCAATATAACCTTGGTCATAATAATTTCTCGCAATCGTTTATAGACGTTCGCGCAATGCCGATGATTTTTTTTGCCTTCTCCTCTGAAACAGCATTGGAAGCAAAGATCATCTGCTCTAAATCATAGATTATTTCTTTCACTTCATCCTTTTTTTCTTCTTCAATATTGGCACCAGAAAGGACCTCGCACAATTCTTTCCCTGTAAGGGCCTCTCCTTCTACGCAGAACTTATCGCCAAAATAACCTTTAACTCCCCTTAGAGTTATCTCACAGGACTCCATGACAGCGCCTTTGGACAATCTTTCTTCAGCATCTTTAAGAGTGCGCATCGCTCTAGCTAATGCCTTTGCGCTTCTCGTAAATCTGATGTCTTCACGATACCTGCGCCTTCTCCTCTGCCATACAAGCAGAAAAACATAACCTACCGGAGGGATTATCAGCAACATCATCAATTTCTTAATTTCAGGGAAGATCAAATAAGACATGGAAGAATTTAGGGAAGTTTTTATCGGCAGTATGTCAAAAGCGATCTGCCTGACCGCATTAGCATGACTGCCTTCCTGAGATTGAAGTGTATCAGCATTTTCTGTTTCAGCTTTTAAGCTGCCGGCAATTTCAGCATATATTTTTTTTGTTTCTGCAGACTCATATCTTCCTTCTTCAGGGTCAAAAAATGAGATTCTTACAGGATCAATAACTATTTGTCCCCCCTTGAAAGAAACAAGCGTTTTCTTAAAAACCTTCTCACCAGAATAAACGCTGCTGCTGTTAAAGAGTGTAACAACAGGCTGTTCCTCATAAACCTTTACTCCTGTTATTTCCGGCAAAAGAGGAAGAACCACATCTTTTATGTTTCCCTTCCCGCTCACCGTTATTGTCAACAGCGTTGTTTCTCCTGCATTGATTCTGTTTTTTGATAATTCTGCCTTTATGATGTATTTCCCGACCATATTGTTGAATCCGGCAGGTTGCCCATTTTCAGGAATTTCCATAACCTCAACAGTCACAGGATTTGAAATAAATGTATGTGTTTCACCCCTCAGATTGCTAGAAAATGGATTCAGAAAATCTCCGGAATTTCCTTCATCACGGACCAGCACATCACAGGTTATTCCGGTAGATGGAATTTTAAACTCTCCGGCTTTCGTAGGAAAGAGAACAAAGTTTTTTTCATATACATAATATTCATCAGAAGCAACAGTTACCGGGTACTCCTTGTCTGTCCCCATATCCTCTGAAATAAATCCCTCGAACACCTGCCTTTCAAGGGACGCATTTTTTACCGGTACTTTTCTGTAGAATTTTAGGCTGTAGATTATCTGCTGATTTACATACGCTCTGGAAGGGGATGCTCCGGCTTTTACAAAAATCTCTTTCCCCTCTGAAAAGACCTGCTGACTTTCATTGTCCGCATTTTCTGCTGAATAAGATTTATGAGCAACCGCAGGAAGAAGCGATGCGAATAAAAATGCAATAAATAATAAAAATAATCCTTTGATTTTTTTCATTCTTACCAGTCTTTATCTGTTCCGGGTTGAGATGAAGGAAACCCTGACTGGATCTGGCGGGACAATACCTTTTTCTTGCTATCGGTGATACTTCCAAGAAAAGCATCAGCCTCTGCTCTTGATATGGATCTTTTCGTAGCTGCATTCTCCTCTCTGCCTTCGTTCAACTTACCGGTATTAGTACTTCCCGAATCCTTACTGCTTAAATCAGGATCTTTGTCATTATTCATTTTCTTTTCCTCTTTCATCAGATTCTGAAGCTTGTCATTTTCCTTCATGACATTCTTAACAGAACTCGTCTCTTTTCTTGAAATACTTTCCAATTTCTTTTTTGCAAACTCAAGGTTATATGCTGCCTCAGAATCGTTTCCATCTATTGCCAAAGCCTCGCTGTATGCTTTTATCGCTTCAAGGATTTTTCCTTCTCTTAAGCAGACATTCCCCATGTTGTAAAAACTTTTTTCCATAAGCACCCTGTCGTCAGCAGACATTTTGACAACTAATCTATAATATTTTTCGGAATCCCTGTAACGTTTCAGGTTATAAAGGCAATTCCCAATATTATATTTTATATATACATTTTTGGGAGATTCGATTTCTGCCATTGATAATTTTTCAAGGACATCTTCATATTTTTCCCCATTATATGACTCGAATATATTCGTCATATCGCCAGAGAGCACCGAGGACTCTGCATTCCCAGAATAAAGAACTACAAGGAAAACAAGAAAGGAAAACTTCCATCTCTTTTCTTTACCATTGAAGACAGCTCCCCCCTGATAAAAATATTCCAATATCAGAAGGACAAAAGCAGGCATCAGGAATAACTTATATCTTTCATTCCATTTCTTTTCTTTTTCACCGGTTTGTTCTTTCGAACCCGGCATTCTCCTGATATCTCCATTGTACAACTCTTCAAGGGTATTATTGTAAGACCCGCCGATCACTAGAGAGCCCCCTGTTTTTACTGTCATAGCTTTCAGAGGCTCAAGACTAAGCCTTGTAACAATAACATTCCCATAAGAATCTTTTTTAAAAACACCATCTTTCATAGGAATCGGAGCCCCTTTTCCTGTGCCCATGGCAACACAGAATATCCTGATCTTGTTTTTCACGGCATCATCAACTGCAAGAAACATTTCAGCAGAATGGTCTTCGCCATCGGTTAAAAATATTACTGCCTTGCTGTTGTTCTTCTTCATGTCAAAAGCATTGATTGATCTTCTTATGGCACGGTCAAAGGCGGTCCCTTTTGCCGATAAAATATCAGTATTAATATCGTCGAGAAAAGCCGCTACAGTCCCGTAATCAAGTGTAAGAGGACAAACAAGAAAGGCATCCCCTGAAAAAACCATAAGCCCGACCCTGTCCCCTCCGGCAATCTTAAGCATATCTTTTATTTCCAGCTTTGCTCTCTCCAAACGGTTAGGTTCCAGATCTCCGGCAAGCATGCTTTCTGAAACATCAAGTGCGATAAGGATATCAGCGCCTTCATGTTTTTTTTCAATCCATTTGAAACCCCACTGCGGTCTTAAAAGTGCGGCAACCATCAGGACTACAGCAACAAGAATCAGGGCCGCTTTAACTGCATTCACTTTGTAATTGTCAGCAGGGAAAAGCTTTTTATGAAGAGAATCCCCGTAAAAGAGGAATGCTTTCCTTTTGGTATCTCTGCGCGAATAAATGAAAAAAATCAGGAGAAGAAAAACAATCGCAATTAACCACATATATTGGGGGCTGTAAAATTTCATAGAACAATTCTCACGGGATAACCTTGTATAAGGTATTCATAATTATAATTTCACAGATAAGAACAAAAAGCCCTGCCATAAGAAAGTACTGATAGATTTCACGGGACTTGAAATATGTTTTTACTTTAAACTTTACTTTCTCCATGCTGTTTATCCGCTTGTAAATCTCTGAAAGGCTTCGGGTGTCCTTGGCGTTAAAATACATGCCGCCTGTGACACTGGCTATATTCTTTAATGAAGCTTCATCAAGGTCAGCCTGACTGTAAAGAAGAGTTTCTCCGTATTCACTATTCATCATCTGCGGGGCTTCTCCCTTTCTCCCGACTCCTATGGTATAGACTTTTATCCCGTATGAAGCAGCAATATCAGCCGCCATCGAAGGAGTCACGCGTCCGAAGTTATTTCTTCCGTCTGTAAGAAGGATCATTAACTTCGAATTCCCGGGAAGGTCTTTCATCCTCTTTGCGCTCAGAGCCAGAGCTGTTCCTATCGCAGTCACATCTCCTGCAACTCCAACTTCAAGCTTTTCCAGATAGTAAAGGAGCATGGCATAATCGAGAGTAATAGGGCACTGTGTATAAGCCTCTTCGCCAAACACTATCATCCCTATTCTGTCCCCCTCTCTTCCTTCGACAAAATCCCGCACCACCCTTTTTACAGCTTCAAGACGCGTCACCCTGCTTCCACCCATCGAAAAATCAGTTGCACTCATACTCCCCGATGTATCGAGGACAAGCATTATATCAACTCCCTCTGACTCCACTTCAGTTGAATAAGTCCCGAGCTGCGGGCGCGCCAGAGCAGCAGCGATGATGATTATAAGCAGCGACCTTAATAGAAGTTTTACGAGTCCGGGTGTAATTTTACCGGGCCTGTTAAACTCTTTAAGAAGTTCTATGGAAGAAAATGGAATCCCTTTTTTCTCATTGTCCCGGGTGTAGTTCCATACCATAAAAGGCACAAAAACAATGAGCAGTAAAAAATATGGTGAATCAAACCTAAGCTCTTCCAAGTTCATCCCCTTCTGTCTCATCCCTGGTCTCTTCAATAAATTTCACAAAGAGACCTTCGATAGTTCTGCATAATTCCTCGGTAGTACCAAGGGATGTATATTTAATCATATCGGTTTCAACGAGAAATGACTTCCCTGACTGGAAGGAATCAGAGTGAAGATCTCTTATCCGGTTTAAAAGAGGAATTATCTCTTCAGTGGTACACTCAGCAGTTTTTATCCCAAACCTTTCTGAAAGATAGCGCTTGAAAATCGCTGATAACTCAAAATAGAATTCCTTGACTCTCCCTTTCTCTATAAGCCTCTTATCCTTTAAATCCCTGTAGCTTGAAAGAGCAGCCTTGTCCGGTCGATACACAGCAGGCATTTCGGCGACAGGTTTTTTTCTTGAACGGAAGAATATAAAAACAGAAATTATCAGTACAATGACAATAAGAGCTGCGGCGGCATACCAGATGAAGTTTCCCGAGCCGTTTATTTCCTCAAGGGGTTTTATGTCTTTTATATTATCATCCGTAATGGGCTGGGATACCGGGATAACTTCAACCAATATTGCAGGTGTTTTTATTTCTCCTGTTTTTCCATCCGCCGCAATATATGTTACCGAAACCTCAGGAAGCAGATAGTTTCCTGCACCTCCTGCAGACAAGCTGTACCACTTTGAGAGCCTGGTCGCACCTGCCGGAAGTTTTGTATTGATTTCACCGGAATCAAGAATCCCGAATCCGCTTATATCTTTGCTTATATCAGGGAATTTTATTATTGTTCCACTGCTGTATTCTGTCTCGATCTCAAACCGTATCTCTTCACCCGGATGGATTTTTGTCCTGTCAACATGGCTGTCAGAAATTACAGTGAAGGTCTCGGACTGCGAACTATTAATACCTGTGTCATTTGAACTATTGCAGGCATTAAACTGCAAAACGCTCAGCAGCAAAAAGACTAACTTTAGCCGGAAAATAATATCAGTGGCAGAGAAAGAACGCATCTCAAAGCCTTATGAGAATCAGTGTTTCTTTTCCTTCATTTTGAAGTAGCGTAAAACCGGATAGATATAAGGGACATCAGTCCATATATCTATATGGTCTATATTGTTAGCAATGAAAAAATTATGCATTATTTCAAGACGCTTTTGAGATCTTATGCGAAAAATTTTTCGAATTTTCTCATTCGAGGTATTTACAAGCATTGTTTCGCCGGTCTCTGCGTCTTGGAGTTCCGCATAACCTACAGATGGGAGCTCATATTCCCGTCTGTCCATCACAGAAACTGCAACAGTCTCATGTTTATTGTTAATTAATTTTAAAGCTTTTTCATACCCGGAAGACAAAAAATCGGAGATGACAAAACAAACAGCTCTGCGCCGAATCGCCTTGCTTAAAAAATTAAGAGCCATTGCTATGTCGGTACCGGTTCCGGAAGGCTCAAAGCTCAACACCTCTTTTATAACTCTCCATATATTTGAACGGCCTTTATTAGGAGGAAGGAATTTTTCTATCTTGTCAGTAAAAAGGAGCATGCCGATCCTGTCATTGCTTTTCACGGCAAGACAGGAAAAAAGGGCGGCAAGCTCTGCAGCAACATCGCGCTTCATCTCTTTTGAGCTTCCAAAGATACTTGAAGCTGAGAGATCCACAGCTACCATGATATTAAGTTCACGCTCTTCTTTGAACTCCTTGATGAAGGCACCGCCTGTGCGGGCTGTCACATTCCAGTCAATAAGCCTTATATCATCGCCGGGCACATATTCCCTTACCTGCTGAAACTCCATTCCGCGCCCGCGGAAGGCGGATTCGTATTCACCGGCAACAATGGTATTTACAAGTTTATTAGACCGTATGTGGATTCTTTTGATCTTTTCAAAAAGGATCTTATCAATCATATTTATTTAATTTTATTTTAATTTTATTTAATGAGTGTTTATGGAACGGTGACGCGCTCTAAAATCTTTTTTATAACATCGTCGCTTGTCACGTCCTCTGCTTCAGCTTCATAGGAAACAATTATCCTGTGGCGCATGACATCGGGGCATACAGTTTTTACATCCATTGGTATCACATATCCTCTCTCTTCAAGGAAGGCATTGGCCTTCGCACATTGAAGAAGATAGATAGATGCCCTTGGAGATGCCCCGTACTCTATCCATTCGCTGATATCGATGCCATAACCGCCCGGCTCCCTCGTGGCAAAAACTATATTAAGGATGTAGTCATATATTTTGTCATCAACATAGATTTTATCTGACACTTCCTGGAGCTTCCTGATATCAGCCAGCCCAGCTACAGGCTGTGGAATATATTTGTTTATCTCATTAATACGTTTCACTATATCCTTTTCTTCCTTGATAGAAGGATAGGATACCTTGAGCTTCATCATGAACCGGTCAACCTGGGCTTCAGGCAAAGGATATGTCCCTTCCTGCTCGATCGGGTTCTGTGTCGCAAGGACAAAAAATGGCTCATCCAGCTTATATGTAGTCTCACCTATGGTAACCTGTTTTTCCTGCATCGCCTCAAGGAGGGCACTCTGTACCTTTGCGGGAGCCCTGTTTATCTCGTCGGCAAGCAATATGTTGGTAAAAATCGGTCCCTTCTTTGTTGAAAATGCGCCGTCTTTCTGGAGGAAAATCTGTGTCCCTATAAGGTCAGCAGGGAGAAGGTCAGGGGTAAACTGAATCCTCTGGAATTTTAAATCAAGGCTCTTTGATAATACTTTTACTATGGTTGTCTTGGCAAGACCGGGAACTCCCTCAATAAGGATATGCCCTCCGGCAAGGATACCTGTAAGTATCCTGTCCACCATGTATTTCTGGCCGATTATGACTTTTCCGATCTGTCCCCTGATTTTTGACAGAACTTCCATGTTATCTTTAACAACCTGATTCATCTGAGAAGCGTCAATCCCCATTGCAACACCTCCCTTATTAGAGCTGCTTTATTAAGGCTGATTGAACCTATTTGTCTTAAGAAATATATTTAGAATATTAATAGCACATTATGAGCCAATATCAAAAGGACAAATGACGGAGAAAATCTGAATGAGATAAAAAAAGCGGCAGGTTGGAAAACCTGCCGCCTTCGTAATGATCTGGAAATGAATCTTTTAAATTAATACATTCCTCCGCCCGGGGGCATCTGAGGCATTCCACCTGATTCTTTCTTATCATCTGGCTTGTCAGTGATAAGAGCTTCTGTTGTGATAAGCAGTGATGCGATACTTGAAGCATTCTGAAGTGCTGTCCTTGTTACCTTTGTCGGGTCTATAATCCCTGCTGCCATGAGATCCTCATAAACATCTGTATCAGCATTATAGCCAAAGGCATCTTTACCTTCTTTAACCTTCTGAACTACGATTGAGCCTTCAACTCCTGCATTGTTCGATATCTGGCGGATAGGCTCTTCAAGTGCTTTCCTTACTATAGCCACGCCTATCTTTTCATCACCTGAGATCTGAAGTTTGTCAAGCGCAGGCAAAGCTCTAAGCAGAGCAATTCCACCGCCGGGAACTATACCTTCTTCAACGGCAGCTCTTGTTGCGTGCAGTGCATCTTCAACCCTTGCTTTTTTCTCTTTCATCTCGGTCTCAGTTGCGGCACCAACGTTGATGACTGCAACGCCGCCAACCAGCTTTGCAAGCCTTTCCTGGAGCTTTTCCTTATCATAGTCAGATGTTGACTCTTCAATCTGAGCCTTTATCTGTTTTACTCTTCCCTGGATATTCGATGCATCCCCTTTTCCTTCAATGATAGTCGTGTTGTCCTTATCAATGACTATCTTCTTGCAGGTTCCGAGATCATCCAGGCCTACGTTCTCAAGTTTAAGACCGAGGTCTTCAGCTATTACCTGACCATTGGTCAGAATTGCTATATCTTCGAGCATTGCCTTTCTTCTGTCACCAAAGCCAGGGGCTTTTACAGCCGAGCAGTGCAATGTACCTCTGAGTTTGTTAACTACCAATGTTGCCAGTGCTTCGCCTTCAACTTCCTCGGATATGATTAAGAACTGCCTGCCGGTCTTTGCAATCTTCTCGAGAAGCGGGAGAAGGTCCTTCATGTTGCTGATTTTCTTTTCATGTATGAGTATATAAGGATCCTCAAGAATGCACTCCATTCTCTCCGCATCAGTCACAAAGTAAGGAGATAGATACCCTCTGTCAAACTGCATACCTTCTACAACTTCAAGAGAGGTTTCCATGCTCTTTGCTTCTTCAACTGTTATAACGCCGTCCTTGCCGACCTTGTCCATTGCTTCAGCAATAAGATTTCCTATAGTTGAATCATTGTTTGCTGAAATTGTCCCTACCTGGGCTATTTCTTTCTTGTCCTTTGTGGGCTTGCTCATCTTCTTAAGTTCTTCAACAACAACTGCAACAGCCTTTTCTATACCTCTTTTAAGAGCCATCGGATTGGAACCTGCTGTTACATTCTTCATGCCTTCGCGGAAAATAGCGTGTGCAAGGACTGTAGCAGTAGTTGTACCGTCACCTGCGATGTCGCTTGTTTTGCTTGCAACTTCACGAACCATCTGTGCGCCCATATTCTCAAATTTATCTTCAAGCTCGATCTCTTTTGCAACGGTTACTCCGTCTTTGGTTATAGTCGGGGAACCAAAGCTTTTATCAAGGACCACGTTTCTTCCCTTTGGTCCAAGAGTTACAGCAACTGCTTTTGCAAGAGTGGCACAGCCCTTCAGTATCTTTGCTCTCGCTTCTTCGCTAAAAAGTATTTGTTTCGCTCCCATTGTATATTCGCCTCCCTATAATGTCTGTGATTAGCCTTCAATAATTCCGAGGACATCTTCCTCTCTCATTATGATATAATCTTCACCTTCAACCTTTATTTCATTTCCGGCATACTTGCTGAAAAGTATCTTGTCGCCAGCTTTCACATCAAGGGCTTTGACCTTACCATCTTCCAATATTCTACCGTTACCTACCGCGATAACTTTCCCCTCTTGCGGTTTTTCTTTCGCGGTATCCGGGATTATAATACCGCCTTTGGTCTTTTTTTCCTCATCAAGTCTCTGAACAACGATCCTGTCATGCAATGGACGAAATTTCATACTAACCCTCCTTTCAAAACAAAAATTATAAATTTAATTAAATTATTAATTACCAACTAATCAGCCAATTTAATTAAGCAAGAAACCTTAAACCCATCACCTCCTACCAAGTTGCTTTTAGCACTCTCTTAAGTTAAGTGCTAACACTATAGCTACTGGCAAGAAAAGTTCAAACAGGTATTCTAGGTAAAATTAGGTGAAATTTGGCAGTTATTAGTAAAAAATCGCTTATTTGTTTAATATGCTTTTAATATTTGCAAATAACATCTTTTTGAAATCATAATATTCCCAATGAAACTTTTTACCAACAAAGCTGATAGCGCCTGTAATGCTCATAAGTTCTTCATCTATATTGACAAATGGGAGTGTTTAAGATAGCTCATTTCATAACAAAGCCCGTTAGTTATGGGCTGATTCAGGAGAAGTAAATATTATGTTCGGCAATATAGGCTTTCAGGAACTGTTAGTTATACTTGTACTTGGCCTTATTGTAATAGGCCCAAAAAAACTCCCGGAAGTTGCAAGGATGTTAGGCAAGGGGCTTGCAGAATTAAAACGTGCAATGGATGAAGTAAAAGACACTGTGAACGAGGAAGTCAATAAAGAAACAAAAATTTTCTCTGACGAGATAGCAGACGTAAAAAAAATAGCTGACATGTCCAATCTTAACGAATATCCCTATCCCCCATCCAAGGAAGCCATAGCAAAGGAAAATGGAAAAGAAAAAAAAGGATGAGACTGCTCCGGGGGAAATGACCTTTCTGGAGCATCTCGAAGAACTCCGCAAAAGAGTAATACATATTCTTATTATGATAATTGCGGGATTTGTAGTTTGTTACATATTCTCAGAGCAGTTATTCCACTTTCTGGTAAATCCGGTTTTATCAGCCCTTCCTCAGGATAAAAAGCTGGTTTTTACAAGCCCCTATCAACCCTTTGCCATTTACATAAAAGTCGCAATGATAATGGGATGTTTTTTCACATTCCCGGGAATATTGTATGAAGCATGGAAATTCGTTGCACCCGGGCTTTATAAAAATGAAAGAAGATATACGCTCCTTTTTGTCATAATGACTATTGTGTTTTTTGTTGGTGGCGCACTTTTCGCTTATTCCATGGTCTTGCCGTACTGCTATAAATTTCTGATAGGTTATGGCTCAGATTTCACGCCAATGCTGACAATAAATGATGCTCTTTCCAGCGTAACATGGCTTTTGTTTGCATTCGGTATAGCTTTCGAACTTCCTGTAGTCATTTTAATCCTTGCAAAGATGGGGATTGTCTCATTGGAAAAACTTAAAAAAGGGAGACCTTACATTATACTCCTCATAGTTGTTTTTGCTGCCATAATAACACCCACTCCGGACCTTGTCACACAAACTGCTGTTGCAATACCAATGTATTTACTGTATGAGCTAAGCATCATATTAATCAGATTGTTCATAAGGAAATGATGAAAAGAATATTAATAATCACAACCGCGCTATTAATTACGGCTTCTTTATTAATGTCAGCATGCTCGACAGGGAAACAAAAAGTTTCTTTAATAGATGGCAAGAAAACAGAAGAATCAACCACTCTACAACCTGAAGCTGTAACGGATTTTCTTCGTGCTGAGATATATGCAGAGGATGGGGATAAAGATAAAGCAATAGAGAGCATTATTAGCGCTTTGAAGTATGACCCGAAAGCTATCTACCTGCATGCCAGGCTGGCCTATCTTTACATGGAAAATGGAAATTTGACAAAGGCACGCGAAGAAGCTGATAAAGTGGCAGAGTCAAACACTGAATCAGAGGATGCCCTTTTGGCGGCGGCAGAAATATATTCACGCATGGATCAGATGGATAAATCTGAGGAGGTTTACAGGAGGGTAATCAAACTTTATCCAAAGGACATGAGGGCTTATCTTATCTTAGGTTTGATTTACGGAAGTACAAACCAGAATGGAAAAATGGTTGACCTATACAGAGAACTTGTAAAAGAGGTCCCGGACCAGGCTCTCGGATATTATTATCTTGGCTTAGCTCTTTCAAATATGAAGAAATACGATGAAGCCATTGAGGCTCTTGAAAAAGCCATTCAGTTCAACCCGGATTTCGAAGCAGCGCTTTTTAACCTTGCAAAGCTTTATTCAACAATCAACTCTGCTGAAAAGTCAGAAACACTTTTTAAAAAACTCCTTGAGCTAAATCCTAACAGCACTGCAGTGCAGAAAGCACTTGGAGAGCTTTATATTGATAAGAAGGACTATAAAACCGCCTTGCAGTTTTATCAAAAACTTGAATATTCCCAGCCCGACGATCCAACAGTGCATTCAACTCTTGGAATGATTTATTACACACTTGGAGATTTCACGAACGCAATCAAATATTTCGGAAACTCTCTAAAGCTTAACCCCTTTGACAATCAGAGCAGACTTTATCTTATTGCCGCACTTGAAGAATCAAAACAGTTTGAACTGGCTCTTGCCGAGGTAAAAAAAATACTTGATGAAGATCCTGATTCAACAACAGCATTGCTTCACGAAAGTCTCATTTACCAGGGGCTTAAGGAATATTCAAAAGCGATAGACTCAGTTAAAAAGGCACGCGAAGCGGATCCTGATAACAAGAAGCTCGCTTTTTATTTGGGACTTGCACAGTTCAAGGCCGAGCAGTTTGATGAAGCTGAAAAAAGTTTCAAGGAAGCCATTGAAGCCGAGCCGGACAATCCGGACTATCATTTCAATCTGGCAACAGTTTACGAAAAGCTTGGAAAATTTGACGACACAGTTTCAGAACTGAGAGCTGCCATAAAGTTTGATGAGAATTTCGCAACTGCCTATAATTACCTTGGTTATCTTTTTGCTGATAAAGGGATAAACCTCGATGAATCAATAAGCCTTGTAAAAAAAGCATTGGAAAAGGAACCGGACAATGGGTTCTTTTTAGACAGCCTCGCATGGGCTTATTTTAAAAAGGGAAATATAGACGAGGCATTAAAACATATATTACAGGCCATAAAAGAAGAACCAGACGATCCGGTTATAAATGAACATCTCGGCGATATTTACATGGCAAAGGGAGAAAAGGAGAATGCCATTAAAAGCTGGGAAAAATCATTGAAAGAGGATCCAAAAAATACAGTAGTTAAAGACAAACTCCATAAAGCGCAGCAAAAATAACCAATTAGCGCCCTTTCCTGATTCCTGCTTTTTCAATAACTGACTGAACTTCCCTAATAACTTCAAGGATAGGTTTTTTACTTTTGCGGGCAAGCTCCTTGATGCTCTCGTATTCAGGAGAAACTTTAAGAATCTTTCCCCCCGCTATCCCAAGTTTTATATCTGCCATCCCGAATCTGGTTTTAATTTTCCGTATCTCACGTTGAAGGATAATTCTCGGCACTTCATAATATCTTACGCCAAAAGACGTAGTCTCTGTAAGTATGCTCTCGATCAAATCAAGACATTTTTCCTTACCGGATATAACCGAAAGCATAATTGCCGGACGGCTTTTCTTCATTATTATTGGAGTGAGATATACATCGAGCGCTCCCTTCTCAAAAAGCTTTTCCATTACATACTCGAAACATTGCGGGTTCTGGTCATCGATATTGGTTTCTATTATGATGACAGTGTCTTTGTCGTAACCGCTTCCTGGCGTTGCTTCAGACTCCAGCAGGAACGCCCTCAGTATATTGGGTGTGGAATGAAGTTCCTTTTCACCGGCTCCATATCCTATCTTGCTGATAATACCAGAGGGGAATGAAATAAACTCACTGCAAAGAACCTTGACCAGCGCAGCGCCGGTCGGCGTAGTCAATTCTCCTTCGCTGGTGCCGCTGTAAACCGGCACCCCTTTCAGAAGTTCTGCCGTAGCAGGAGCGGGAACCGGAAGCCTCCCATGCTCCATATTGATCATGCCACCGCCAAGATTTAGAGGAGAACAGGCAATATCTGTAATACCAAGATAATGTATACCTGCCGCAACAGTTGTAATATCAACTATCGAGTCAACCGCCCCTACTTCATGGAAATGCACCTTGTTGCGGGTTGTTCCATGCACCAGAGCCTCGGCATCAGCCAACACCTTAAATACATCAAGTGCCCTGCTTATTATTTTTTTATCAAGAGATGATTTTTTATAGATTGCCTCTATGTCTTTATATGTCCTGTGGTGATGCTGGTGTTTGTGAATGTGGACATCAAATTTAAGAGCTCTTACCCCCTTCTTGCTGACTTCCCTTGTTGAGACCTTAAAATCATCGAGCTTCAGCTTGGAAAGTTCCTTG
>Ga0265292_1002157_pt1 | contig 14470 bp, 16 predicted proteins | sample Munlanlewell296A_FD_189080 | JGI IMG/M metagenome (GOLD analysis project Ga0265292, IMG submission 189080) | Leachate microbial communities from a municipal landfill in Southern Ontario, Canada - Leachate well 296A | ecosystem: Engineered > Solid waste > Landfill > Unclassified | place: Canada...
AGTTGGGCCGCCCCGGAATCTTATACCGACAACACCTCATTGAACCCGCTGACGGATCTGGACGGATTTGAGATCTACGTAAACGAGTCGGGTTCCTTCAGCGACGGGGATACCCCCAACGCGGTCGTCAGCGCGGTGGACCCCGTGACCCGCACCCTTACCACCTCCTTCAACCTCGCCAACCTCGGCCCCTATCTGTCCAGGGGAATTCCCTACCGGGTATCGATGCGGGCCGTCGCCGTTACAGGCTTGAAGTCCGATTTTTCCCCCCCCGCTTCCTTCTCCTTCTGATTGCCCCTTCCGCGTCCCTCACGTAGAATTCAACCAGTACCGAGGGGGGCTTTTTCGATGAACCACATCGAGGGGGCCATCCTGTCCAGTTTCCGTGCCGGGATCGTTGCGATCCGGTCGGACGGGACGGTGGCCTACATCAATCCGATCGGGGCGAAGATCCTCGAAGGCTGTTCCCTCCAGGAAGGGGAGAACATCCATCCCCGGGCGCCGGAGAACGTTTTCTTCCGGGTGTTGAGCGAAGCCCTCTCGATGAATTACCTGCCCACGCGCGTCGAGGCGGAATTGCCGGGGAGGGACGGGGAGCGGCAGAGCCTCGGGTTCACCCTGGCGGAACTGAAGGAGAAGGATGGCCGGGTAGGGATCTGCGCCTTCTTCAAGGACCTGACCCACGTGGAGATGACCGAGGAGAGCGAGAACCTGAAGCAGCGGCTGCTCATGCTCGGGCAGATGGCGGCGGGGCTGGCCCACGAGATCCGCAATCCGATCGCCAGCATCGGTGTTCACGCGAGCATCCTTCGTTCCCATTTATCCGGAAACGAGAAGCTCCTTTCCTCGGTCGGCATGATGTCCCGGGAGATCGAGAAGGTCGAATACATCATCCGGGAATGCCTCAACTTCGTGCGGCCGACGGAACTGGGGATCAAGCAGGTCCAGGTGGATACGCTTCTCGATGGGGTCATCGCGCGAATGATCACCCTTCATCCCGGGATGAAATTTTCGATCCAGAAACCGGGGAACGGCGGTTTGAAGGTGGATGCGGATGTCGCTCTGCTCGAACAGGCGTTGACGAACATTCTGGCCAATGCGGTCGATGCCTGCCATGGGAAAGGAAGCGTCAACGTTTTGGTAGGGACATCCCGCCACTTCACCGAGGAGGTGCGGCTCAACAGGCAAGTTGAAAAGCTCCTTCCCAGCCAATCGGGGAAAGAGGAGGAGTTTATCCGGATCCACATCCGCGACAACGGGCCCGGCATCCCCCCGGAAATACAGGATCGGATCTTCGTCCCCTTCTTCACCACGAAAAAAACCGGGACCGGGATCGGTCTCCCGCTGGCGCAGAAGATCGTGCACGCGCACGGGGGCGTCCTCGACATGAACAGCGAAGTCGGAAAAGGGACCGAATTCATCATCAAGATCCCGATGAGGCACGGCAGTGGCCGATAGAGTCCTGATCGTCGAAGACAACGATGCGTTGCGTGTGGGGATCCGGCTGTCGCTGGAAGAGGCCGGTTATGCCGTGCAGGAAGCCTCCACGGGAGAGGAGGCGGTCCGGAAACTCGAGACCGAGCCATGCCACGTGGTGATCACCGATATCCGGCTGGGGGATTTGAGCGGCGTCGACATCCTGAAAAAAGCGAAGGAGGTCAACTCCGAGATCGAGGTGATCCTGATGACCGCCTACGCCACCGTGGAAACGGCGGTCCAGGCGTTGCGGCTCGGGGCGTACGACTACATCCAGAAGCCGTTCGATATGGAGCAGCTTCAGCACCGGGTCCGTACCGCCTTGCGAATGGGCCGGATGCGGGGAGAGCTGGAATTCTATCGGAAGGCCGAGTACCGGAACGTCCTCGAAGGAGAGGCGCTGGTTGCCGAAAGCAGGGGGATGAAGGAGATCCTGTCGGTGATCAGGAAAGTGGCTCCCACACCGGCGACGATTTTGATCACGGGAGAGACCGGCACGGGGAAGGAGCTGCTGGCCACGCTCGTCCATTTCGGATCCCCTCGGGCGAAGGGCCCCTTCGTGAAGGTGAATTGCGCCGCGCTGCACGAGAACCTCCTCGAGAGCGAATTGTTCGGCCACGAACGGGGGGCGTTCACCGGGGCGGAGAAGCTGCGGATCGGCCGCTTCGAGCAGGCGGACAAAGGGACGATCTTCCTCGACGAGATCGGGGACATGAGTTCCACCACGCAGGCGAAGGTCCTCCGCGTCCTCCAGGAACAGGAGTTCGAGAGGTTGGGAAGCAGCGGCCGATCGGTCAAGGTCGACGTTCGCGTCGTGACGGCCACGAACAAGGACTTGCGGGACGAGGTCAAGGAGGGGCGGTTTCGGCAGGACCTCTATTTCCGGCTCAACGTGGTGAACCTATCCATCCCGCCTCTGAGGGAGCGATTGGATGACATCCTTCCGCTGGCGCGATTTTTCCTGAACCAGTACGCGGTCGACTTCAAAAAGAAAGTTAGCGGGTTCTCCCCGGAGGCGATCGAGAAGATCCGCCGCTACGCCTGGCCCGGGAACGTGCGGGAACTCCAGAACTCGATCGAGCGGTCCGTGCTCCTCTGCGACGAGGAGATCATCGGTTCCCACAACCTGACCCTCGAAGGACGGGCCGAAGGGGACGCCGTGATGGCAGGGGACACCATGAACCTCGAGGAACTGGAGCGGGGGGCGATCCAGCGCGCCTTGCGGGCGACCCACGGCGTCCAAAAGGACGCGGCGGACCTGCTGGGCGTCACTCCCCGTGTGCTGAATTACAAGATCCAGATATTGGATATAGACTGGAAAGCGTTCCGGGAGGGATAGAAAAGAGCATCCCCCCGTTTGGGTGATTTTTCGGGGATGGGATACGTGAGATCTTCGGAACCGGACAACATAAAGAATGGATGAAAATCAAAAAGGGCCCATTTGGCCCCTTTTGGTTTTCATGATCGGACATCCGGTTTACTGCATTCGACGAACTCTCCGATATCCGACGAGGCCGACCAAGCCGGTCCCGAACAGAAGCAGCGCCCCTGCCTCTGGAACGCTGTGCCTGCTTTCAGCATCATGCGAGAAGGGCGCTTTTGCTTCTATATCGTAATCCCCTCCGCATCTGGCCTTCTCGTTGTAGAGGTCGAAATGGAGCAGGTAGTCGGTATCGAGCCCCGAAATGTTGAACTCGAAAGGCGCGAAATATCCATTTCCATTGAGGTCTACGGAAGGAATCTTCCCCGGGTAGTCCTGGGTATTGAAAATGGTTGTTTGGTTGGATGAGTTGAATTGAAATTCAATCTCGTAAAAAAATGTCTTGAAAATCCCGTGCTTCGGCAGATCTCCAGAGTCCCAACCGGCGGTTCCATTCGCTTCGATCGGGGGGACACCGTACGTCATGTCTTCCGTTACAAGAACGGTTGTTGACGGTCCTCCTTGCGCCTGGTAGGAAAACGTCCCGAGGGACTGGTCCGCAGGCCCTACTTTCGGCACCAGCGCTGCGGATATGTAGTATTTGTCTGTTAAATTATTGATACCTCTCGTGTCAGGTCTCATATAGGCGTACAAAGTGAACGTGTTCGTCCCCGCGGGTGCCACGATGGTGCCCGGGTCTTGCGCGTCGAACGGGGTATCCCAAACGTAGGAACCGTTGCCGATATTGAGTTGTAGAGCGGGACTGGAAAACGCCGATCCCGGAACAAGGAGCGACAAGGTCAAGGCAAGGAGGAGATGGATTCCGGCGGCCCTTCTTTTCATGGATGCCCCTCCATAAATTGGTCCTTCAACAAAAGATCAAAGCAATACCTGTACCAGTCGGATCGCGTAAAGGTTGCCTTGTTAAGTCACTGGAATAAAAGGGTAATATCTAAACGCGCGGGGGGAGTCTAAAACGTGGTGTGCAATAAATTTCATTTAAAATATGAAGTTGAGAAAAAAAATCCACATAAAGGAAATAAAACAGGCGAACACGAAAAGGGCGGGAAGCGAAATATAACCTATCTGCGCGGGTCAGTGGGGCGGGGCCTCTGCCGCAAAAAGCCGCCCCACCTCGGGATCGAACAGGGTGCCCGCCCCGCCCTACTACCCAGTTGGTGACAGGGCCGGTGCGGAAATCGCAGAACAGGGACGTTACTCGGAACTCGTGGGAACTTACACCGGCCAGGCATCCTTGCGATCGCTGTCCCTTGAAAAGGGGCGACCGTTTCCGGCCGCCCCTGTCGGTATTACAGCGAAGATGGTGTAGGGCTTACTTGCGGAACTTCTTCCGCCCCCATCCGGCTAACCCGACCAGTCCGGTCCCGAGCAGCATCATCGTCCCTGGTTCAGGGACGGGGGCCAGGTTGGCCACGTCATTCCCGCACGACTCGGTGAGATGGATCCCGGTGATCCCGGAAGCGAAAAGCCCCTTGTCCACGCTCGCCTCGAAGAACCAGAGGTCCGTCCCGAGTTGCACATAAGAGAAGGGGACTACGGTCGGCGGATTGACGAAACCACCGGCGAAGACCGGGTTGCTGGAGTCATAGCCGGGGACATTGCGATTCGCCGTTGAGGATAACGTCCCGGCCGTGCCTGCCGCCAAGCTACCGTTTCCAGGATTGGCATTCGTCACGATTCCGTACTGGTAGGTGGAAGCACCGCTGATCAGGATGTCTCCCATAACATAATGCGTTGCGCCGACGGTATATCCGCCCGGCCCCATCCCCACGACCGCGGCGAAGTAGTAGTTGGAGGCGTCCGAAGTGAAATACAATCCCCGGATGTCGAAGGGGGCCCCGCCGTATCCCGGCCCGACCGCGCCGCTGGGACCTGTGCCGGCCTCCTCCCAGTACGATACCCCGCCCACGACCCCTGTCACCGCCTTGTTCCACGCTTCAGATACGCCATCGTTCGTGTGGAGGCCCACGTTGGCATTGGCAGAAGTGAATCCCCAATCGGAGGGATCCCCATTAATTGTAATGGTGGCCGCATTCGCGTCACCCACGGCAAGGACAACAGCGAACGCGGCGACCCATACTGTCAAACGCACGATTTTCAATCGAACCTCCTCAGGATGCACATCTGAAAAATGTTTTATTCTGCTTTCGGTGGAACATAGCGCAAGACTTGTGCCTATTTTATGAATATATAACCTACTGAAATAGTTGCATTATTATTCTTGCTTTCTTGTTTTTAGGAAACAGATGGCCCCGTGTAGGCAATTATTTGCCCATTCTGTGAATATGGTAATTAATTTCCTTTTTCCTTTTATTGAAGATCCGGGATGGGAGAGGCAACCAATAATGTAGTGATGCGCCAATCATCACGAACACCTCCTCTTTTGAGCAGTGGAGCTATGCTCCCCCCGCCTCGGGGAGTTCCACCGGTTTATCCAGCACATGGGCTCCTCAAGCGTTACCATATTCCATACACGAATTGCCCTCGAATAGATTTCTGAATCACATCTCCTCCACTTCGGATTTCGGTCTATTGGATTTTCACTTCCATGCCGAACGGGTCGGTTCCTCTCACGCGAATGAACGCGGTGCTGCCCCAAATCAGGGACGGCATCGCAACGACGCCTGGTCCACAGGTCCCCCTGGGGTCCCCCTGGGGTCCCCCTGGGGTTGCCTTTCAGTGAATACCGTGGTACACATATTTGTGTGAAAACGTCTTTTCCGGGGGGTTCGCATGCAGAAGCGGAACGTGACATTGTCGATGCCTACGGACCTGATCCGACGCGCGAAGGCGCTCGCCGCCGCCCGGGACAAGTCCCTGAGCGAACTCCTGAGGGAATCGCTCGAGGAAAAGGTAACCGAGGCCAGCGGGTACCGGCAGGCGATGGAACGCCAGTTGAGGCTCCTTGCGACCGGATTTGATCTCGGGTTGCGGGGGAAGGTCACCTGGTCCCGGGATTCGGTGCATGAAAGGGGATAAGGTTTTCCTCGACACGAACCTCCTGCTCTATGCGTTCGACGCCGGGTCGCCGGTGAAGCATGCCGTTGCCGTCCGGATCCTGGAAGATTTGTGGAAAAGCGGAAACGGCATTCTCAGCACCCAGATCCTTCAGGAATTCTTCGTGAACGTCACGAAGAAAATCCCCAAGCCGTTATCTGTCGCGGTCGGCAGGGAGATCGTCGAGGATTTCCTGAAATGGAAGATCGTCCCGGTGGAAGGACGGACGATCCTGCGGGCGATCGACCTTCACGAAAAACACAAATACGCCTTTTGGGATTCCCTCGTGATCCAGTCGGCCATCGAAGGCGGGGCCAGCTGGCTCCTCTCCGAAGACCTCAGGGACGGGCAGAGAATCGGGGACCTGACGATCCGTAACCCGTTCCTCCACGAGTAGAAACGGGTTCTGCTTCCGGAAACCCCAGAACCGGGACGTTCCTGAAACTCCCCCAGATCAGGGACAGACATCGCAACGACGCCTGGCCCACAGGGATGCGAAAATGGGGGGGAGTGAGCCGAGAGGCTGTCGGTACAATGTTACCGCAATCCGATGAACGCCCCGAATTTGCCGAGAAACCGGTGAACGTCGGGTAGACGTGTCGTGAGAATCCTGCGCAGGTCGGCCACGTTGATGTCCCAATAGATGTGGACCAGCCGGTTCCGGAAGCGCGCCATCTGGATCAGTGCATCGGAGAACGTAGAGTCGAATGCCCCCCGCTCCGCCATCACCCGGAACGTGTCGGCGTAGTCCTCCGGCGTCCGGAGTCCGTTTCTCGAAATGACGTGGTTGCAGAGGTCGATGGTTCCTTCGATCGCCACGATGAGGTTATATTTCGCGCTCGAGATTTTATGGGGATCGGAGAGGAACTGATCCTCGGGAAGAAGGGCGAGTTCCTGAAGGTGAGAAAGGGCCGTTAAGATCTCCGAGGAGATTTTGCGTACTTTGTCGGGGTTATAGTCCAAGGCCGAGAGACTCCCTCAAGTACATTTCCCGATACGGTGCGAAGTCGAAGTAGTCCCGCAGCGTTGCCTCCACGAATTCGAATCTGGCGTCGCTGTCGCGGACGAAGACAGGACGCCCGTAGCGGATCACGTTGTAACGGAAGGACAGAGGGGCGTCGTTCAGGATGCGCAAATCCACGGGAAGGTTTTTCATCACCTTGGACAGCTCCGATTCGAGCGAAAGTTCCTCTTCGATCCGGTGCACCTGAGGATTCGCGAAGTACACCGCGACATCGATGTCACGGAACCGTTCTCCCGTCACGAAGGATCCATGGATATAAGCGAACAGGATCCCGTCCTTCGCCGCAAGAAACGCCTTCGCGGCCGATTCGAGTTTGGCCCGCTCTTCACAGGGAACAGAATAGTATTTATATTTCATGGTTTTTTCATCCTATCAGCGCGGCGGAACCAAGGCAAGCACGACCGCTGAACAGCACGATCGCTGAACAGACGATATGACGGACCGGCCTCTCATGCGTTAACGTGGGTTTAGCCGTCGGTGAGATGGCATACCACAAGGCATAAGGAGGCCGGTCATGGACAGGTTATCCGTTGGCATGGACGTGCACAAGGAAAAGGTCGTGATGATCGGGTTACCGGAACGAGGTGACACACCGGTTATGCGTGAGACTTTCCGTGGCGACAACATTTCCGGCATTGTAAAGCGCTTGAGGACTCTTTCCCGGGCTTGGGTGGTGGAATCGTGCTACGAGGCGGGCCCTTCGGGATACGGGCTGGCCCGGGTGCTGACGGAAGCCGGGATCTCGTGCCGTGTGGTCGCTCCTTCGCTGATGCCCCGTCGCCCCGGGAATCTGGTGAAGACGGACATCCGGGATGCGAAGGAGCTGGCTGCGGCCCTTCGTGCCCAGACACTGGAGTTCGTACGTATTCCGTCCCGTGAGGAAGAGGAAGTCCGCGGCTTGGTGCGTTGCCGGGAGGACATCGCCAGGCAACTCCGGAGTTTCAAGCAGATCGTTTCGCACTGGCTGCTCTCCCACGGCTACCGTCCTCCGGCCAAGGTGAATCGATGGAGTCCGGTCTTCTGGACATGGGTAAGGGGCCTTCCCTTGCCCCCTCTGGAGCGGATGGTTCTGGACCATTATCTCGACGTCCTCTTGATGCTCGAGGATCGCCGGAAGCAGGTGGAGTCGCAGATTTGCGAGCTGGCGGACCGGGAAGAGTACCGGGAACGGGTATGCAGGTTGGGATCGCTGCGGGGTTTCTCGAAGTTGGCGGCGATGCGTCTGATCGCGGAGGTGATGGACTTCAACCGTTTTCCCAAAGCGTCGGCGTTCATGAAGTTCACGGGGCTGGTCCCTTCGGAGCATTCGAGTTCCGAGAGAATCCGGTGTGGGAAGATCACCAAGGGAGGCAACAGTCACATCCGCCACGTTCTGGTGGAGGCGGTCCAACGAGCGCATGTGTCCGCTCGCCCTGGCCGGTCCCTTCTCAAGCGCCAGGAAGGAGCGGCCGGGGAATTTCGACAGATCGCGTTGAAGTGTCTGCTGCGGTTGTATCGAAAGTTCTGGGCGTATACCAAGCGTGGTATCCCCGTGGGAAAGGTTCGCGTGGCAATGGCACGGGAGCTGGCAGGGTTCGTCTGGGCATTGATGGTTCATCCGTCAGTGCCGGTTCTCACTGCTGCGGCATAACGAGACCAGGACGGGAACGGTTCGGTAAAAACATCTTGCGGATCAAGGAGGGATAAGGAAGCGGAAGGCGGCCACCGGGAGAACCCTCGACACGTCCCTTGAGGCCCCCAACATGGGGAATCCCCGCAAACAGACCGAGGCAGCTCCCCGACGAACCGGAGCATCGCTCTGCGGTAACCAACCCGCGCATAGAAGGCTGATGAACCGTCGTCAGTTACCGCCCCCGCTTCCAATCTCTCCTTGACAGGTCGGTCCGTCATAGAAGGGACAGACCTGCGAAGAGGGACGTATCTGCGAACTCCCGTTGAACCGGGACACACCTGGAAACGACGCCCGGCCCTGCGCGCTTTAGCCCGAAGTTCCTCCGGCTTGCGAGCAGGAATCCCCTATGATGTCAGCAGGTTGGTTTGATATTGAAGTGCAGCTGTCTGTCTACACCCGGATGGTGTCCAGCAAGGCCAGTGCGCGTGCCTGCTTTGGATTGGGTGTGGTAATCATCCGGAAGGTCGGCTCGGAAGGTTCGGCACCGTGGCGACGGCAGATGTTGCGTACGATCCCGGAGAGCTCGGTCATCATCGTCCGGAAACTGTGGGCCACGGTGTCGTCGTCCAATCGCTTGGTCGCAACCTTGGCCAGCGCAGCCTTTGACCGCTTCGCCGGCGCCACCGGATCGCGTTCCGCCTTGGCCTTCTGATCCTCGTCGGCAAACAGCAGCGGCCGCCAGGCTTCGAGCATGTGCCACTCCACGTAGTACGAGAGCATGCACAGAAAGATGTGGGTGCGCACGCGGTCTTCGAGCCGGTGCCGGATCGGGCGCACCAGAAGGTCGATCGATTTGAGCGAGCGGAACGCCCGCTCCACGTCGCTCAAGCTCTTGTAGCTGCGCACGGCGTCTTCGGCGCTGATCCGTTCCTTGGGCAGGCTGGTGCGGATCACGTAGATCCCGTCCAGGGCGGCTTCGGCGGCCACCAGGTCCTGACGGATCTCGTAGTCGAAGCGCTCGTCGTCGATCACGAGAGCCAGATGCTTGGCCATCTTGTATTTGTTGATCACCCGCCCGACGCGGACCCCGATCTTGTCCTTTCCGGTGAGGCGGCCCTTCTCCACCATCCTCTTCACCTTGTCCATCTCCTGTGTGGTCGCCAACAGAAGATCCTGCCGCTTGCCGGCCCGCATCCGGGCCAACTCGGGATTCCGGCAGGCGATCAGCCGCTCGCCGGGGAAGTCGGGATGGGTCAGCTCGAACAGGTTGCGCTCATCGAACAACCCCATCTGCAGGGCGCCGCTGTGCAACAGTTCCCGGATCCCCCCGGTCTTCAACGCGCTGATCCAGTCCACCCCCTTGATGTCCTTGAGAGAGTTGATCTGCTTTTGGGTGATCATCCCCCGATCGCCCACCAGCACCAGGTTCTTTATCCCGAAGGCATCCTTGACCTTCGTGACCTGTTCCAACAACGTCGTCGGATCCCCGGTGTTGCCTTCGTAAACGGACACGGAGACCGGGCAGCCGCGCGGGCTCGCCAGAAGCCCGTAGTTGACCTGCAGCTTCCCCTTGATGCCATCTCTTGGATGCCCCAGAGCCGCCAGCGGGCAGGTAGTCCCCTCGAAGTAGCTGGAGGTCAGGTCGTACAGGACCAGACCGTTCTCTCGAAGATGACGGGCCGCCAGTTTCTTCTCAATGCGCTCCTGCCGCTCAAGCAGCCAGTCCATCGCGTCGTAGAGATCGTCCTCGGTGGCGTCGGAGACCCCCAGGATCTCTGGGAGCGTTGTGACATGCCACCACCGGGTGGTGGCGAGCTTGCTGTGGGGCTGGAGAATCCGCGCGGCCACCATGGCGATCACCAGGTCCCGCTCCCGGCAGGGGCGGGAAGAGAGCAAGGCGTCGAACCCCAGCCGCTTCATCGCCGACAGGACGGCCTGCACGTGTCCGTGGTGGGAGGAAGTAACGGCCTTGAATAGGGTCTCCACCGGAGCGAGTTGCTCCCCCCGGAGAATCTGGCGGATCCTCTCGATCTGCTCGACGGGAAGCGAGGAGAGATTGGCCAGGGTGCGCTTCCTGACCTTCCCTCCTTCCCGATACGATTCGCGCAGCAAGTAGGCGGGCTTGGAGTTCCGATTGGGGACGACGTCGATGTGCATGGTTACTTATCTCATACCTAATCATGTGTGTCAAGGAAATATTTACGATATACATGGCTACATTCTGCAGTAAACAGGAGCGCGGGAAAACGAATAACTGCCGGTTATCAGAGGAATTTCAGGAAACGAGGCCTATGAAACTGCCGGGGAACTTCGGTTTAGCGGCTTTGTTTACGAGTACGTCGCGGTGCGGTCCGTTGCAGTCCGTAGTGAACCCGGGCTGTAGGCAAATCGGTTGGGGCGGCGGTGCCGCGGAGTAATCCGGCGATACTCAAGTCCTCGTCGATCAACGGCCAGTGAACCCCGACTCCATCCCCGATAATCTCCCACTTTTTCCTCTGAGCGGCCGATGCGTGGAGAAGCCGGGGAAACCATGCCAATGGAACCGAAATGATCCTTCCATCGGAGAGATCAACGATGAGGTCGTCGGCGGAGAACCGGACTGCGAGAGCCAGCGCCGCACTTTCAGCCAGTGAAGTACGCATCCCATGCCTCCAAAAAGTACGATTGATTCCGCGTCACGATATTTTCAAGCTTTCTCAACTCGGCTCCTTTGAAACCGCTGGTGCTGGCGAGCATGACCGAACGGATCCAGAATTTGGCGAGACTTCTTTCCCGCATCACGTGAATATGTGGCAACTCGTTGCCCTCGTTGCTGAAAAAGAAAAACCGATACGGTCCAATGATCTTGACGGTCGGCATTCGTGTCTGCCACTCCATTCCCGTGTTGCCTATGTGTATGTTATGGCGGATTTCAGGCCAAGTAAAGGGTCACCCCCAGAACCGGGACGTTCCTGGAACTACCCCAGAACCGGGACAGTCATGCGAACAGGGACGTCAGAGAACTCCAGCAGGTCGGGGAAAAGGAATGGATTATCCGAGGAGAAGCGCCATCGGCAGGGCGAAGAGGCGGTTTCCGAGCGCAATGGAGTCCCGGCCTCCATACGCAAGAATCCCCCCGCGGCAACGGGGCGCACCGGCGAGAAAAGCCCGCAGGCCGCTCAGGTCCGAATCGGACCATCGGGTGGATGCCTTGACCTCGATCGCCAGGGAATCGCTCCCGTCGGCGATGACAAAATCCACCTCGTGGCGCCCCTGCACGTTCCAATAGTGCAGCGCAGCCTCGGGCCAGCGGGCGGACAATGTCTCCACGAGGTTCTGCAGGAAATACGTTTCGAAAAGAGCCCCCCGCATGAGGGAGTCCGCGCCGGGAGAGATGTCGCGAATGCCCGCAAGGTGTGCCGCCAGGCCGGCATCGTTGAAAAAGAGCTTCGGCGATTTCACCACGCGGGATACGGGGTTGTCGAGATACGGGGGGAGCCGCCGGAGCAGGCAGGAGGTTTCCATCACCCCGAGGTACCGGGACAGGGTCGCCACGGGCAATTGGGCGTCCCGGGCGAGTTCGCTGATTTTCAGGATCTTCCCGGTGCGAAGCGCCGATAATCGCACCGCCCTCCGGAAGGAGATGAGGTCCGCCACCTGGCTGAGCTGCCGGACATCCCGCTCGATATAGGTCTGCTCGTACCCGGTAAACCATGTCGACGGGTTCCGGACACCGCCCAGCGCCACTCGCGGCATTCCGCCCCGCAGGATCTCGGCGGGGGAGATCGGCTTCGGCGGCGCCGTTTCCCGGGAGAGGGAAGGTTTCCTGAAGAAGGTGCGGAGAAACGGCTCCCTCGTCGTTGCCCGGAGGATTTCCCTGCGGCTGAACGGGGACATCTCGATGTAAATGGCCCTGCCGGCCAGGCTTTCCGACACGCCCTTCAGGAGCGAGAAGTTGGCGGATCCGGAGAGCAGGAAACGGCCGGGGATCTGGCCCTCCCGGTCCGTCTGGGCCTTGATGATCTCCATGATTCCGGGCATGCGCTGGGCTTCGTCGATCGTGACGGCGCCCGGTTCCCCGAGAATCGCCTCCGCGTTGGTGCGGATCGCCTCGAAATCCCCGAAGCGGTCCAGGGAGAGATACCGCCGTTTTTTCAGCGCGGGATCGTTCTCGAGGAACGTGCTCTTGCCGCACTGCCGCAACCCCGTGAGGACCACGACCGGCATGTCGTGGAGCGCCTCATGGACGCGGGATGCGATCTCCCTGTCGAGGTAGCCTGTCATAATCACACTAAAGATAATGCGATTATGACTAAAGCGCAATGGGAATATCCCGGCGGAGATTTGCCGGGTTTCTTGAAGTGCTCGGTGAGATCGAATGACCTTGAAGGGTGCCCGCCCCGCCCCGGATCATCTGCAGCGCCTCTTCCGGAGTGATGGCGCCGCGGTGCGGGCGGGCGGAGATGGCGGAGTCGTAGCTCTCGGCCACGGAGAGGATACGGGCGGCCACGGAGATGTCGTCGCCGCGCAGGCCGTACGGGTAGCCCGACCCGTCGAAATGTTCGTGGTGCTCGAGGATCGCCCGGCGCGTCGCGTCCATCCCCGGCACGCCTTCCAGCATCTTCGACCCGAGGAAGGGGTGCTTCCGGACCATCTCCGTCTCCTGCTCGTTCAGCCTGCGTTTCTTTGCCAAGAGATTCCCGGGAATGCCGACGATCCCAACGTCGTGCAGCTCCGCGGCGTGCCGCAGGGCGGTGAGATCGGCCCTCGCAAGGCCCATCCGCTCGCCGATCCGTGTGGACAGTTCGCGCACCCGGTTCGAGTGCCCGGAGAGGAAGGGGAAGCGCAGCTCGAGTGCGTCCGACAGGGAGGTGAGGATGGAAAGGGGCCAGGATTGCAGGGAAACCGCAGAACAGGGACGTTCCTGAGAACTCCCGTTGAAGTGGGACATACGTGCCGAACAGTGCTCGGCTGATCTTTGAATCCTTGACGGTCGACCCGTTTATGGACTAAAATCGGTTTCATGCAAATAAGCCAATGAGGTGACCCATGAAATTGTCCAGTCAGATCAAGCCGATCAGCTATCTGAAGGCCCACGCCGCCGAAATCGTACGCAATATGGGCGATCAGGGGGGGCCGCTCGTTATCACCCAGAACGGTGAGGCCAAGGTTGTCCTGCAGGACATCGAAAGCTACGAGCAAACCCAGGAAACCATGGCTCTTCTGAAGATTCTTGCCCTCGGCAACCGTCAAATCGAGGCAGGCAACGTGGAACCCGCCGCTGTTGTGATCCAGCGCCTTCGTGAACGACGGAGCGATCGCTGATGCCCTTCGTGGTTTTTTTGACCGCGGACGCAGCACGAGACCTTGAGGAACTCTATCGATACATCGCCCTGCATGATGCACCGGGCAAAGCGGAACACGTGCTCACGAGCATCGAGAAGGTTTTTGGCAGCCTTTCCGAATCCCCCGACCGTGGCGCCCATCCGAAAGAACTGCTGGCCCTCGGAATCCGTGATTACAGGGAGATCTTTTTCAAACCCTACCGCGTGATTTACCGGGTCCTGGGCAACGTCGTACACGTCTTCCTGATCGCCGACGGACGTCGCGACATGCAGACGCTGTTGCAACGAAGACTTCTGGATGCTTAAAAAGATGGAAACCCCAGAACCGGGACAGACATGCGAACAGGGACGTTCCTGCGAACTCCAGCAGAACAGGGACACACCTTGAAACGATGCCCGGCCCACAGGCCTCCCGCATAGTCCGGGTTCCCTTGGTTGGCGTCGATGGACGTCGGGGGCGGCACGTCACGTGCGCGTTCGAGACGAAGGGGTTTGGGATTACGACAAGAAAGGCGAGCCCGTCCGTAGTACGTGGCTGACCCTGTCTCGCTGCACGGCGGAAACGGGATGGATCTCCACGACAGGATCCCATTCGA
>Ga0265292_1002158_pt1 | contig 14448 bp, 10 predicted proteins | sample Munlanlewell296A_FD_189080 | JGI IMG/M metagenome (GOLD analysis project Ga0265292, IMG submission 189080) | Leachate microbial communities from a municipal landfill in Southern Ontario, Canada - Leachate well 296A | ecosystem: Engineered > Solid waste > Landfill > Unclassified | place: Canada...
AGCCGGTATTCTTTTTTCGCGCTGGTGCTCGTGGTGCTGGGCATATTCGTCGTCGCGATAAGGCCTGAGATCACGATGTTTGTCCTGACCTTGGGCTACGTCGTGTCGGGCCTGGTGCAGGAGGGTGTGACGCTTCATCAGAGCCGCAAATTCCTGGAGAAGGTTCGCGCAAGGCGCATGGAGAAGGTGGCGCAGCGGCTGGCCGTGGTGGGCGGCACCGACGTGGACGCCGACTCGGATGAAGGAGACACCCACTCGGGCACAGGAGGACTCTGATGCCTCGATGCGCGTTCTGCGGCGCAGATGTCGAGGTGATCGACCGCGTAGGCCGACTGGACGAGTGCCCTTCATGCAAGCGCGACCTGCATGCGTGCCTTCAGTGCCAGCTCTACGAGAGGGGCGCGCACAACCAGTGCAGAGAGTCGCAGTCGGGTTACGTGACCGACAAGGAGCGCGCAAACTTCTGCGAGTTTTTTATATTCGGCAGAGATGTAAAACGAGAAAAAACAGACATAAATGTTGCCCGGGAAAAACTGGATGCATTGTTTAAAAAGTGAAACTATTCCCGCTCCTTTGTAGAGGGTATTTCGAAACACATTCCCTCCCTTTGTAAGGGAGGGCCAGGGAGGGTAGATCCGGGAGATAACAAAGATCTACCCCCTCTTCCGCCGAAGGCGGATCCGCCTCTGGCGGAAACTCCCCCTTACAAAGGGGGAGGATGACTTCGGAAACAACCCCCACAAAGGGGTAAGAGGATAAAATGAAAAAGAAAAAATACAACGTCGCAGTCGTCGGCGCAACGGGCGCGGTCGGCGCGGAGATGGTCAAGGTGCTGGAGGAGCGCAATTTCCCGGTGGATAAACTCCTGCCGCTTGCATCGGCGCGCTCGATAGGAAAAACGGTGGAGTGGCGCGGTGAGGATATCCTGGTGGAGGAACTCACCAGGGATTCGTTCCGCGGGATCGATATCGCGCTCTTCTCGGCCGGAGGCTCGGTGAGCCGCGAATACGCGCCGCTGGCGGCGGAGGCGGGTGCGGTGGTTGTGGACAATACGTCTGCCTTCCGCATGGATAATGACGTCCCGCTCGTAGTGCCGGAGGTCAATCCCGAGGCGCTTGCGGGCTACAAGACCAGGCGGATCATAGCGAACCCGAACTGCTCCACCATACAGATGGTCGTAGCAGTGGCCCCGCTGCATCGTCGCGCCCGCGTGACGCGCATAGTTGTCTCCACGTACCAGGCCGTCTCCGGCGCGGGAATCCGGGCCATGGAGGAGCTCTCAAAACAGGCCATGGCGCTCTTCACGCAAGGCGAATGCAAGGTCGAGGCGTTCCCTTACCGCATCGCCTTCAACTGCATACCGCACATCGGCAAATTCCTTGATGACGGCTCCACCGAAGAAGAGATGAAGATGGTCAATGAGACAAAGAAGATCATGGGCGATCCTTCTATACAGGTTGCTGCAACGGCCGTGCGGGTGCCCGTGTTCTGCGGCCATTCAGAATCGGTAAACGTGGAATTCGAGGACCCGATCGATGCGGACGAGGCGCGCGAAATCCTCTCTGATTCGCCCGGCGTCGAGGTAGTGGACGATCCGAATCTCTGCCGCTATCCTCTGCCGATTCATGCTATGGGCAATGACCCGGTCTATGTAGGCCGCCTGCGCAAAGATACGAGCGTGCCCAACGGGCTGGCCATGTGGATCGTGGCGGACAACCTCCGCAAGGGCGCCGCGCTGAATGCGGTGCAGATAGCCGAGCTTCTTGTCAGGGATTATCTGTGATTTCTTCTTTCCCCTCCTTTGTAAGGAGGGGAAGGGGAGGTAGATAATGGATCTACCCCACCCATCCTCCCCTTACAAAGGGGAGGGGGTATTTTATAGAATTTTATTTCTACTGGTTACGTTCCTATGCATCTGTATTTTTCCATCCAAAGCTGCAGCATATCCTGATGCAGAGGTGGTCTGGACCGTTGGCGGCGGTCCGCCGTTCAGTTTCGACGTCACATCCACTTACAGCGGGTTCGTGCTCGCGTCGGACAGAAGGTTGATAGTGAGCTATGGCGAGGTTGTGAAGCTCATAGACGTAGGTTCATTCACGCTGGAGGCAGTGCAGCCCGCTGCCCTCACCACGGATGATGGGACTGCGGGCATCATCTCTTCCATAGGTTTTGCCGGCACGCAGAACGAAATCATCGCCTCGCAGGAGAACGGCGACGTCCTTTTCTTCAACCTCAGCGACATTGCGGCAATACCGACAGTTCTGGTTGTCGCGACGGGCGACAAGCTTGGACCGGTGTTCGTGGATCCGGGCGGGCGATATGTATACGTCGCGGACAATACGGCCCATACAATCCATGTCATAGATCTCACGACACAGGGCGTGGTATCGTCGGTGTCCCTTGTAGTCCCCAATGTCACGACGTTCAACATCACCGACGCCGCGTTTTCATCGACGATGCAGGAGGTCTATTTCACCACCGACGTGGGTGCGCTATTCTTTTTTCCGTCGGGCGGCGGTTCTGCTACCATGATCAATCTGGGGGTGAACGTGACACCCAGGCTCTCGTTGCCTGCCATCGCCGTGTTTCCGTCGGGGAATGCGTTCTATGTCGTGGATACGACCACGCCCACGGTGATCAAAATCGACGCGACCACTCGCACGAAGTCCGGCGATTCCATCGACATATCGGCTAATTTGAATCCAACGGATGTGGCTGTCACCAATGTGGAGAATCCGCTCGGCGTTTATGCCTTTGTAGCCGGCGCCAACGGCGTGAGCGTGATTAACACCGCGACCAATGAAGTCTTTGACCTGGGAATCGATCCCAACATAGATTTCGAACCAATGCCGATGTCCTCGCAGGCATTTGTCCTGGCGCCTTCGAGCAGCTCGGATGGCATGGTCTATGTCGGCTTCTCCACGAGCGGGCTCGGCATCATCTCAGAGCGTCCGTTTGCAGCCATAACGAGCATTGTTTATTCGGACGGTGGAACCGTGCTAAAGCAGGGCGGCAGCTTTGATATCACGTTCAAGGCAAACGCCACCGGGACATATGAAATAAGGTCCGGCGGATCCGTGGATGCGAGCGGCACGGTGCTCGTGGACGCCAGCGGCAATACCTCCGGCACGGTCTCTGCTGCAGATACGGATATTACGGTCACCATCAAGTACGACGACAACAAGAGCGCGTTCCTGGAGGGCGCCAACGACATCTGGGTCTTTGTGACGAGCGACACGGGTCTGGGGAGGAGGGCCTCGCAGATAACGGTGGATACGCCGCCGCCGGATGTAGTGCTTGGCTCTACCGGTTTTGGGAACGGCCGAATATATGTCACCTTCGACCGTCTCACGGTAAATGACATGGCCTCGTATAATGTATATGTGGACACTGATAAGGATGCCGTGCTCACGAAAGCTGACGCTGCGGCTTCGGTGAGCCAGCCTTCGTCCGGGAGCCAGGTCACGGCCGAGGTGAGCGGGCTTACCAACGGCACCTTATATTACATCGCGGTGGAGGGCGTTGACACCAACGGCAACAAGAGCATCACGAGGACCGGCACGCTTTCCGATGGCTCCGCGGCGAGCGCAACGCCTCAGCAGACAGCGGGGCCCGCGGGTTTCTCGGGCGAGAAGGGCTGCTCGCTCGGAGGTAGCGGTGAGGGCTCGCGGCTTGCGGTTGCATTGATACCCCTCGCGCTTGCGGTGCTGTGGCAGCTGCGCAGGCGCGGGCGGGGCGCGGCACTAGTATTATTCCTGATAGTCGCGCTATATTCATCCGTCAGCCTGGCCGCCGGCGAGGAGCCGGTCGAGGAACGAAACGTGCCGGGAACACCCACCGCGCTCACTCAGGGCACGAGCCAGCCCTGGTGGTCACTCGAGGTGAAGACAGGCTTCTGGATGCCACAGAGTTCGGAAATGGAGCGCTTTTTTTCGAGCTGCTGCAACCTGGTTACGCGCATACAGGGCAGCCTCCTGGTCCATCGGCGCTACGGCGCGGAGCTCGGTGTTGGCTTTTTCTACAAGAGCGGCACTGCACTTGCGACTTCGACGGGCGCGCCATCAGAAGACCGATTTACTTTCATGCTCATCCCGATCGAGCTGTCGTTCGTCTGGCGCGCCGATTATTTTGACTGGCGCTATCTCGTTCCGTATGTGAAGGCGGGCGCCGACGGGTGGGTATTCCGCGAGTCGGTTACCGGAAGCTCAACAAGCGGAATCAAGTTCGGCATGCACGGGGCAGGGGGGCTGCAGATCAATATCAGCGAGATCGGGGGCGTGCAGAAGAACTTTGAGGATATAGGGATCGACGATTTCTTCCTGACCCTGGAGACGCAGTATCAGTGGATCAACAACTTCGGCGGCAAGGGATTGAATCTCACGGGGCCGATATTCTCTGCGGGGTTTCTGTTTGAGTTTTAATTCCCCTCCTTTGTAAGCCTGCCCGCCGGCCGGCAGGCGGGGAGGGGATAGGATAGGGGAGGTAGGCCCTGATCTACCCCTCCCATCCTCCCCTTACAAAGGGGAGGGGGCAGATATGCGCACTATTAAACTCATCATCTCATACGACGGCACGAATTACGTCGGCTGGCAGAGGCAGCCAAACGGCGTATCCATTCAGGGCCGTATCGAGGATGCGATCGCCACGATGACGGGAAGGCGTTCGGCCGTGACTGCCGCGGGCAGGACCGATGGGGGCGTGCACGCGCTGGCGCAGGTCGCGCATTTTACCACGCCCTCGAAGATACTGTGCGAGGGGTTTGTCGCCGGACTCAACTCCATGCTTCCGGACGATATATCGATTCTGGCTGCAGAGGAGATGAAGACCGGTTTCAACTCGAGGCGCGATGCAAAGGGCAAGGTATATCGTTACAGAATCCTCGTGTCGAAAACCCGCTCTCCGCTGCTTCTCAACCGCTGCTGGCAGGTAAGGGGGCCGCTCGACGCGGGCGCTATGAAGAAGGCCGCTGCTGTGCTCGTCGGCGAGCACGACTTCGCGAGCTTTCGAGCGTCTGGTTGTGGTAGCAGACATGCGCGGAGGCGTGTGGGGCGCATAGAAATCATTGCCGCGGATTGGGTCAGAAACTATTTCTTAAATTTTCCCCTCCTTTGTAAGCCTGCCCGCCGGCCGGCAGGCGGGGAGGGGCAGGGGGAGGTAGATCGGGATCTACCCCCTCCGACTCCCCCTTACAAAGGGGGAGGGTGTGAAGGCAAAATCATCGAAATAGAATTCGAGGGCAATGGCTTTGTCAGGCACATGATAAGAAATATCGTCGGGACGCTCGTCGATGTGGGGAAGGGGAGGCTGTCGTCTGCGGATCTCTCCAAAATCCTTTTGGCCCGCAAAAGAGAACAGGCCGGGCGCTGTGCCCCGGCCTGTGGATTGTATCTCGTTGAGGTTCTGTACTGAGCGTTACTTCTCCGGGTTCGGGTTGTCCTTCACCCAAGCATCCCATTCATCAGAGCTGATCGTGCCGTCCTTATCGCTACCATCGCTTCCGTCGATCTCGTCCGGGTTGTTCTTCTTGGCCCAGGTCTTGTACTCAGAGTCGCTCAGGACCCCGTCGTCATTTGTATCGCCGTCGATCGTCTCGGTTTTTGTATCTTCTTTTGGATCCTCTGTAGAGGTCGGCGTGCTCGCCGGGGTCTGCTGCTCGATCGGGTCATCGTACTGGACCTCCACGACATCGTCGCTGCCGTCGTCCTCCACGGGGCTGCCCTCTTCCACAAAGTAGAGGTCGCTTCCGTCGCCGCCGTCAAGGGTATATGCCAGGTCATCGAGGCTGAACGGTGTGAGAGGTAGTTCCTCGCCCCAGGTCACCTTGCCGCCATCGGCCGTCTCGCGGTGCTTGATCGAGATGTCCTCGAACCCGATCTTTCCGCCGGTCGACGCGCAGATCGACTTGTCGATCTTGATCACCATCGTGTCCGCCTTGCCGGACTCCTGCTTTTTCACCAGCACCACGTAGATATTGCCCTCTGTATCCTGAGTGACGTAGCCCATTTCATAGCCGTCGGGCGCCACGATGTTGAGCCTGTCCGCCGGGCCATCCTTGTTGTTCGGATCCTTTGTAATGTAGACTTGGCCGTCCTTGACCTCTGCATTATAGCCGTCGCCGGTCTCGTTCGTGGCGAACGGGCCGTCGTTCACGTAGTCGTTGAGTGTGCCGTTGCCGACCGTGCCGTTCAGCGGATCGTTTACGTCCACGCCGTCCTTGACCATCATGTTCTGCATGCCCATGATCAGGTCGTCGCCGCCGCCGCCGTAGATCGCGATGGACTGGCCCGCGTTCCCCTCATTGAGCTTGATGTTGCTGAAGTCGATGATGTCATTCTCGTCGCTGCCGTAGAAGTCGATGTGCGGGATCGTCGTGTTGGGATTCGAGTTGTCGCCAAAGCCGCCGCTGAAGAAGTCCTTGACCTTGACCTTGAACGACTCTCCGGTCTCGTTGTTGACGAAGGTTATGATGAGGTTCATGTCCGAGTCCATCTCGGCATATGCCATGTTGTAGCCTGGGGGCAGGGCGGACATGTCAAAACTGAGGTCGCCGGCGTTGCCCGAGGCGGACGTGTTCTCGATGACATACATCCCGTCCTCTTCATTCATCTCCCAGTCTCCGCTCGGGGACTCGAACCAGCCGGAAGCCGGATCAGGCAGCTCTGTGGTGCCGTCGGCCTTCTGCTCGTTCTCGCACTCCATTACGGAATCGCCTTTGCCCGCGCCATAAACCGTGTCGTCGTCGCCGCCCTGGCCATAGATTACGTTGGTGCCGGCGCCTGCGTAGATGGTGTCGTTGCCGCCGGAGCTCTGGTCAAAGTTGTTGCCGGAGACATAGCTGTTTGCGCCGCCAGCGCCCGGACCTTCGTCGCCAAAGATCGTGTTGGAGCCCAGGCCTCCGTCGATCGTGTCCGCGCCAAAGCCGCCCACGGCCACGTCGTCGCCGCCGCCGCACTTGATCGTATCGTCGTAGTCGGTGCCAAAGATGTAGAAGCCCTTGCCGGTGGCGGAGCCCTTGTCCACGCGGACCGCCCTCGAGGTGTCGATCGTCACCCCGTGCGTTAAGCCGCGCGCGGTGATCACGAAGTTGCCCTGCTGCATGGAGCCGTCTTTGATCACATAGGACTTCTTGGCGTCTTCCTTGCCGTCGCCGTCCTTGTCATAGCCGACCGTGAAGATCAGGTCGCGGCCGTGCGACTCCACCGTGACGGATGTCATGTCATCCGTCATCTGGAAGCCCATCTGCGTCGGGTCCGTAGGCCTGCCGTTGTTCGGGACCTTTATCGTCCCGCCGTACTCGCCATATTTGTCCGGGTCCGCAGTGATGACGTCCTGGCCGTACGCGTCTTCGGGGTTAGGAGTTACGCCGTTCCACTCGGGCTTCAGGTCGCGCGGATCCCAATCGCTGGCCCCTTCGCCGGGCAGTCCGGATCCGCCGCTCATGCCCATCGTCGGCAGGAGCGCTGCCTGCGCCTTGAGGGTCATCTCTATCCTGCCGAGATTTTCGAGCGTCTTCGCATCGAGTGCTTCGAAGTATTCGCCGTTGTCGGTCTTCCACTTTTCGATCTCGGCGAGCGCCTTCTCGATCTCGGCGAGCAGCTGTGCAGTTACCGGGTCTGTCGCGGGCGTACTGGCGGCCGCACTGGGTGCAGGGCTCGCGACCTCCGTTGCCTTATAGTGTGTGTTTATCGTGCTCATAAATCGCCTCTTGGATTAGTCCTTCCGAAGGCTATTATTGCAATATCTTTGCCAACTTCCCCTCTTGACCGGGCGTTGTAACTATATGATATACTTGAATATTATAGGGTGGTAAAAACGGATCGTCGAACCTGGCCGACTATTATGTGGAATATGGTCCGGAAACGGGGTGGATAGTCACCAGGCTTATCCAGCCTGGTCCTGGTTGATCGCGTTACTTTCTTCAGTTATCTGCTCGCCTTCGTTCGCGGCTTCATTGTAGTCGCCGAACATCGCGCCAAAGAATGCGTCCACGTCTTCCGCATTCTTGGTGGAAGAGGGCATTTCGCTTTCCAGGTCAGCGCCTTCGAGCACGCCGTCCAGGTCCGGGACCTTGGTGAACTCGTCCTCCCACTCCTTATGGGCATCGGTCCATGGGCCCATGATGCCGTTATCGATGTCAAACTCTAAATCGCTGCCTGAGTGGGCCTCGGGCGAGCCGTCGGTCACGTCATAGTCGCCAGGATTGCCGTATCTGGCCGTGCCGCCGCCCACGATCTCGTAGTAGTCGTCGTGCATAGCAGGGTCCTCTGCCGTGATTTGCTCGGTCGTATCCTTCTTCAGGGTGTCCTGTATCTTATTCTCATCCGGGTTATAGATCGCCGTGTTGCCGCCCTCGACGTGGACAAAGTTCTTTACGTTCGGGCTCTTGGCCGACGTACCCACGCCGCCGGTCTTGCCTGGCTGGTTGCGCAGCAGGATGAAGTTCTGGTCGTCATCGCTCAAGCCCTTGCCCCATACCGCGGATGCGCCCTGTATGTAGTTGTTTCCCTTGCCGAATACCACGAAGTCGTTGCCCGTCTTGGTATCCACGAAGTTGTTGTACATCGGCTGATCGTATCCCATCTCCTCGAGGTTCTTGGGCATGTGGTCTTTGGCATATTGCGAGAACTCGTCCACGCCAGAGGTCATGATCAGGTCGTTTGCCTCTGAACCCTTGATGTCGCCGCGCAGCCCGGTGAGGAAGATGCCTGTAGCATAGGTCTTGAGCGGGCTGCCTTCAGGCGGCTTGTCCTCAGGCCCCAGATAGCGGTCTGTGTACGAGCCGTAGGCATACTCTCCCGTGTCAAAGTCCTTCGGGTCTTCTTCTACCCACTCCTGTTTCGTGGCATCCCACTTCGTGGACACGTAGCTCTTCTGGGTGAACTGGCCGATATTCTCGTTGAACGCGCGGTCTCCCTGGTCGGTCCCTGGCCCTGTCATGTTGCCCAGCGCGCTCGTATCGGTGAGTATGTGGCGGCCGGTGGATATGTACTTGGAGGCGTCGACTATGACGGGGCTTACGCGCTGTCCCTCGCCGTTGAGCGACATGCCGTGCATTGCAAAACCGACGCTGGATAAAGCCACGTATGACTTGCCGCTGTCCAGCATCGTAGCCGCAGGACCGGAACCCTCGAATCCATCGATGCGTATCCGCATGATGATGTTGTGATCCTTGTCCTGGAACTCGACTATCGTATTATAGAGCTTTGCCTCAGGATGGCCCGACAGGCTGCCGATCTCCTCAGATTTAACGACTACCTTGGCGACCTGGACCTGCACGTACTGGGAGAGGTCATCGGGCACGTTCTGTTTGATGCCGCCGTTCGCTGTGAATTCGGCTGGTTGCATCACCTGATGCCCGTCTTTGTAATCCATTGCCGCCTTGCTATCTGCAAAGCCCTCTGGATCTCGTTTCACCCAGATGGATTCGGGGACGCCGATATCTATCGGTGCGCCGAAATTGTTATTATTGTTCTGGAGCGCGCTCTCCTTGAGCTTGAGGTAGAGCTCGGCGTCGTCCTTGGGCGTGCCAAAGGCCTGGTCCTTTGTGATCTTCTCCATAGTGTCACTGGCGAAGAGTTCAGGCACATATTCAGGGTCAATTATCGGCGGAGGGACCGCCTTCTTGCTTATAGGGTCGACCAGGACCTCCGTGCCGTCATCGTTCGTATGGACGTAGTAGGAGCCTCCTACGTTGGGGCGGCCTATCCAGTGGTCGTTGTTGAGGTCCTTACATGACTTCTGTTCCTGAATCCAGGTGGCTTGCTGCTTGTCCGCCTGCTTTGAGATCTCGACCCGCTGTTCGTTGCACTTTGCGATTGACTGTACGGCCAGCGGCCTGCGCTTTGTAAGCGACTGCGCCTCTGCGGCATTGAGGGTGCCTGAGGCCAGGGCGTCGTCGATCTGCTTCAGTAAGGTGTTGAGATCCACTATTGCTAGCTCATATTTCTTTGCAGCCTGATCCAAGTAGTTGATTATATCGGGTTTTGCAGCTATCAGCTCAGCCAGTGTAGGTGGAAAGGTGGATAGCCATGCGTCCATCGAGTTGTCCGGAGCGTCTGCGCCAGGCGTGCCGGTGAGATTGTAGTCGTCCAACGCGCTGGAGCTATCTGTGCCAGTGGTCTGAGCCTTGCCGCCGGAGAGCGGAGAATCTTCAAAAATATCGTCAATTCCGCCTGGATCGGTCTGCGCAGCAGAGCCCTCAGGGACGCCGCTGTCGCCGAGCGTATTTACCTTATAATGTATACTGTTCACAGGTGACATAGAGACCTCGTAGTTTTCATCACCTTATGATGCAAGATCTCTGCCAAAAGGGATTTCTTGGACAAGCATCGCAAGCTATTGATATTAAAAATAATAATTGGCATTTAGAGTTTTACTCCATCATATCGTCGATTAACTGTGTGGAGTTTCCAGCCTGGCTTGGGGGGGCGAGTCATCAGGCGTCTGACTGTTCCTTGTTGAGCCAGGCGAATTCATCTTCCTTGATCTGCTGATTGCGGCAGTTGATGGCATCGCCCAGCTGCTGGCGGCAATTGGCCAGTGCCTCATTCAGCTTCTTTTCATAGGACTGCATGGACCTGATCTCCGTGGCAGTCATGTTGCATACCCTATCACTCTTGAGCGATCTCTTTGCGGTCGTGAGCATCTTGATCAGGACCTTTTCGAGGGCGGAATAACGCTGTACAACGGGCCGCATGGGCACGTTGAGCATGTTATGGCCATCCAGGATATCCTTGCGCAAATCAGGAATAACGGGGATATCGCCGTTGATATCCCTCCCGACATTTTCTTTGGTATCGCCGATACTCGCATATGCACTCAGGATATTCTGGATCTTGTCGTAATATGTAAGCTTGCGAATAGGCTTATTTTCAGCTGCATCCATCATCTCGCCGATGACGCCCTCTGCGATAGGCTCCGCCTTGGCCTTATTGCCCGCAACGAGCCCCTTATATGCATTGGAACCGGCCTCTGCGTAGGAATCAGAGATCCCCTGCGACTTGGACTTTTGCTCGGACGCAGGCTTGGCAGCGTATGGTTCGGTAATATATTGTATTTTCGATGTAGGCGCCGTCTTTGTCATAATTCGTTCCTTAATTCACCCTGGTTCACAAAGTTTTAAGGAATTCTATTGCCTCGTTAAGTTCATGTTTTATCTGATCAATTCCCTTCACTTCAGCGTAGCCATCTATCAGGTTGAGTAGGGTGCGCTTCTTCTGCAGCGAATCCAGGAGCAGCGATGGATCAATATTTGCCTTTGAGATGCCCTCGGCGTCTTTTGGTGCAGCCGCCTCAGCCGATACCTTTATAATCCGTTTTTCCTCGTCCTTGTGATCGAGCTCGCGCATGATCGTGAGGATATCGGTCGTCGAAGAAGTATTTATATTTTCCGTGCTCATCTTCAATCTGCCTTCCTGGTGGCGAATGCATACCGGGCCACCGGACATTATATATGCAAGAGCGTTGCCATCGAGACGGTGCGCGAATTTTTTAGTTTATTAGTTTGAATTTCGGTGAGTTAAAAAGAATTGGTCATGTGTTACTATAAGTAGGGACTGTGACGAAATGGTGGAAACAGGTACTGGAATGGGGAGCGGATTCTCCAGTTATTCCTTGGTCTCAAGCTTTGAGGCCATCTCTCTCAGTCGCCTGATCTGGTTGAGGAGCTGATCGAGCTGATCCCTGTTTTGGATCGCAGAAGCGCGCTTGCGGCGCTTTGTGCCTACCATTGCAAGGGCCTGCTGGGTAAGTTTGTCGACTTCCCGGACTATGGCAGCTGCGGATGGGAGGCGCTCAGGCGAGGCGGCGCGACCTTTGCGCAATCCTGGGCCTCCTCGTCCCGCGCCCTTTGACTTGAAGTGTCTTGCCAGCAGGGTGGGGAGGTTATCCAGTGTTTCGCGAGTTTTGACGAGATACTCCGTGGCGCCTTTCTTGATCAGCTCTGCCGCGAGGCGCTCGTCCCCTCGGCCGGATATGACTATGATCGGCGTGCCCTCGGCAAGGCGTGCGATCCGGGAGATCGCATCAGTGACAGGCGTCTCCCGGATCACCGCTCCTGTGAGTATAAGATCGTAATGCGATTGGCCGGCAAATTCGAGGCCGTCCTTAACCGTATCCACGGTGTGGATTACAATCGGCGCAAAATGACGGTCGAGTACCTCGGTGAGGATCTCGGCATGATGCAGGTTGTCCTCTATTATGAGGACGTAACGCGGCCTGGCTGACTTGGCGCGTGATCCGGCCATTCGAACCTCAGAATCCCAGCATGCGCTTGAGATCTGCGACCTTGTCGGTGCGCTCCCATGTGAACTCCGGCTCGCTTCTGCCGAAGTGGCCGCCGGTAGCGGTCTTGCGGTAGATAGGCCTCTTGAGATCGAGGTGTTTGATGATGGCCGCCGGCTTGAGCGGGAAGAGCTCGCGGACCGCGGTGTGCAGCTTGTCGTGATCGACCTTCGACGTGCCAAAGCCGTTCACCATGAGCGATACGGGCTCGGCATAGCCGATCGCATAAGCGATCTGCACTTCGCAGCGCTCCACGACGCCTGCCGCAACGATGTTCTTTGCGATGTAGCGGGCCATGTACGAGGCGCTGCGGTCGACCTTTGACGGATCCTTGCCGGAGAATGCGCCGCCGCCGTGGCTGCCGACACCGCCGTAGGTGTCCACGATGATCTTCCGGCCGGTCATGCCGCAGTCTGCATGGGGCCCGCCGAGCACGAACCTGCCGGTCGGGTTGATCAGGTAGCGGGTATTTTTGTCATACAGGCCCTGAGGAAGCACGGGCATGACGACCTTCTGGATCACAGAATCCTTGAGCTCATCGTGAGATACGTCCGGGTTGTGCTGCGTGGAGCAGACAACGGTGTCGATGTGCACGGGCTTATTGTTTTCGTAGCGGATCGTGACCTGCGACTTGCCGTCGGGGCGAAGGAAGGGGAGTTCCTTGTTTTTGCGGACTTCCGCCAGCCTGCGCGTAATGCGATGCGCGAGAACGATCGGCATCGGCATCATCTCTTCAGTCTCGTTGCAGGCAAAGCCGAACATGAGGCCCTGATCGCCTGCGCCCTGCTCCTTGAATAGGCCTTCGCCTTCGGTGACGCCCTGGGAGATGTCCGGCGACTGCTTGTCTATTGAGACTATGACGCCGCAGGTCTCCCAATCGAAACCCATTGAGTGGTGGTTATAGCCGATCTCGCGGATCGTGTTGCGCACGACCTCGGGGTACTGGACGTTGGCAAAGGTCGTTATCTCGCCGGCTACAATGGCCATGCCGGTGGTGACCATGGTTTCGCATGCCACGCGAGAAGAGGGGTCCTGGGCGATGATCGCATCGAGTATGGAATCGGAGATTTGGTCTGCGACCTTGTCAGGGTGTCCTTCGGTAACTGACTCTGACGTGAAAAGATATACCGGCGGCTTCATGTGCGCTCCTTTTGCTAGTGTAAAATGGAAAAATTAAGTGTTTTTGTATAGGCGGGGCAGGCCGGCCTGTCAAGCCATTTTGACTCGTAACGTTCTGAGTTTTCTAAACATTTTGATTGGTCGGCAATGCCGACCAATCACCCTGAGCGGAGCGCCTTACGGGCGTGAAGTCGAAGGGCCCCTTGGAAATCCATGTGGTTAGGAAGTCTGCGCCTCCAATATATGCAGCCTCTTGACGTCGCCCGGCAGCAGGTGGCTGGTCTTCTTGCGCAGGAGCTTTTCCACTTCATCAGCGGTGGAGAGGGATAGCGCCTCTTTCAGTATCTGCTCGGATTGGTGCTTTGTGATGGAGCGCATGATCTTCTTCACGCGCGGTATGGAGATCGGGTTCATGGAAAGGGCGTCGAGCTCCAGTCCCACCATGAGAGTGATGGCCAATGGATCGCCGGCAAGTTCGCCGCAGATGGAGGCCTCGATTCCCGCTTTCTTGGCCGCGTCTATTGCCTGCTTGATCATTCTGAGCACCGCCGGGTGGAAGGGGTTGTACATGTGGGAGACGAGTTCGTTGACGCGATCGATCGCCAGTCCGTATTGTATGAGATCGTTTGTGCCTATCGAGAAGAAGTCCACTTCCTTTGCCAGCTCGTTTGCCATGAAGACTGCAGACGGGACTTCTATCATTATGCCGAGGGGGACGTCGTCCCTGAATGATATGCCGCGTGTCGTGAGGTCGCGCTTTACGTCCTTGAGAATCTTGCGCACCTGTCTCACCTCATCGACGCTGGAGATCATGGGCAGGAGGATGCGGAGGTTGCCATGCACCGACGCTCGAAGAAGGGCGCGCAACTGCGTCTTGAAAAGCGGGAGCTCGCGAAGGCAGAGGCGGATGGCCCGCAGTCCCAGCGCAGGATTTGTCTGCGCCTCATACGGTTGTGACACCGCCAGCTTGTCGCCTCCAAGGTCGATAGTCCTTATGGTCACCGGTCTGGATTTCAACTGCTTGAGCACGGACACGTAATTATCGAA
>Ga0265292_1002159_pt1 | contig 14445 bp, 15 predicted proteins | sample Munlanlewell296A_FD_189080 | JGI IMG/M metagenome (GOLD analysis project Ga0265292, IMG submission 189080) | Leachate microbial communities from a municipal landfill in Southern Ontario, Canada - Leachate well 296A | ecosystem: Engineered > Solid waste > Landfill > Unclassified | place: Canada...
CTTTTTAATCATAGCGGCAACCGGTGGCAACTTAGTAATAAAAGTAAAACTTCTATCTTCAAAAACGGTAATAACGGCCGGAATAATCTGACCTTTCATTTTTGCCGTTTTGGCGTTATATTCTTTTATAAACTCCATGATCGGCACACCGTGTTGGCCCAAAGCCGGACCAACTGGAGGGGCTGGGGTTGCCTCACCGGCCGCCAGGTTTAGTTTGAGAATAATTTTTATTTTTTTAGCCATTTTTTTAATAAAATCCTAAATAATAAATTCCAAGTTCCAAACAAATTTTAAATATCAAATCTTAAATTTTAAACTGTTTTAAGTTTATTATTTAATATTTATTATTTATTATTTATTATTTATTTGTGATTTGCTATTTATTATTTAATATTTCTTGATTTTCTTCTTTTATAACTTCGTAACTTGAAGAAAATCAAGTTCTACCGGTGTTTCTCTATCAAATATTGAGACCAAAACTTTAATCTTTCCTTTTTCTTCATCTATCTCTTGAACGCTTCCAAGAAAATCAGAAAAAGGTCCGTCTGTAATTTTAACGGCTTCTCCTATCGAAAACTTTGACTTAAACTTTGGCTGTTCCTGCTTAACAAACTTCATGATTGCTTCAACTTCTTTATCTGAAATTGAGGTGGGTTTAAGTCCCGCACCAACAAATCCGGTCACTCCTTCTGTTGTTCTAACTACAAGCCATGAATCGTCATTTAAAATCATCTTAACCAAAATATAACCTGGGAAAACTTTTTCTGTGGCTTTTGTCTTTTTGCCTTTTTTGACAACAATTATTTCTCTCGTTGGAATAACGATTTCAAAAATTTTATCTTCAACTCCTAAGCTTTTTACTCTCTGTTCAAGTGCCTGTTTAACCCGTCCTTCATAACTGGTTTGAATATGGATGACATACCATTTGGGAATAAGACCGGTATTTTGAGTAATTTTTTCTACCACTTTTTTTTCCTCAGTAATTTTATCAGTATTCATAAAAAATAGTTTGTCAAGTTCATCAAGTTATAAAGTTTATCAAGTATTTTCTTGATAAACTTGAAAAACTTGTTACTTGACAAACTGGATTTATCGAAATTTGGTTATAATTTCCAATCCTTTGGCCAACAAGACATCTATTATACCCACATAAAGTCCAATTATCAAGGAAACAATTATGACGATGGTTGTCAGCCTGATAGTCTCGGCCCTAGTTGGCCAACTGACTTTTTTAAGCTCATTTACAACATCAGCAGCAAAATTTGTACCGGGATTTATTTTGTTCATCACAATATTGTAGCAGAAAAAATATAAATTAAAGTCTTATTTTGAGTTAGCCCCTCTTGACAAGAAGAAAAAGAAGAAGTATAATGAGAACCATAAATATGTCAGGATTAAAATCAGAAAAAATTGTTTTAGTCGACCCCGAGTCCATTGAAAGTGATCCTCGAGCTTCAGCCCTAAAAAAACAGATATTAAAAATACTAAGCAGAGAGGCTACTGCTGAAAAAGCATCCATAGAAAATCTTAAGAACGTTCCAATTACGATTATTTATGGGCCAAAAAATCACTGGGTAAGCGGAATCGTTTTGGTTGGATATACAGGTGTTGAAGTTAAACCCCAAAGATTACCAGAAGATGATGGTTGTCTGTTGACAATAAAAACAGGAAATGACGGTGAGGAAAGAGTGGAAAAAACACTGATACAAATAATGGATGAAGTTGTTCCTACTAAAAGCTTAAATGAGGTGGGTTATTCTGATTTAGAGAGTCTTGGTATATTAACGATGCAAGTAAGAGGAGCCTCTTCAGGATCACTTGGATATATACGTCCTTCTTTTAGGTGCAATTTACCAAGCGAGGGTGGGTTTTCCGTTTCTCAATCGATATTGGTTCATTTCTCTCAAGCCATTTGTGATAAATTTGCTTATCCAAATAAATTAGGACAAAGTCCTTTTTATGTCACAGCAGTAACTCCAGTAAAAAAATAAATAGGAATGGCAGGTTAGATAAATATTCCAATCGATTTAATCAAAAGCGGACATTTCTATATTGGTGTAATATTCATAATGGTTATAATTGTTATAAATGTTATATTTGACTTATGACTAAGGAAATCGCCCATGCATTAATTCTGATTTTTACAATAGTTTTAACTTTTATTCTTCCCAAGACCAATTTGGCTCAATATGACCTACAGATTAGCGCCGGTCTTTTTATCCTGCTTTATTTGGCAAAAAAATTTATTGTCTCTAAAAATATTTATTCACGACTGATCGAATCTGTTATTTTTACTTTGATAATCATGGGGATTGTCAATTCGACCGGCGGACTGACTTCGCCTTTTTTCTTTCTTATTTACTTCCTCCTTTTTTCCTTGACTTTAATCCTCGAACCAATCATTTCAATAACCACAACGATTACTTTAATTATTTTTTTTCTTTTGAATTTACCAATCAACCAGGACTTCAGGACTTTGCTTCCAATTATTTCCCTGGCTTTTATTACGCCATTTGCCATGTTTATGGGGCAAGAGCAAGTAGAAGCTCAAAAATCAAAGATCAAAGATCAAAAACAAAAACAAGAGACATATTTATTTTTATCATTAGTTATAAAAAACCATTTAAAAAATATTCGGGACGCAGCTCAAAACTTTGTTGGCGACCACCAGCTTGAAATTATAAAAAAATCTGCCCAAAGAATGGAGAAGTTGATTGAGAAGTTTGAGGAGAGTAGGGACTAGGGATTAGACGGTTAGGGATTAGAAATACAAAAACAGAAAATGAAAAAAAAATTATTAATATTGTTGTTTTTAACTATTCCTTATTCCCTAATCCCTAATCCCTCTCTTGCCGTTCCCATGGATTCTTCCCGTTTTAAAATAGAATCGGCTAATGTCGAAATTGCCGGTGGCAATAAAAGTTCAACCAGTTATAAATTAGCTGATACAGTCGGGCAATTAGCGGCCGGTCAATACTCTTCAACAGGATACGTTGTTAAAGCCGGTTTTCAGTACCTTCATTCGATCATTCCTTTTCGTTTTTCCATCTCTGATATCAATATTGCTTTTGGAACTTTAGTCCCCAGCACTCCATCAACTGCGACCACTAATCTAACCGTTTATTTTGGCGGGGCCGGACAGTATCAGGTAACGGCGATTGAAGAAGGGCCGCTCAAAACTCAGTCCTTAAATGTTATTCCTGACACAAGTTGTGATGGTGGAGCCAATACCTGCAATGAATCATTAGCAAAAGTTTGGTCATCGTCGTCAGCTTATGGCTTTGGCTATGGCATGTCCGGTAACGATATTCCGGCTGATTTTATTGACGGAACTTACTATCGACCATTTCCGGACCGAACGTCGGCAGAATCCCCGGCCACCGTTATGACAAGTATTAACGTTGGGAAAAATCGTTCCTCAACCGTCACTTTTAAAACCAATATTTCATCGATTCAGCCGGCCGGAAGCTATCAAACTATAATAAACTTTGTTGCAACGCCAAGTTATTAGGGATTAGGGATTAGACGGTTAGGGATTAGAAATACAAAAAAACACATATGAAGCTAAAAAATATTTTATTAACGATTTTGTTTCTCGCTATTCCCTATTCCCTAATCCCTAATCCCTCTCATGCCCAGCAAGTCTCTCTCTCCCTCTCTCCTCCTCTTCTCGAACTATTTATTAAGCCTGGTAAGGCGATTATGGTTGCCTACAAATTAGATAATCTGGGAGATCCAACTTTTTTAAATTTAAAAGTTCTTCCTTTTGAAGCCAAGGATAATCTTGGCAATATTAGAATTAAACCAGAGTTTGAAGGGCCGGTTAGATTTAGTTTGGATAATGCCGACTTAACACTTGATCAGCCGTTTTTTTTAAAAACCAATGATTCTCAACAGATTTTACTGCGAATAAGAATTCCTGAAAATATTACAGACGGAGATTATTACTATAGTCTTCTGGCCGAAACAATTCCCCCAACGTCCAGCGAAGGAATTGGTTCAGCCCGAGCCAAAGCCACAATTGGTTCAAATATCTTAGTGACTATTTCTAATTCCGGTAATATTGATATTAAGCCAAAAATCGCTCTTTTTTCTACCCGTGGGAGACTGTTTGATAGTTCAGATAAAATTCCGGTCGTTTTAACGGTTGTTAACAAAGGAAAAAATATGATGAAACCGGAAGGTCAAATCAGTTTAAAAGGTAATTTCGGAGAAACGATAAAATACGATATTATTTCAAAAAATATTTTGGCTGAATCGGAACGGATGATTGAGGCAACGCCTTCGGCGATTATTGATTGCGAAAATCTTCGTACGGAACAAAAATGTTTGTTCCCTACATCCTTGATACTATCCGGATTTTTTATCGGAAAATATAATCTTTCAACCGAAATTAGATTTGGAGAAAACTCTCCAACGATTTTTGGCTCTACCATATTCTATGCCTTTCCATTTAAGATAATGAGCGGAATAATATTGGCATCCTTAATTATTGTATTTATTGTTTCTCGTCATTCCCGTGAAGACGGGAATCCAGACTAAGACTGGATCCCTGCCTGCCGGCAGGCAGGCCCTCCTACGAGGGGATGACACGAGCACCAAATAATTTTTGATAAACAGCACTAATTGGGAAACTTAGGAGTAGTGGCGTGATTTATCACGCCATAATAATCAATTTAATGAATTATTATGGAACGATGAATCGTTCCACTACGCATGTATCTATCGTCAAAAAAATAGCTTCTTAATAATCTAATCTCCCATTTTTGTAGGTTATAAGCGGTTGACTAAATAAGTTTATCAAGTTATAAAGTTTATCAAGTTCATCAAGAATAGATTTTATAAATTAAATTGTCTAAGTAGTTACTTTATAAACTTGAAAAACTTGACAAACTTGATGAACTAATCTATATGAACGCTTTTATAAAATCCTTTTCACCACTACTGAAAAGGCTAAAATCAAAGAAATATTTTCTTGAGATTATTCTTTTAACTATAGCTACTGTCATAACTATTGCCGCCTTATTTCTATATGCAAAAAATAACCAAAGCTCAGAGGAAGAAATCACAACATATCCAGCCCGCCTCCGTCCCAATTCAATCGGGACTACGGCGAGGCAAGGAAAGATCTTCGTTGACGTTTCCGGCGCCGTCAAAAAACCAAATCTCTATCAAGTAGACTTTGGAGCTCGAATAAAGGAAGTTATTGACAAGGCCGGTGGCTTATCTAATGATGCAGATGTAATATTTTTTAACCGCAATTTTAATTTGGCTCGAATAGTTACCGATCAGGAAAAAATTTATATACCTTCCATTTCGGAAATTAATAGTGGTATTTTTATTCAAAATCAATTAACACTGGATTATACAACGCCAACAACAAGTACGGGCATTGCGAGCAATGCCCCTACAGACAATAATCAATTAATCAACCTAAATTTGGCTACAATCGAAGAACTTGACCAACTACCGGGAATCGGACAGGTAACGGCCAATAAAATTATTATCAATCGACCATATACAACGATAGAAGAGTTGTTAATAAAAAAAGTAGTTAATAAGGGAGTGTTTGAGAAGATAAAAGGGCTAATATCAACAAATTGATCTAATTACCTAATTTCTAATTGATCTAAAAAATGAACAATGAACAAAACCCAATAAATAAAAGTAAATACGACTTAGAAGAAAGAACCGCTAAATTTGGTGAAAATATTATTAAGTTTTGTAATAAGCTTCCCAGAAATCCAATTACCACACCGTTAATAACTCAACTGGTAAAAGCGGGTACGAGTGTTGGCGCCAATTATTGTGAAGCAGATGACGCCGAAAGTAAAGATGACTTTAGACATAAAATTGGTATCGTAAAAAAGGAATGCAGAGAATCGAAACACTTCATTAGAATGATTGTCATAGCTAATCCAACTTCAAAACAAGAAGCAATTCCTTTATGGCAAGAAGCAAAAGAACTAAATCTCATCTTTAATAAGATCTATCAGAAAGTCAAATAATTGGGAATTTTATTATTGGTGCTTTTTTAGATTAATTAGGTCAATTAGAAATTAGAAATTTTAATGCTTACTCCCGCAATTTTTACCAACATAATAAACTTATATTTACCCGAGCCTGAAGCCTCATTGCTGAATGGAATAATTTTTGGAGTCAATTTAAAAACAACCAAAGAATTTTATCAACAACTAAAGATTGTTGGTCTTTTGCATTTAGTCGTTCTTTCGGGTATCAATATTACTTTACTCGCTGCGATGGTTAGCTCCATTACAAAAAATTTTAGCAAAGTTATATCAACTTTGATAACGATACTAACTATAATTTTGTTTGTTATATTCGTAGGACCTCAGGCCCCAATTATTCGAGCTGCCTTTATGGGTCTACTCACGCACGTAGCAATTATAACTGGAAGAAAAAATTACACTTTATATGCTCTTTTTCTTTCTTTAATTTTTATTTTAATTTTTTGGCCAGACTGGTTGAAGACAGTTTCTTTACAACTTTCATACGGAGCCACTTTAGGAATTATTTTATTTGGACAAGGACAATCAAAAAATTACATTATAAAAAATCTCCGTCTAACTTTGGCGGCCCAAGTTTTTACCGTGCCAATAATCTTTTTTTATTTTAAACAGGTATCTTTAATTTCTCCTTTGGCTAATTTGTTAGTGGCTGGGACGATCCCTCCTCTGATGGTCTTTGGATTTTTAACTGCGATTTTAGGAAAAATTAATTATTTCCTTGGAATAGTTCCAGCCTATATCAGTTATGGAATTTTGAGTTACATTGTCTGGGTTGTTGAGACGTTGGCAAAATTGCCGTTTGCCTTTTTTAATTTATAAATATGATTAAAAATCGTCAATCAATCAGATTAAAAAATTACGATTATTCCCAAAATGGATTGTATTTTGTGACCATATGTACAGAAAACAGAAAATGTTTGTTTGGGAATATTTTTAACGGAAAAATGGTTTTGAATGACGTTGGGAATATGATTGAAAAATTATGGAATAAAATACCAGATCGTTTCAATACGATGCAATTGGATGTGTTTCAAATAATGCCAAATCACGTTCATATGATATTCCGTATCGTCGTAGGGGCGGGTTTTATGCCCGCCCGTATTAAAAGGGCAACCACAGGGGTTGCCCCTACAATCGGTAACATCATCGGCACATTCAAATCATTAACCACCCATGAATATATTACGGGCGTTAAATACAACGGATGGGAACCATTTAATAAACGATTATGGCAACGCAATTATTATGAACATATTATTCGTACGGAAAATGATTTAAATAAAATTAGGGAATATATAAAATTAAACCCCCTCTACCATGTTTGAATCACCCGTAAAAACCCGTGATCTGATTTTATTTTCTTTTTTTTCATTAATTATTTTGTTGGCTGTTTTTTTATCTTCATTTTTTGACGAACGGACAAAAATCGTCTTTTGTAACGTTGGACAAGGCGACGCCGCGTATTTAAGAATAGATAATAAAATAGATGTGTTAATCGACGCCGGCCCGGATAAGAGCGTTCTTTCCTGCTTGGGTAGATACATGCCTTTTTGGGATAGAAAGATTGAACTGGCTTTTCTCAGTCACCCAAACAATGATCATTATAATGGCTATTTTTTTATTGCCGACCGTTATAAAATAGACAAATTTATTACCGTTAATACTTCAGGTTTGATCGTCAGTAAAACCTATAAAAAACTTCTCCAAAAAATATCAGAGAAAAATATACCGGTTCTTTTTAAATATTCTGGGGACAAAATACTGTTGGGTAAGGGCGATTCACGAATCGCCCCTACAATAATATTGTATTGGCCACCAAAAAATTTTACATCTAATAATGATAATGATTTTTCCTCTGTAATTTTATTTAACGGCGTGTTGTTTACCGGCGATGCCTCGCCTTTTGTATTAGGTAGATTGTCACATGGCGCCATTGGAAAGGTTGATGTTTTAAAAATCCCGCATCACGGCTCAAAAAACGGACTGACTAAAAATTTTTTGGACTTAGCAGACCCGGAGGTTGCTGTGATAAGTGTTGGGAAGAACAACTCTTATGGCCATCCTAGCCTGAAGGTTTTAGATATGTTGAAAGCCAAGAATGTTCAAATCCGACGGACGGACATGGAGGGAGACATTTTATACAAGTTATAAAGTCCATCAAGTTATAAAGTTTATAAAGAGAAACTCTTGAAAAACTTGACAAACTTGATAAACTTTCAACTCAGCAATATGCTCTTGATTTCTTTGAAGATATTCCACCCCTCAAACCCGATCCAGCTTTCGCCTATCAAATCTTTTGGCAGACCGGGATCTTGGCGAAGTAGATTAATATATTCACCAATAACTTTTCTTAATTTATCAACTTTTTCATCTCCTGAAGATAAAATTTCGTGCCATTTTTTGAAAAGTTCACGATAGGATTTATCTAAGGCTGATTTACCCCAGACTTTTTCAATTAGAAATTCACGGTCGCCAAAAGTATGATCGGCCTCAAAAGCTTGAATATATTTTTCTTCTTCTTTTTGGGAAGTCAACGATTTTAAGGTAGGTAAAATTGGATGGGGGGTAATCCAAAATGATCTGTGCCAAGGGCCCAATCCCCATCCTTGCATCTCGCGTCGCAAACGGTCGCGTATTTCACGTTTTTTTTCCGGAATTTCATAAGATATAATCCTCCACTTACCATCCCATTTTTCCTTGAGGAATCGGAAAAATGGAAATTCCAGACATAGTTCCGCAAAACCGTTGTTTGTCAAACGATATTGTAGGGGCGATTCTTGTAATCGCCCTTCAGAACGGGCGGATATTAAATCCGCCCCTACATTATTTTTTTCAATCGCCCCCTCTTTTATCAATCCTGAAATTGTTCCTCTAGTTTTTTGATTCAAAGAAAGATCAAAGATCTTTTGTGTCTTTTCGTCTAAATTAACAGGAGATAATTCAACGTTCGATAATAAATATAATGCGAGTAAAATCTTCGTCCGTCTTTCTTTTATTGCCATATTATTTAAACTTTAACAGACGGAGTTTTTCATGTCAAGAGGTATTTGATAATATTCAATTATCAATAACCAATTATCATTGATTATTGGGAATTAAACAGAGCAATAGAAGAAGAAGAAGAAGAAGAACAAAAAAAACCCTTGACAAAGTTGTTTTATTATTTGTATATTTAATACATAATGAAGAAATTCTTATACCGCATAATTCTTTTTTTGTTTGTTTTTTTCCAGATCATTACAATATACCTATACACAGTTCCCCCATTAGCACCTGGCCTTGATACGGCTGGTTTTACCAACGCCTCAGACACACTTAGTAATGGAAGACTCTCATACCGAGCTGGAGTTACAACTGGTGCCGCAAGTTCATCTCTCGTCACAATTGATTCTACAGGAAACGCTGATAATAATACCAATCATCTATTTCCTAAAGATGTTGTTTGTTATTCCGGCTCACTGTTGGACGGATGTTACAGTCAGGCGACTTATACTGTAGCCAACATCGTTGACACTACTAATTTTAATTTTACGCCTCCTCTTGGTGCTTCTGCACTTAGTGCAAATGATTACGTCATTGCCTCCCAATCGGCCACTCATACGATTGCATTTACTTTGGCCAATGCTGTTCCGACTGCTGGTGATATATATATTACAATACCGGCGCTTGATACAACTGGAAAAACAAACGATTATTTTCCAGATACAAATGCCACTGTGGCAACTAACGGTTTTGATTTAGGAGGAGTTGGGACCACTAATATCTCTGTGGCATCAAGCGGATGTAATAATAACTGGACAGTCGCATCAGTTACGGCTGGTACTGCGTCGGCTGACCACTTGATACAAATTAATAGATCAACTGATTCTTGCGCGGCCGGATCAACCATTACGGTCACCGTTGGAGATGGAACAAAAAAATTGATAAATCCGGCCCCTATTACCGGCCATACCCAAGGAGCGGCCGATGTTTATACGATAAACGTTAAAACTCGAGACGGGTCGGACAATACTCTAGATCAAAGCAATGTTAAAGTTGCCCTCATCGAAGGAGTTTTGGTTTCGGCAACGGTCCAGGAGACCTTGTCCGTCACAATTGCCGGAGTAGCCAGCGCTACCTCAGCCTGTGGAATAACAACTGACGTAACAACAACGGCGACTTCAGTCCCTTGGGGAACTATTTCAAGTTTTGGCGCTTTTCAAGAGGCGGCCCAAACTGTCACGGTTTCCACAAATGCCGATGGTGGTTACGCTGTTAAATCGGAAGAGAACGATCAGATGGGAAAAGATGGAAAATCCTGCACCCTCCCAACTAGTGATACGGCCAATCTAACTGACAACTGTATCCAGGATACAACTTGTGGGGCCAGTGCCTGTTCGGAGTCAACTTCACAAGACTGGACAGGAACAGGATACTATGGTTTGGGTTATTCACTCGCCAACGTTTCCGGAACCGATGCCGCTTTCACTTATAATGAGTCGTCACGGACGTTTTCAACGAAACAGTTTGCCGACCAAGAGGCTACAAACACCAAACAAACAATTATGTCAAATGCCGGGCCGGTTGCCTCATCTCAAACATATCTATGTTACCGTTTAAATGTCTCGGCCACCCAACCAGCCGGATACTATTTTAATAAAGTTCAATTAACGGCAACCGCAACGTTCTAAATATGATTACCAAACGAAATATAATATTTATAACAGTTATAATTTTTATAACGATTATAACCCTTGGTTTTGGGCAAGTTTTTGCTCAATCTTCCCTTCCTCTCGTTGTTATGCCGGCCAGAAATCAGATCGAGGTGACGCCGGGTGAAAAAACGGCTGTCACAATCAGTTTTTATAATCAGTCCGACGATCCGGTTTCCGGATTTTTTAAAACAGCTGATTTTATTGTTGAAGACAGTCAAGGAACGCCAAGATTTATTGAAAATGTGGAAGACGCTCCAGCCAAATATTCAGCCTCACGCTGGTTGACTCTTCCTTATGATCGCGCCACTCTCCCCGCCCATGATAAGGTTATGATTCAAACTAATATTTTAGTGCCTTTAGATGCTCATGCAGGTGGAAGATATGTGGCTGTTTTTTTCCAACAGGGAAATACTTTAGCAAAGCCAACATCTAATAACGAAGTTGGTTCTGGTACTAATTTACGGATTGCATCACTCATCTATATTAAAGTCAAAGGAGCTATTACTGAAAAAGCCTTGATTTCACGTTTTTTTACTCCGTCTTTCTTCGAATACGGGCCAATTAAAGTGACAACTGATATATTAAATAGGGGCGATTATCATATAGCCCCGCGCGTTTCCTTGACTCTTACAAATACATTTGGGGGTTTAGTTGACCAGAAGTTGCTTAAGGTACAGAATGTTTTCCCTGAAAGTTCAAGGAATTACGTCACTGAGTTGGGTACAAAATGGATGATTGGAAAATATAAGGTTAATTTAACCGGATCTTACGGAGAAAACGGACAGGCTTTATCAGCCGTGAGCTATGTCTGGGTCTTTCCTTGGCGAGTCGCCTTAGTTACGGTTTTGACTATCATTATTATGATTTTTATCGTCAGCAATCTTTACAAAAATATTATTGTCAAAGAAACCAGTCTTGAGGATGAATTGAAAAAAGAACATGAAGAGATCGAGAAGCTGAAGACACAACTGCGAAAACGTAATTAATCCGACCAATAAAGAAATAATCAAATAAACAAATGAATAAATAAATGTTTGAATGATTAAATATTTTAATTAATACATTTAATTATTTTTTTTATTTATTTAATTATTTTATTATTTGTTTATTTAATAATTCATTGGTAGTATTTGTAGTATTGGTTTATTGGTAGTATTATTAATTAATGAAGCGTTTATTACTGACTGTTTTACTCGTTCTCCTCCCTCTCCAACTTGGCTTTCTTTATCTTAAAAACCTTCCTGAACCCACCGGAATGGTTGCCGGTATTAAAAGTCAGTCGACTGATATTGTGAATTCTGCCTTCATCGGCGAATTTAGATTTAGTCTCTATGGCTATACTTCGCCATATGCCGTAGTAAACTTTGAAGGGATGGGTATCTTTGATCAAACTACCGCCGATGGTCAAGGATATTTCCAATTTAAAAATCGATTTTCTCCGTTTTCCAAACGTGAGGCTTGCTTGAGCTCCAAAGACCAATTTGGCCGACTAAGTTCCCCTGTTTGTCTTCCACCTTTTCCGGTTAACTATAGTGTCAGTATTGGTCCGGTGATCATGCCTCCGACCGTTTCTCTTGATAAGAAAGATTATTTCATGGGCGATCAGGTGATGTTGAGCGGGCAGGCCGTTCCAAATACGGAAGTAAAACTATCGGTGTTTGGGGAAGATAAGGATTCTCGCGGATTGTTAGCGGATTTTCACGGATTGATACGGCCTGTTGAGGCTTCCTCTTTCCCTCAATTAAACATCAAGTCCGACTCGAAAGGCAACTTTTCCATTAATCTCCCCTCTTCAAATCCGGAGAAATTCCGACTGTTTGCCCAGACCGACTTTAAAAAATCTATTTCGGCTAACAGTGTTAAATTGAGTCTTGAAGTTTTGCCTATTTGGATGATTATTGTCAAATTTTTTCTGTTTTTGTTTTCTTTAATCAAGCCGCGATTACTGGAGATCCTCATCATTGCCGAGATAATATACATTATATATATCATAAAAGGCCACATAAACAGTAGGGCTATTGTCTTATATGAAAGTCATCTGCCGGTGGTTGAGAAAAGTCATCTTCCTATGATAAACAGTTAAGTATTAAACTGTTAAAACCTAAATAAACTGTTAAACCTGCCTTGCCGGCAGGCAGGCATTAAACTAATAAACAAAAACGTGTTTAAGGTTTTAAATTTTAATAGTTTTTTTAACCGTTTAAGTTTTAACTGTTTAAGGTTTAATTAAACACCAGGTGCGCCTTGCTCTTTAGGGCTGTGTCATCCGCCTTTATTTCTAAGAAGTACTCCCCTGTCTTCACAGCTGAGATATCAAAGTAGGCTTTTCCATAATTATCCGTCAGACCCTGGATCGCTTCAATATTTAAAGATTGATCGGTGCCAATAAATATTTTTTTGCCTAAAACTCCCAGACCCTGATTATTTAAAATAAAGACGGTTAAGCGGATTTTTTCTTGTCCGTTGGCCCTTGCTTGAGAAGGCGTGCTAAAGATATAGGAGTTGTCAACTGAAAAACTAGCCCGGCTTACATCGGCTCGACTAGTGAAAAATTTAACCTCATAAAGCCCAAAGGCACCAATAAAACCAACTATAACTATCAGTAAAATAATAAAAAAAACGATCGATCTTTTCATATAGTTTAATCTTAGATCAGTTTTTAATATAAGTCAATCATAGTAGTGGCGTGATTTACCTGCCTGCCGGCAGGCAGGTCACGCCTTAATAGTACTATAAGTAGTGTTTTTATAATAAGCCTAACACAACATATAGATAAAAGGCGGTAAAATAAGCCAAATTGAGGTTAATTAAAATTAGCAATTATAATTGCTAACTGATAAATTAAGGAAATTAATCATATTAACGAATTGACCTAATTGATCTAATTATTCTAATTGACCTAAATAATTCCCAAGTCCCCAATTTCCCAGTTCTTTGGTCATTGAAATTTGGTGTTTTTTTAGAAATTAGATTAATTAGAAATTAGAAATTTATCAAATATTAAAGAAATATCTCCTTTTAAATATTTTACTCTCTTTTAAGGTTATAAATATTATAAGCTTAATGATATCTATTGATCTATTAACGTTCTATAATATTTTCTGCGGTTATTGTATTAAATGTGATTAAATGTCATCATAAAGGGCGAGTCAAGACTCGCCCCTACCATATCATATAATATACAAAATACCTCTTGACAAGCATATTAGAAATACTCTATGATAAAAACGTATGGCAAAAACGTATAATCTTTATAATCTGGAAGCCCCATTTAAGGAATATTTGTTTGCGGGAAACCAAAAGCCAGTTTCCGTTAAAAATTACCTATCTGATTTCAGACATTTTGCCGGATGGATGTTGTCCGTAGGGGTCGGGTTATCCGACCCAAAAAAGGGCGAGGAAACCTCGCCCCTACAACGTGTACAACACATAAACGCAAACACGATTTCCGAATATAGATCATATCTTTCAGAAAATAACATTCCTCACAAAACCGTTAATCGCCGCCTATCAACATTACGAAAATTCTGTTCTTTCTGTATTTCTCAGGGGTGGATGAAGGAGAACCCGGCAAAGCAAATAGGCAACATTTCGAAAAAGACTGTCTTTAACCAAAGACAGTCTTTAATCAAGGCTTCGGAAAGCCCTATATTACATCAACGAGGTGTCAGTGGGTTTATATCAAAAATCAAAGATCAAATATCAAAAATACATATTAAAAA
>Ga0265292_1002160_pt1 | contig 14445 bp, 7 predicted proteins | sample Munlanlewell296A_FD_189080 | JGI IMG/M metagenome (GOLD analysis project Ga0265292, IMG submission 189080) | Leachate microbial communities from a municipal landfill in Southern Ontario, Canada - Leachate well 296A | ecosystem: Engineered > Solid waste > Landfill > Unclassified | place: Canada...
CTGTCTTGGGCTTCCGGCTACACCGAAACCCTGCCCACTACCATTAAATTAGGCGGATCCAGAACCCTGCTGGAAAACAACTTAACCGTAGCGGCAGAAGGTGATTTCACTTTCTCTTCCACTCCCATGACACTGCACTGTGGCGCAGAGTACACCCCGTTTTCGTTTATCTCTGTCCGGGCCGGGGTTGACCAGGTGGCTTCTACTTCTGGCAGCGACACTGGCGCGGCCTCAACCAATCTGACCGCAGGGTTAGGCATCAACTTTGAAGGGTTTGCTTTTGATTATGCTTACCGGCACGACTCTTCGCTGTCGGACAATATGACCCATTATTTTTCAATCTCTTATTCACCGGAACCGCTAGCCAAGCCGGTGGTACAAAAAGCTGCAGCCGAAAATGAATATGTTGAAACCTCAACTCCGGCGCAGGCGCTGAAAGAACCGCCCGCCCAGAGGAAAGCCGCAACCGTGGATTCAGACCTGGCAGAACTGCTGGAGCTGGATCGGTAAATTTGTCATTTTCCCAAAAATATTTCCCCAACCCATGCAAGTTTTGCCCCCCTTCCCCCGATAATATATGCGGAAGAGGGGAAACCCAATTCCAGCCATCTGCAAAATGGACAACGCTAATTCAGGGAACCGGACAAAAAAGAGCGGAGCAGATGGCCCGCTCTTTAAGTTTTTATAGGGGCAAAAAGGGAACATGAAAAGACTGATTCAATACATATTAATAGCAGTTTTTACGGCGGCCATCGCCGTGTCAGCGGCGGGGCCGGTTTACGCAGATTGGGATCATGAAATATATAACGTAAAACGCTACATACCGTCTGGAACATTCAGCAAGCCACTGATTGATTCAAATGGCAACATTTATCTGTTTTACACATACGAAAGTGGCGGGACTTACTATTTAAAATATTTAACCTCCACCATTCAAGAATTAAGTCAATCGCCCACCACATGGATTGGCGGTGACATTGGAAGCGGTTGGACTGACAATGACATATCCGGGGGCGTTTCTTCTTCGAGTACAATCCAATTTGATGCCGCGATTGATGATAGCAACGAAATAAATTTAGTGTATTACACAAACAATTGTTTATGTTACAGTAAAATCAACACCGAAGGGTGTCATTATCTCAGAGAAATCGAAGGGAGTAGTTCCTACACTGTAGCTGGGGGAGTAAAGATTGCCGTTAGTGAAGATACTGGCGGGGGAACCTATTATGCTGCAATTTACGCTGGCCTTTTTTATGATTCCGGTAGCGCTTCACCCACATACAACAGCTTTAGGATTTATCAAATAAATACCTCCACTGGCGGAGTTTTATCGACTAAAGATTATGGGTCACCCACAGACTACATCCCTGCTGAGGGGACAATTGCTTTCGACCAAAACAACTATAACGAAGTTGCCGTTGGTTTTATTAATGCATATTCGTCTGACAAAGATTTGTATCTTTATGGTTATAATTTTAGTAGCAGCAATGAAGATTTACACTCAATCATTAATCTTCCTTCTAGCACCGGGCATTTAGAAATGGTTAACGACAGCAACGGCTACTATCATATTACATATTTATCGGCTATCGACGCGATTGGCTACTGCAAGGCAGCCGTAAACGATTCCTCCGGTACCGTTTCTTTAATCGTCAGCCCGTCTTCTGTTATAAGCGGGGCCACTTCTTATAATTTACAATCTTTATCAGCCGACGATTCAAATAACATATATATGTCCTTTTGTACCAACAGCAATACGACTTTTTACAAAGAAAAAGAAAGCGGTTCCAGCACTTGGCTCTCCTCTATAAAAATTTATGGGGGCAGCGGCGATCCTTCTATAAATGCATATTTAAATTTTGACCCGCAAGGCAGCATGCATCTTATTTACACACAAAACTCCGGAACAGATTCTAACCTCTACTACTCCGCCGACGACCGCACCGCCCCCTCGCCCGTAACCAAAAACAATACTTATTACGGGATTGCGGGTTCGGGAACAGACAGTTGCTTCACTACTGCCGGCGGGATCAATTATTATACTGAACCTCTCGCTATGAGGGGAGGAACAGCTTCCCGTGCCACTTACACCAACAGCAACCTGCCCATCTATGCTTTTACCCTGGACGCGGCAGATTACTTTTCAGGCGTCGACTATTTCAGATTGATTGTAGACGATAGCAGCAGAGGAACCGTTGAAGCCAACAGCGCCGAAGTCGGCAATTATACGATAACCCCTTCTTCCGGCGCCTCAGAAGGTTTTCATGAATGGAAAATCAATACTTACGATCATAGCGGCAATACTGCTATGTCCAACACCTACGAAGTTTATGTTGACACCACCGCCCCCAACATTACCGTTGCCACGCAAGAATTTCCCTATCTTCCTTTAGCTAGCTCTTATGGGTTAGCCGCTTCTTCTGAAGTAACCATTACCTGGACCGCCAACGATCCCGAGCTGGAAACAGATGTTGACGGTTCTGGATTAGCTTCATTTGAAGTGACCGCAAACGGCTCCCTGGCGGCTACGCCCGCCGCCGGCACCCGGTCATACACGCTTTCCCGTTTAAACGACGGGAACAATAAAGTTACCGTTGAAGCATACGATAATGTAAGAAACTCAAGGAAAGATTCGGTTTCGTTTTTAGTTGATACCTACGCGCCGGTAATTTCGGTAACCCACTCCACCACCCGCGACGGCGGTTCGGTTTCCTCTGCAACCGGCTATTATCACATTGTTGGCAGTGCCTCCGATGTCAATACATTAGCCAGCCATTCATATTCCGGCTTGAAATACATATACATTAATTTATATGATCGCGCCACTGGCGACAGAATAGAGAGGGAACAAGTATCTTTAGATGGAGTTAATTTAAATCATTGGAATCATGATACGGTTTCACGAGAAGTTAATTTTAATACTACGTTCTCTGATCTAACCGTCGGTTCATACTCCATAGAAGTAGAGGCCTGGGACTTTGCCGACCACCTTAGCACCGCCACCATGTCCTTTGAAGTGGGCGACATTACGGCTCCCACCATCACCATTGCCTCCCCTGATGCCGGGGCAACTTTTGCGGTAAATGAATTTCCGATCCGTTTCAGGGTAACCGACGCGGCGGGCGGGGATGGCATCCAATCGCTCTGGTTAAAAACCCAGCAGGGTTCAACCGTAACCACAACTTCCCTGGCCATTACCGATACCGCCTATAATCTTGAAGGATTGAAAGAAGGCGCGCTGACCATTACATTATATTCCACCGACTGCGCCGGCAATACCGGCTACGCGTCCCGCGACGTAATCATTGACCTGCCGGCTCTGGTCTTCTCTTATCCGACGAGCGACGCAACACTAACCCAAAACTGGGCCACGGTTGAATGTAACAACCCGGCCTCTGGCGGCAGCAACATTACTTCAATGACTCTCTGGTTAACCAACCGGCCCCTGCACTCAACCACCAGCACCACTACGCATTTCCATATGGCCGACCTGGGATATACCACCACCGAAGTTGCGCGCCGCACTACGCTTGACTTTACGCTGGACCTGCAGGAAGGCATTAACTCCATATCCATGGAAGCACGCGATGCCGTGGGAAATTATTGGTCCGCCAACACCGGCAGCTTCAGTGTAGTTTTATCAAACATGCATATCAACACCATTCCGCGAAGTGAAACCTTAACCAACAGCAACGTTACTTTTGAGGTTACCAACCCAGGTTATGGCAGCATAAATCCGTTGACTGCCGTACACCTCCATATCGCGCACGATGGCACCACTTCCACCGTTTACCAGTCCAGCACGTTCATGCCCACCAGCGAAGTGAACAGTGCCGAAACTTTCACTTTTGAAAGGGATTTGCACAACGCCACTTATACCGTAACCGTGGATGCAACTGACGGTGCCGGCAATACTTATACCGATGACACAACCTTTACGGTCGCCGTGCCGGGCATTTCAATTATTACCCCGGCTGACCATAGCAGAATCACTCACAACTGGATCACGGCTGAATGCACCAACCCGGTATATAACCACAAAAACGATTTAGCCAATGTTACTGCCAAAATTTTGTACCTGGGAACAGGAACCTTAACCAATTTAACCATGACTGATCTGGGCTTGACCACCAGTGAAGTAAACAGCGCATCCACTTTCACTTTCGAGCGGCCTCTGCTCAATGGAGACTACCAAATTACCGTCGAGGCCGTCGACGACGTGGGCAACCGCTCAACGTCTGAAGCATCCTTTAGCGTTTACCTGCCAGGTATGGTATTAACTTTACCCAGCACCTCAACAGTGAGCCGCATAACAGTTCAGGTCAGCAACCCGGTATATAACAGCATCAACCCGCTGGCATCTATGTCTGCTTCCGTGCAGAACGGCAGCACTACCACCACGTACAGTATGTCAAACCTGGGATTAAGTACGGAAGCTTTGGCTGCCTCCGCGTTAAGCTTTGAGCTCAACGTATACGACGGCACCAACACCATTTCCGTTGAAGCGCGGGATTCATTAGGGAACATTTTCACTGTTTCCGGTGCAGTCGTAGTCAACCTACCGGATATCGATATCACTTCTCCGGTATCTCAAAGCATTGTCAATGCCAGTGTAGTGACGGTCCAATGTTCTAATGCAATTGGGAGCGTTAACCCGCTGGTTTCTTTAACCGCGCAGGTAAGCCGTAACGGCACCATTACTTCTCGCAGTATGTCGGATTTAGGTTTAACGGCCACTGCAGTGGCTGCCGCAACCATCCAGTTTAACCTAAGTTTATCTGACGGATTAAATAACGTCACGGTCGAAGCCACCGACTCAGTTGGCAATATCACCCGCGATTCTGTATTGATTTTAGTTGATACCCAAATGCCGGTTATCGCTTGCGCTACGCCAGACATAACCACCGAAGTTACGTCTACCTCAATCACCTGGCTGCCGTCAATTGCCGGCACGGTGTCCGATACCAACGTAGCCGCTGACGTGATTTCCGGTCTGTCAAATATTTCCGTTGCCATTTATGCGGGAACAGCTGCTACCGGAACGGCGGCATTTACCAAAACTTACTATGCCGATACTACCCGTACCTTCAGTGACCCGAGCACATATACCGCTGCGCAAAATTTCAGCGATGAGCTGCGTGAGATTGCAGTTTCAGACACGGGAAGTTCAGCTACTTACACTATGGTAGTGACCGCCGCCGACTTTGCCGGCAATACCACAACCGAAACCCAAACCTTTACGATCACGCCGGATGCCACGTCATACATCAGCAGCATATCGGCTTCACCATCTAGCATAATCATTGAAGCCGGCAGCCAGGCCCAATTGTCCGGCTACATTTATGGATACCACGGTTCGGTGGCTTACAATATTGCGGCCGCTGACTTAACGTGGAGCGTGGATAACAGCTCCCTGGGCTCAATTGATACGAACGGCACGTTCACTTCTACCGGCGCCTCTGGCAATGCAGTGGTTACCGCCGCCATCAACGGCTACACGGCAAGCATAACAGTAAACATTATCCCGGCAACCTTGACCAGCATTTCCATCAACCCGGCAACGGTTGAAGTCAACAACGGCGAAACCGCTGCCTTTACCTTGATTGGCTACGATAGCTTCGGCAATGCCGTCACCACTGATATTTCGGACTATCCAATCAGCTGGAACATTAACTCAAGCGCCGGCACCCTCACAGTTCCCGCCGGTGACTACAATACGGCCACCCTGCTAGCCAACAACAGCGGCACGTATACGCTGACCGCTTCCTATACCAATATCCATGGCGCCATGACCGCCAGCTCAACCGTTACAATCAGTTTAGTGCCGGTTTCCCGCATCGAAATTTCGGGCAGCACCAGCTTGATTGCCGGGGATGATTACACCATGACCGTAACGGCCTATGAAAGCGACGGAACGGTAATTTCCGATTTGAGCGTATATAACTTTACCTGGTCGCTGGTTTCCGGCGGAACATTAAGTTCAAGCTCCGGCTCATCCGTAACTTTAACCGCAGGCAACACGGCCGGAACTTACACTCTGTCCGTGGCATGCGACTATGCTTCTCCCTTGACGAACGAAGCTACCTTAACCATATTTGCCGGCGCAACCAATACCTTGATTACTGATCCAGATTTATCCACGGGCGGAGTACGCTTAACCTACGGTGATACCCAAGCCGTAAGCGTTACCGCAATGGACGGATACGGCAATCCTTCAACCATTGAAACGGTGACAATTAATTCAGCCGATACCACCGACGGCGCGCTCTACGGGTCAAACAGCATCACCATTGCAGTCGGCGGTTTATCCTCAACCTATACTTACACCGTCATCCCGGATTTAACTTCAGTTGAGGTCAGCGCAACAGATACAGTTATTGCCGCGGGTGAACAATTGTCGCTCTCGTTTGTCGCCACCGATTCACGCGGCACATCCCTCTCAATTTCTGACCTGTCCGGTTATGGCATGGCCTTGTCTTGGTCAACTACCGGCGGCTCGGTCTCTTCCAGCGGGCTCTTTATCGCTCCGTCTGCCGACGGCAAATACACGGTTACCGTGTCCTATGCCAACGCCGACGCGGCCGTTATCTCTGATTCAATCGAGATCCAAGTTTCCAGCGGCGGCCCCACTATCACCGTTTCCATCAATGATGCAGCATTTAATGCTTCCAATAACTACATTGTCAATGATGACTCTTCAGTTGCGATCGACATCTCCGATGCCAACGCAGTGAATACTTCAACCGTAACCGTAACGCTCGATGGCACAGCTCTTGCCGAAGGGTCTGGCCTCTCAATCGCGGCTGTCGGTGCTTCCGTTGACTCGCTGGCTATCAGCTTGTCTGCGGCAACTATTTCCGGTTTGGCGGATGGGTCACATACCCTGACCGTGTCTGCCACTGACTTAACCGGAGCGGCTCGCTCTACCTCCGTTACGTTTACCGTTTACGGCAGTTTATCTGTCATCGGCACGCCCATGAACTATCCTAACCCGTTTAGCCCTGCCAACGGGACCTCCACCACCATCCGCTACAACTTGACGCAGGATGCCGACATCATCTTCATGATCTATGACATCGTCGGCAACCGCATTTACCGCTGGTCCTACTCCGCCGGAGCAACCGGTGGATCATCCGGCCAGAACGAAATTACCTGGAACGGGATCAGCGACTTCGGCACCCGCGTGGGTAACGGGGTCTACATTTACTTCATCTTGTCCGGTGCTGAAGTGCTCGGCTCCGGAGAAATGGCTGTCTATAACTAGAGGTAACTATAATGGATAACAAAATGTTAACCAATTTAATATCCGGGATAAAAAGCAGAAATCTTATCCCTGCCTTGGTCCTTATCCTCTGCCTAGCGGCCCCGGCTTTTGCCGCTGACTCAACCTACGTTACCGACATTTCTGTCGTTGCTTCCGGTGCGCGCTCCATGGCCATGGGAAGAGCTACGGTTGCTCAAAACCTGGGGGCAACTGCCATCTTCTCTAACCCTGCCGGCACGGTCAACGATTCGCCCTGGGGTTTAACTTCCATGTCCACCCAGCTGCTGCACCGCGTTGACTACAAGATGCTTTCCGGCACCTACAATATTGGCAATGCTACCTGCGGAATTGGCTACGTCTCCGCGGCCACTCCCGCTGGCTACTACACTACTGATTCCGGCAGTTTGGCTTCTGCCCAGGCCATTTCTTACGGTGATTCCCAGTTTGCTTTATCTTATGCTTCCAAGCTCAATGATAAAATTAAGCATCCCAAGTCCATTGGTGACTTATCCGTTGGCGCCAGCTTGAAGCTATTAAACCGCGGATTCTCCGGCACCGGCGTTGAGGGCTATTCCGGCACCGGTTATGCCGCCGATGTGGGCGTGATTTTAGACAATTGTACCGGAACCACGTTTGGCGCGTCCGTGTCCAACCTGTTAAGCTCGCTGTCTTGGGCTTCCGGCTACACCGAAACCCTGCCCACTACCATTAAATTAGGCGGATCCAGAACCCTGCTGGAAAACAACTTAACCGTAGCGGCAGAAGGTGATTTCACTTTCTCTTCTACTCCCATGACACTGCATTGCGGCGCAGAGTACACCCCGTTTTCGTTTATCTCTGTCCGGGCCGGGGTTGACCAGGTGGCTTCTACTTCTGGCAGCGACACCGGCGCGGCCTCAACCAATCTGACCGCAGGGTTAGGCATCAACTTTGAAGGGTTTGCTTTTGATTATGCTTACCGGCACGACTCTTCGTTGTCGGACAACATGACCCATTATTTTTCAATCTCTTATTCACCGGAGCCGCTGGCCAAGCCGGTGGTACAAAAAGCTGCAGCCGAAAATGAATATGTTGAAACCTCAACTCCGGCGCAGGCGCTGAAAGAACCGCCCGCCCAGAGGAAAGCCGCAACCGTGGATTCAGACCTGGCAGAACTGCTGGAGCTGGATCGCTAAAAAAGAGGAGCATCTATTTGCAGATGGCGTGCTCCTCTTTTTTACATAATCAACATCGCATCGCCAAAACTAAAAAATCGATATTTTTTCCGCTTGGCTTCTGCGTAAGCGCGTAAAAGCAAGTCCCGTCCTGCCAGCAAACTTTCTCCGCTGATCTTGAAACCGTGCGTCCCCTTCAATTCGCTCTGCGCAGGCGGCATCCCTGCCTGCACAAACGCCGCCGCCAACATCAGCAAGCTTGAGCGCGGAAAATGAAAATTAGTAATGAGCGCATCCACCAGCTTAAATTTAAATCCAGGGGTGAGAAATAAATCGGTTTCGCCAAAACCGGGCTTAATTTTATTCCGCAATATTTCCCCTCCACCCGTCTCTCGCAGTGCCAATGTTTCCAGCGCTCGAACCACGGTGGTCCCCACCGCCACGATGCGGCCTCCCCGCCCCAGGTTATTTGCCTGCTCGCTTTTACATTTTTTGATTGCCTCAATACATGCCCGGCCAATTTCAAAATACTCGCTGTGCATTTTATGGTCATGGATATACTCCGCATAAACCGGGCGAAAAGTGCCCAGTCCGGTATGCAGCGTCAGATAAGCAATGTTTACGCCTTTCTTTTTTAACCGCGCCAGGAGCCCCCGCGTAAAATGTAATCCGGCGGTGGGCGCAGCGGCCGCCCCGGGAATGTTAGCAAAAACCGTTTGGTAGCGCCGCCCCAAATAACTTTTGGCGGAAACCGGCAAAGCACTTTTGATATAAGGCGGCAGAGGGATTTTTCCCAGGCCGGCGACGGTTGGCGCAGAGGTAAACTGCAAAAACTGACTGCCGTCCTCATGCTTTGATAGCACCGTCGCCGCCAGTTTGCCTTTTGCAAAAATAACGCGCGCGCCAACTTTCAAGCGTTTTCCCGGGCGCACCAGGCATTTCCAAATATTTTTTTCCGTTTCAGATAAAAGCAAAACATCAATTTTGGCGCTGCCGCCCTCTTTTATCCCGATCAGGCGCGCGGGAATGACTTTGGTATCATTTAAAATCAAAAGATCTCCCGGCCGCAGGAATTTTTCTATTTCAAAAAAGCGGTGATGGGAAAATTTACCAGAACGGCGGTCCAAACATAGTAGACGCGAGGTATCCCGTCTTTGGGCTGGGGTTTGCGCAATTAATTTTTCCGGGAGAAAATAATCAAAATCCGCAGCACGTAAATTTGCGGTTGCGGGATCAAAATTAGCAACTTTTTCCACTATTTATCTAATCGAAAAGAAACCGGCACCTCAAAAACCGACAACACATTTGCCAAGCCCTGCTGTGCAGGAACAAAAATCCAATTTGCCGCTGAATGCAAAGCCGCCGCATCCAACACCGCAAAACCCGAAGACTGTTTTACGTTTGAACTGGCGACTCTGCCGTCCGGCCCAATTTGCAAACTTAGCATAACCATCCCTTCTATTCCCTGTGCCCTGGCCTCGGCCGGATAATCCGGCATTACTCCCTGGAGGAGGCGGGGAGCCATAATTGGCAGTGGCGCCGCAACCGGGGGCATAACCTGCGCCAATTGCGCCGGTAAAACTTTAACCATCGTTAACGGCTTGACTACCGGATAATCCGCAACCATCATCGACTCAAAATTAGCGGATGCTTTAACCTGGCAACTACTCCAATTTACCATTGCCCGGCCGCCCGCAAAAATCAGGCCTAATATAATGAAACTAACCACCAGGTTGGTGTTGAGGAAATTTCGTGTCGCCATTAATCTGATGCTCATCCTTTGCCTCCTAATAAAAATATTGACTTAATCCAAAACCCTTATCCCTTCCCGCTTACCATTTATAATTTTACACCAACACTATACCGGCGTCCAGGCATTGGATAATTTAAAGTGTCTTCGTACTGGGTATTTGCCAGATTATCCGCCGCTAACGTTACCAGGGCCTCCCCCACTTTTTGCCATAATTTCAAATCAATCGTTGTATAGGACGGCACCAACCGGGTATTGTTTTCGTCATCATAGCGTTCGCCAACGTATCTGGCGTACAACGCCGAGCCCAAGCCATCTTTACTTTCATACCGCACGCCCAAATTAAGTTTATTTTCCGGGCTGTATACCAATTTTTTGCCGGTCGACAAATTAACCGCCTGCTGGTAAGTATAATTCAAAAATGCGGCGGAGTTATTTGACAAATCCCGGGTAAATTCAAACTCAACTCCTTCTGCGCGCGAGGATGCAATGTTTTGTGGTTCCCATATCCATGGGCTAGTCTCAACCCACTGGATCAAATTTGAGGTATGGGTCAAAAAATAATTAACCGTGACGCGGGTTTGGAAATCGACTTTCCTGGTTAAGCCCAAATCAAGAGAAGCGGAACGCTCCGGCTGGAGATTGGGGTTACCGTGGGAACCCCACGGATCCGTATAATACAAATCATTCAAAGTCGGCGCCCGGTAGGCCTGGCCAAAACTACAGCGCAATTGAGTATTAGCAATCCAGTCATAAACCAAACCGGCGCGCGCGCTCAAGTTATCACCAATGACCGATTGCCGATCTCCCCGCAACCCCCATTCAAATTTCCAATCCCCAAAATCGGTTTCGTCTTCCAAAAAGAGCGCCTGGTTATCTATCGTGTGGTTACCCACCGCCAGAGAATCTCCCCGGTCCTCCCGCCACTCAAAACCATAGGTCAGGAGCCGGTTTTTTAACAAATTTACGCTGTTCTGCCAATCCACACCGTAGGTCCAGCAATTATACAAGCTGTCCGTTTCCGTCGTCGTGAGGTGGGCATTATAACTTTGCAATTTCTCCTCATAAAACAACCCCAGCCCGGCCACATTGAAATTAACATAACTGTTGTGGTCGGTCTGGCGAGCAGTGGAAGAGGGATAAACGGTGGATCCCGGCACGCCGCGGTCCCCAATGTAGTACCCCAGGTCCATTTTCAGCAGGTCGAATGCCGCGGTTGCAAAATAATTTTGTGCCGCATAATCACCGTTGACCCGGTAGCCGGCTGTTTTTAAGTATTCGGCCGAAAATGCCGCCAGCTCATTGCCGGCCTGCAATAAATACTTTTGTGAATTAAAATCGCCCCAAAGCATGTCCAGCCCCAGTTTTTTTGCGGGCGGTTTGGTAATAACATTAATTACGCCGCCCATCGCATCCGACCCATAAATGGACGAAGCGGGAAAGCGCACCACTTCAATTTTTTGAATATCGCCCACTAAAATATCTTCGGAAGCCGCCCCACCCATAAGCGGCGAATTGGCCCTCCGGCCATTGACCAAAACCAGCACCTGCTGATAAGTTGAACTGCGCAGCTTCAGTGATGAAGTTGCTCCCCACCACCCCGTATTTTTATAATCTACGCCCAATGAATATTGCAGAGCTTCGCCCAAGTTTTCGGCGCCCATCGCCTGCACATCCTGGGTTGTAACTACGCTTGTACTGTACGGTGAAGACCAACGCGGTTGGGGGATGCGGGAGGCAGTAACAATAACTTCTTCGCCGCGAAAAGTGGGAGCACTGGCCGCCAAAGCCGGAACACCAAACAAACAACAAAGGAAAAAACAGAAGAATACTTTATTCATCCCTATACCCCCGCTTTCTTGAAGATATAGGGTTCCAGGACAACCCGATTATCTTAAGGTGAGAATAGAACTCACGATTTTGTTCCCCCGTTGAACAACCTAAGACAAATAAAGTTTAACATCCAATCAGGCGCTTGTAAACTTCTTTTGCACTTAAAGAAAAACATCGCGCCGCGATTTTGGAAATTTGTTTTTTAGGAAGGTTTTGTTTTTGCATTTCGGCAATTAAAGCATCCAGATTACCGGCGCTTTCTTCGCCCAATACTGCCACCGCTCCGGCCGCCGGTTTTTTGCCGTCGCCAGCGCCAGCTCCCGCATCAATCACAATGACAAATTCGCCGCGGGGGGCATGCTTTGTGAAATGCGCCAAAATATTTTCCGCCGTGCCAAACATGCTTTCCTCAAATTTTTTGGTTAATTCGCGGGCCACAAAAATCTGCGCGTCCCCAAAGATGGACTGGATCGCCCGCAATGTCTTTAAAAGGCGATGGGGAGCTTCATATAAAACAATGGGCCGATCTTCACGGGTTAGGGATTGCAACCTTTGTCGCATGGCTGCCTCTTTGGCAGGCAAAAACCCCTCAAAGCAAAACCGGTCAGCGTTTAGGCCGCTGATTGACAGTGCCGCCACGGCGGCGCACGGGCCGGCCACGGCTACCACTTTTATTTTTTCGCGGCGCGCCGCCGCTACCAACTCACTGCCCGGATCAGCAATCCCCGGCGTCCCCCCATCCGTAACCAGCGCCACGTTTTTACCCTCATTTAGAAAAGCAATAATTGACGCGGTCTTTTGCCGGACGTTGAATTTATGGTAACTAAGCGTGCGGTTTTTAATCGAAAATTTATTTAGTATCTTCTGGATGCGGCGGGTATCCTCGGCAGCTATCAAGTCAACGGAACGCAGGGTTTCCAAAAGGTTTGGAGAAACATCCGAAAGGTTACCAATAGGAGTTGCACAAATGTACAGCGTGGTCATTGGGCCCTGGACCCGTCAGCCGAAAATATCTTTAACCCCAGGTAAGCCACCGGGTTAATAGGAATATCATTGCGGCGCACTTCGTAGTGGCAATGCGGTCCGGTAGAAAATCCGGTGGACCCGATATTGGCAATCACCTGTCCTTTGATAACCTTTTGCCCGACCGTGACCAACAATTTGGAATTGTGCGCGTACAGGGTGGAAACCCCAAAGCCGTGATTAATTTCAACCGTCCGGCCGTAGCCGCTGCGCCAGCCCGCATAAGACACCACCCCTGCCGCAGATGAGCGCACCGGCGCGCCATACCAGGCCTTTATATCCACTCCAGTATGGAATCCTCTCCAGGGATAAAACCGAAATCCGTAACCGGAAACAACTTTACCGTAGACCGGCCACAAAGAAGGGGTCTGCGCAAAACGCTGGCGAAGCTCGCCCACCGTTTTTTGCAAATCCGCCAAACTTTGCCGATGTTTGGTAAGCTCCGTTTTGGCCTTGGCTAAACTTTGGGAAACATCTCCGGATTGCGGACCCAAACTTTTATCCGTTTTTCGGCGCTCTTCTGAAACTACCAGGGAAGGGGCGGCGGAGCGGCGCCCCGTAGCCGGCTCCGGAACAACCAAACGCAAGCCCAGTAATCTGCGCATTTCATTTTCCTTGGCGGCCAGTTCCTTGATTGCCGCTCTCAATTCTCCCGCTTCTTCGGAAAGGTAAGACAACTGCTGCTGCTGGGACTGGCCGGCCTCCAAAACCAGCTTATAATTAACCAGGCGTTTGGACAGTGCAGCAGAATAAATAAACAGCGCGGTGGTAAAAAACATTAGAAAAATGGCCAGAATCCCCAAGCGGTACAAGGTTGCGTATTTGACCCGGAGATCAAAGGTGCTTTTGTCCGCCCCGTGCGGCACAATCTTAAAAGTCAGATATTGATTTTTTAGTTCCGACATATTCATTATTTTTCCCCGGGATTAGTTTGCTGTTTTTGTTTTTACTGCTGTGTACTGTATTGAGTTTATCGGCTGTATCAGTAATCTGTGTAAACGAGGTATTAAATTTGAATTAATTTTACCACAATCTTTATGGGCTGACAAGAGGAAAATGTTGTATAATTCTTTTCACTATGCGGCGTTTTTCAAAAATTGGATTAATAATCATTTTTTTGATCGGCGCGGCACTAATTTCTGCAATGGGAGGGCCACCGCCAATGCCGGATACAATGTTTGCAATTATCGAAACCAGCCAGGGAACCATGGTGTGCGAACTCTATCCCAAAACCGCCCCCAAAACCGTGGCCAATTTTGCGAATCTCGCACAAGGCACCAAAGAATGGACCAATCCCAAAACACACGCAACCGAAAAACGCCCTCTGTACGACGGGACCATTTTCCATCGCGTAATCCCTAATTTCATGATTCAAGGCGGTGATCCGCTGGGGGTAGGAATTGGCGGGCCTGGTTATCAGT
>Ga0265292_1002161_pt1 | contig 14444 bp, 10 predicted proteins | sample Munlanlewell296A_FD_189080 | JGI IMG/M metagenome (GOLD analysis project Ga0265292, IMG submission 189080) | Leachate microbial communities from a municipal landfill in Southern Ontario, Canada - Leachate well 296A | ecosystem: Engineered > Solid waste > Landfill > Unclassified | place: Canada...
GCGGAATTTAACAGGAATAGTTATTAACATTATGATTTATTATACCATAAAACAAAAACAACCCCAAGCCATTGACAGAACAAGCAAAATTTGCTATGATATTTGATAATCATTTTTCCTACATTTTTAAATAAAAGAAGGGGGGTTATTTTGATGAGACTGATCTATGATTGCTTACGTTCTCCGTATGATATCGCCAACATCCTTCAAGTGGTTTTGGCGACCGACGGAGCCTGCGAACTGCATTTAACCGGTCAATCGCTGCGTCACGATCACCGTAAGGTGGTGGGCAAGATCGGTTCATGGTCAGAAAAAATCAGAAAGTCTGGCCTCCCGAGTATGTCGGTTCATTATCACGATTCATTCGAGAAGTGCGCCGAGATTATGCACTCCAAGGGCATTCGTCTCATCGGAACATCTCCTCAAGCAACCAAGTCGCTCTTTGACGCGGATCTTAGCGGAAACGATTTCGCAGTCGTTTTCGGCACTGAGGTCGGCGGCCTGTCCAAGCCAAAAATGGCATTGCTGGACGACATTGTCCAGATACCGATGGGCGATCAGCTCGACTTTATGACCTTATCGGTCATCACCCCGATTGTTGTCTACGAGATTCTTGGGCAACGACGCCGGGCAAACGCACCTTAAAGCCTGGCTGTCGTCTAATGCCATTAAGAAATTTATTAAATTTTTTTAAATCCATGATTCAACTACCTAAAAGCATTAAAGAGTTGTTTTATAATCCTGAAGATGACTCAATTTCTCTTTTGGTTAAATGTATTAAAGAATCTCATGATAACATTTTGAAAATGACTGATATGTCAAAGTGCGTTTTATCTTCAGGAAAAGACAATAAAGATTTGGATTATTTAAATTTTAAAATCCCTAATCAAGGCATACCTAATGACAATTTTGGCCTTATGATATCCGAGCTGTTTGATGGTGTATGCCGCTGGCATTTCCCAAATACAATGTATAATGTGGTGCCCTTGCCAGTTATCCCTGCAGTTGCCGCAAAAACTTTAACGTCATTATATAACCCCAATTTGTGTTTAGATACAGCGTCAGGCAATGTCCTTTTTGTTGAACAAAGCGTCGTTGGGGCTATTGCCGAATATATCGGATGGGATAGAGAGCAGGCTGGCGGCACCTTTACTTGGGGAGGCAAGGCCACGATCATGTACGGGATAAAGTTGGGCCTCAAAAATTGTTGTCCAGGTTCCTCTAAGACTGGTGTCAAGGATGATGTAGTTGTCTTCTCGACATCATCTGGACACCCAGCACACACCTCGGACGCTGACTGGTTGGGTATTGGTACGGCAAACGTGTTGAGAATTAAAGTAGCTAAAGATTCTAGGGTAGACCTTGGCGAAATGGAAAAATCTATTAGGGAAAAGGTGGGGGAAGGCAAAAAGATTGCTGCTATCATCATTTCTGGTGGAAACACAAACAGTATGATTGTTGATTCAATTGAAAGGGTAGCTGATCTAAGAGACAGGCTGGCAAGAGAGCTTAATTTGGACTATGTTCCGCATCTTCATGTCGATGCAGTGGTCTCGTTTCCTTGGATTTTCTTTAAAGATTATGATTTTATAAAAAATCCTTTGAATGTTGATAGTGAAGCACTAAGGAGGATTTCAGAAATAATAATGTATTTAAAAGGTCTTTATCGTGCGGATTCATTTGGAATTGATTTTCATAAAATGGGATTTTGTCCTTACATGTCATGTGTCTTTATGGTAAAAAATAAAAAATCTCTATATGGAAATCGCGATGTTTTGAGGTGGCCATTTTTTTACACTATCGAAAATTCCAGGCCGGGTGATGGTCCGAACTCCGCATATATCGTCTTAAAGGTGTTGGGCGTAACAGGATTCCAAATGTTGATTGCGTATTTGACTGAAATGGCTGTCCACCTCCAAAATAAGATTGAAGAATCAGGGGAATTTGAAATTATCAGCTCTGATAGTCTAGGTACTTCGGTTATGTTCATCCCGCGGCTACCAAAAGGCGTGGAAATGTCTGGATCGGCTGATGAAGCAATAATTCGAAATAATTACACATCTAAATTTGCAAAAAGACTCGCGGATCTCGGCTATCCATATTATATAGACCAAATACCAGATAATAGTTCCGGTGGTTGTCCATTCCCTCTAACATCTTTGAAAGCTTATATAGTATCTCCATTTTCAACCATTGAGTCTAATCTTAAATTTGTAAATTATTTAATTGATTCAAAAAAAGAAATCGATTTAAGCTTTGATTTTACTGATAATAAAGTTGCTCCGGAATCAGTCCTCCCGCACCCCCTAAAATAATGGTACTAAATTTCGAAATTTAAATAATCAAACTTACTTCTGACTCCAGTTTTTCTTCTGTAATTTTTTAATTTCCTCTAAAGAAAATATCCTTCTTTGGTGTAGTAGTTGTTCCTGGAGTCCGCCGATACATCCGCGAGCGCTTTTGGGAATCTTGTTAAGCGCCATCTTTATTTCTTTTGCAGTTGCTGGGCGTAAGGCGTGTTGAATAGCCTGACTTATTGAGTATTTATCTTTCGGATTTTTGGTGTCAACTATTAATTTATTAATTGTATTAACTTTTGCGCCCCCAGCCTGCATAGCTTGTACTAATAATGAGATATTACAAGCCCTTTCTTCTGATATCTGGGTAAGAAATTGAGTCGTATCAAGGTCAGCATCGATTGGGACTGTCCCAGGGGATGAAAAAATAGGGACGGTTTTAGCAAGGATTAAGTCAATTATTTCACCCCAACTCCCTCTAATAAAAATTATGTCAGCTCCAGAAATGATCTGGTGCCAATTTTTTCTAAAACCAATAGCATATACGTTTTGTGGAATATTAAATTCGGATATTCTTTTATCTTTGGTATTTAGCGGCATTAAAACATGAATTAGGGGATTGTTTTCGGCAAAGGCAAAAATTTCCCCAACTCTTTTTTTAAATGATCCATCATCACTTTCTCCGCTGAGTATTATAATCTTTTCTTTCGAATTTAATTTTTTGCCAATTATATTTGAAATAATTTTTCTGGCCTTTTCTGTTGGAACCTTAATATCAGGTAGGGCCATTGGGACTTGAACTACCTGTGTCCCGTTGTGTAATTTGGTGTTGATATTTGAATCTAGATTAAATGCTCGAAATATAAGGCAATCTAGTGCTTGCATTTTTTCTTCGCAGAGTTTCCAATAGTAATCAATATATCTTACATCACCATTTAGCGCGGCAATTCTTTTTGGAATAGCATCTAAGGATACTTGAACATCTTTTAGTATCTTTGCGAGCCTCGGAAGATTTGCATGCATCTTAATTCTATCTGCTAGTTTTCCATTTAGAAATGTGTGCGATATGCCACAGGTAATTATGTTTGGATTTATTTTTTTAAAAATTTGAGATTCTCCACGAAAATTAGTCGATACTATAGCATATTTACCCTTAACGACCTTTTGACATGTGGCCATATTGGCAGCGACAAATGAAATTACCGTTGAGAACGATTCTGTTTTATTAAAATTTTCTAAATATTCTAATCCAGTTGCAAAATCTTTTCCGCCAGCATAAGACCAGTCGTAAATAATTTTTTTAACAGGAATGCCAGCATCCCTTAAAAAGGATTTGGTGATTTCTGTTCTTTTTGTTGCGGGTAGGGCTAAATTCCACTTGTTTAATGATTTGTTTGCCCTTGACCATTGTAATATTTTTGCCGCATCTTGAACGTGACCAAGTATTTGAGTGCAGAGAAGAATTTTGGATTTAATGTTTATTTTTTGCGGGTTTATTATTTTAATCTTATTATTAGAGTATTCAAAAATTTCTATTTCAAAAGGAATGGTAATATTTTTTCTGGGGATTGAGATGCAAGCAAAAGCCTCTTTCTTCTTAATGAATTTTGGCACAACATAACCAACAATATTGTTCGGACTCTCAATTGTTATAATAATTCTTTTTTGGTGGTCAGAAGGTTTGTAATTTGGCAGATCGTGCGACATTTTCCATCTGATAGTTAAATTCATCGGATGCGTTTCAAGGTCTTCGATTGTAACTTTCTCGCTTTTAGTTTTTTTGACAATCGGCTTTTCTAAATGTAATTTTAATAAATTAAAATATTGACCATGGAATGAAAATTGTCTTAGTATTTTATTTTTGAAGATAAACTGGATGTCTTTTTGAGGTAATTTTAGGTTCATATTTTTTACCTTCGCTTCTATTTATAGAAATAATATATTATGATGATTATATCATAGTAATTGCGTCACCCCCAAATTCATATTTTTGATAAAATCTATTATACTAATTTGGATAATATATATGAACATGTATAAACATCGATCATTTATAAAGAAACACGCGGGCCAACAAAATAAAACTAATTTAAGAATGCCAATAAGGGCCAGAATCGAGGTGTGTCGTTTTTGTAATTTAAAATGCCCCTCATGTCCAATTGGCAGGGATAAGATCAGGGATAAGAAGATAATGTCTTTTGAGGATTTTAAATTTATTATAGACAAAATTAAAATTAGCGTAGAAGAGTTGTCCTTATTCAATTATGGCGAACCATTACTAAATCCCAGTATTGTCAAAATGATAAAATATGCCAAGAAAAACGGTATGAAAATTATAAATCTGCATTCAAACGGATTGTTATTGGAAAAAAGATTGGCTGAAAAATTGGTAAAATCAGGAATTGATTATATCAGCTTTTCGATAGATGGCGCTTCAAAGGAGACTTATCAAAAATACAGAATAGGCGGTGATTTAAATACGGTTGTAAAAAATGTGAGTTATTTTATTGATCTTAAGAAAAGATTAAAATCAAAAAAACCTGTCATTGGCATACAATTCATTGTAATGAAACACAATCAGTATGAAATAAAGAAATTTATTAAAATCTGGAAGGATATTGGGGCGGACGAGGTTATTGTTAAAACCTTCAATGCCTATATGAGCGGGTATGAAGATAGAAAAAGTAATTTAAAGTATTTGCCGAAAAATAGTAATTATACAAGATATAAAACATTTGAGGCTAAAGAGATTTCCGACATCTATAAATCCGATCATTGTATGTGGGCTTGGGAAAATTTGGTTATTAATTCTAATGGTGACATTGCCTTGTGTTGTCATGATTTTAATGCGGACACTGGTTTGGGTAATATTCTAAAAGACAATAATTGGTGGGATAATGAAAACAGAAGAAAATTGCAGGCTAGAATTAAAAATAAGAAGAATGCTCTTTGTAAGCACTGCAATATTGGGATGTTATATTTAAAGATTGACAAAAACCGTAAAAAACGTAATATTAACGAAGTGTCAACCGACTCAATAAAAAGGTAAATTAAACTTTACCCCGTCTGTTTGCGGCTGGGTAATTTATTAAATAAATATGAGAAGAATTATTATAGAAAACAAGAATGAAAAATTTTTAATTGAAGAGTTAAGCAAAAGACGGGATGTCAAGGCTGAGCGCATAAAAAGATTTTTAGCATTGCCAGATCTTACAAAAAAAGAAAATTCTCCTGTAAAAATTTTGTTTGATCAGATAATTAATTTGTCAGTATTCAATAACTTCGACCTTGTTGAATTTCCACGAATAGTAACAACCGAGCAGTGTTTTGATTTGCTAAACACACCTCAAGATCATCCTGCCAGAAGAGAAACGGATACTTATTATTTGGACGATACTCATATTTTACGGACACAAACTACGGCTTTCTGGTCTTTTTATCTAAAAGACCAAGAAGTTTTAGACAGATTAAATAAAGATGGAGAAATAAAAGCTTTAGCTGCCGGCATTGTTTTTAGAAAAGACGAAATTGACAGGTGCCATTATCCAGCCTTTCATCAAATCGACGGCTTGTTAATTTGTAAAAAAGAAAAAAAAATTATAACACAAGATGATTTGAAAGAAGTTCAAGTTGATTTGGCTAAGAGTATTTTTGGATCAAATATAGAATATAAATTTGTTGAAGATAGCTTTCCATATACTGTGCAGAGCCTTGAAATGGATATTAAATTCAATGGAAATTGGATGGAGGTGAATGGAGCAGGATTAGTTAGCCCCGTGGTTCTAAAAAAATTCGGCTTAGATCCGGAAGTTTATAATGGCTGGGCTTTTGGTTTTGGGGAAAGATTGGCTATGATAAAAATGGAAATTTCAGATATTAGAATTTTTTGGTCAGACGATCCAAGGATCACAAGCCAGTTTAAAGATATAAATAGTAAATTTAAAGAAGTCAGTAAATTTCCAGCTACGTTGAGAGATATTTCGTTTGTCATCGATAAGAATATAAGCCTTAATAATTATTATGAAATTATTCGCGATTACGCAAATAACCTAATCGAAGAAGTAAAGCTTTTAGATGAATATGAAAATGAAGAAAAATTTGGCAAAAATAAAAAAAGTTATACATTTCGCATTGTTTATCGTTCATCAGAGAGGACTTTAACTAATGAAGAAATAAATAAAATTCAAGAAGAGATTCGTAGTAAGACAGTGCAGGATTTAGGGGCTTTATTGCGATAAGTTAGGCTGATTTTGAAATGATTGTAATATTAAACAGTTAAATTAAACTTTACCCTGTCCGCTTGCGGCGGGGTAATTTATTTTTTAAATAGAATAGAAAAAGGGCCCGCACGTGAAGCTGCGCGGGCCCGTAGTTTTTTCTCCTTTCGTTTGGAGGTTAGTTACTTAGTTCGAAAGATCAACGGTCGCCGGTGACGGTACCGGTGACCCAGCGGCTGGTACCTTGGAGATCCATCCGCACGTCGCCGGAGAAATGGTTGCCGGCGGCATTTACAGTTACGGTTTCGCGGTAGATGACCATCTCGGCGCCGTTATAGGCATAGCTCCAGAAGTAGAGCAGGTCGCCGTTCATGGTGCCATAGACCGTGCCGAGATACAGGTCAGCGAATGTGACCAGGTTTTCGGTCTGACTGTAGGTTGCCGTCACGACGCTGGGTGAGGTGACTGGGTAGTTGTTGTCGGTGGCGACCGTTCTGACTGTCCAGGCCGGTGCTCCGCCGACATTGACTGGCGCCTGGTAGGAGCTAGTCCAGCCAAAGCCGGTGATATTGTATCGCATCCGACCGTTGGCGGCAGCGGAAAGCCAGTTCAGGACAGTGAGCTGTCCCCCGGTATTGAGCTGGAAGACGTTATTGTCGACCGCATCCACGATGGATATCGGTCTTCCGCCCGGTCCGTACGTGCCGTTGATAAAGGCGAATTTGTACTTGTTCGCGGGCCCGGCCGGACCGACATAGGAGGTGAAGATGTCCGCCCCGGTGTTGTTGTAGAAGTTGTGCACCTCCACGTTATTGCAGAAGATTATCACGGAGTTGCCGTTAAGAGCGCCGATGTCGATTGTCCCCGTGCCCTGCGTTACCGTCACCTTGTCACCCTTTTGCCAGAGATCCGCGCCCCAGCTGTTGCTGGCGCGTCCACGGATATAAGTAACACCCGCGGGCAAGGACGTCAAGTTAAAGGGAAGAGTGGTCGGTGCGCCAGGACTGACCGATTGATGAGCGGTCGGCGTCCAGACGTTGTTATCCTGGCTGATTTCCAACCAGGCGTCGGTAACGGCAGTTGGGTCTTTCGGATCAACTGTAAGCGTGACGCTTACGTTGTCACCAGTCGGTGTACCGACCGAAAGCCCGGTGATGCTCGGAGCCAAGCCGGTCAAAATGTGGGTGGTGAAGCTGGCGATGGTGCCGATGTTGCCCCCAGCCGCGTTAGTGGCGCCGACACGATAATAGTAGGTCGTGTTGGAAACCAAGCCGATGAGATTTTCGCTCACCGCAACCGCCGCGGAACCGGAGCCGATGGATTGCGCCGTTGTCGTGGTGAAGGTGGCGAGCGTTGCGCTCGTGCCCCACTCAAAGAAAGCAAGGGTCGCGAGGCTGTTCGGGTTGACGGTCGCGTTCAAGGTCGCCGTGGTGGTGGTGAGGTTGGTGGCGCCAAGCGTAGTCACAGTCGGCGGGACAGCCGGAGTAAGCGTAACCAGCAAGGTTATGCTTCCCCGAATCGTCCCGGCCGAGCTGGAACCGCAAGCGCGATAGTAATACGTCGTGCTTGAGGCCAGGCCGATCAGGTTGGCGGTGATAGAAACGCTAGCAACACCGGAACCGATGGACTGGTTGGCGGTAGCCGTGTAAGACGCGAGAGTTGCGCTCGTGCCCCATTCAAACCAGGCCGTGGTGACGAGTCCGTTCGGATTGACGCCTCCGTTCAGGGTTGCGGCCGAGGTGGTTACACCACTCGGTGCAAAGGTCTGAACAGTCGGCGCCGCCGCCGGAGTGCCGGTGGTGAAACTGACGATACTGCTCTTCGGCTGATCGGCGCTGGAGTTGGCGCAGACACGGTAATAATACGTCGTGTTCTGGATCAGACCAGACAGGTTGGCGGTGATCGCCAGACTGGCCGCGCCGGAGCCGATAGACTGGCTGGCGGTGGCCGTGTAGGACGCGAGCGTCGAGCTCGTGCCCCATTCAAACCACACCGTGGTGGCGTTCCCGTTCGGGTTGACATTCCCATTAAGCGTGGCGGCATCAACCGTCACGCCGGTAGCGGCCGCCGCAGAAACGAGCGGCGGCTGACTGTTGGTTCCCGGTGCCGGACTGCCCCCGCTCCCGCAAGCGGCGAGGACGAAAGCGAACAGTGCAAAGAACACAAACCACAAACTCCTGATCGACTTCATGACAACCTCCTTGGGCCATTGCCCAGATTTATGTTGTTGGAAACGTTATGTCGTATTTCTCCCTCTCCTAAACGCAGGAGACCCGCCTGCATCGTTATGCCTGCCCGAAACGCTTCGCGTTATCGATGCGGGCGGGCGAAGCATTTCGGGCAGGGGGTGGGGTGAGGTTAGTCGGATGAGATTTTTTACCTAATATTATTATGTAAATGAACAATCAATATCAAATAAACTGATTATATACTATAGCAAATTCCAGCAATAATGTCAACAGCTGATTTTTTAATCCCAAATCAACCTATTTTAATACAAAAAACCTCATCGCCCCTTGATTTTAACACAGCCCTACCCCGTTGTTAAGCACATATTATTCTATATCATATCAAACTTTCACTTCACCATAACAGCTGAATCAAATCACATCACCCTTGAGTAAAAAGGTAACCTTAACCCTGCAATCGTACAGCAGTTGACATTATGGCTTAAATTTACTATAGTATAAAATCGAGTATTACCTACATTTTTAAATAAATAGAAGGGAGGTTATTTTGATGAGACTGATCTATGATTGCTTACGCTCTCCGTATGATATCGCCAACATCCTTCAAGTGGTTTTGGCGACCAACGGAGCCTGTGAACTGCATTTAACCGGTCAATCGCTGCGCCATGATCATCGTAAGGTGGTTGGCAAGATCGGTTCATGGTCAGAAAAAATCAGAAAGTCTGGCCTCGCAAGTTTGTCGGTTCATTATCACGATTCATTCGAGAAGTGCGCCGAGATCATGCGCTCCAAGGGCATTCATCTCATCGGAACATCTCCTCAAGCAACCAAGTCGCTCTTTGACGCGGATCTTAGCGGAAACGATTTTGCAGTCGTTTTCGGCACTGAGGTCGGCGGCCTGTCCAAGCCAAAAATGGCATTGCTGGACGACATTGTCCAGATACCGATGGGCGATCAGCTCGACTTTATGACCCTGTCGGTCATTACCCCGATTGTTGTCTATGAGATTCTCGGGCAACAGCGCCGGGCAAGCGCACCCTAAAACCTACAGGCAATCATACATTTATTGACAAATTCATATAGATTTAGTAGGTTGAAATGAAGCTTTTGCTTCTAATGTTCCTTTACATAAAAATATTCGATGTGTTATTCTGAAATCATGAATTCAAACAATAATTCCGCCTCAGAGGAGGGGCAAAAAGTGAAAACTATAACGACTAGACAGGAAGATTATTCCCGTTGGTACTTGGATGTGGTAGCCGCAGCCAATCTCGCCGAACATTCCGTGGTGCGTGGCTGTATGGTCATCAAACCCTACGGTTATGCGATTTGGGAAAAAATAGTCGCCATTTTGGATGGGATGCTCAAAGACATGGGCGTGGAAAATGCTTATTTTCCCCTGTTCATTCCGGAAAGTTTTCTCAAACGGGAAGCCGAACACGTTGAGGGTTTTTCCCCGGAATTAGCCGTGGTAACTCACGGCGGTGGCAAGAAACTTGAAGAATCATTAATCGTCAGACCCACCTCTGAAACTATTATCTACCATTCCTTTGCCAAATGGATACATTCCTATCGCGATTTGCCCCTGACCATAAACCAGTGGGCGAATGTCGTCAGGTGGGAAATGCGGCCGCGCCTATTCTTGAGAACCACAGAATTTTTGTGGCAGGAAGGGCATACCGCGCACGCCACTCTTGAGGAGGCTGAAAAATACGCCTTGGAAATTCTGGACAAGGTTTATCGTAAATTCGCCGAGGAATACATGGCGATGCCGGTTTACCTGGGACAAAAATCCGAAGGCGAAAAATTTGCCGGCGCCTTGAAAACCTTCTGCATCGAGGCTCTGATGCAGGACGGTAAATCACTCCAGTCTGGCACGTCCCACAACCTTGCGGACAACTTTGCCAAACCGTTTGAAGTTGCTTACTTGGATAAAAACGGACAGCGGCAATATGTTCAGCAAACCAGCTGGGGTGTGAGTACGCGGCTCATTGGCGGCTTGATCATGTCTCACGGCGACGATAAAGGCTTGGTGCTTCCACCGCGTTTAGCTCCCATTCAAGTTGTTATTATCCCTGTTTTCGGCAATGACGCTTCATTGGTTATGGAAGCCAACCGGCTGAAATCATTGCTCTCCGGATTAACAGTAAAGGTGGACGACCGACCCAATCTGCGGCCGGGCGAAAAATTCTACGAGTGGGAAAAGAAGGGTGTGCCATTGCGCGTTGAAATCGGACCGAGGGATTTAAAAAATCAGCAAGTCATTATTGTCCGGCGCGATACCGGCGTGAAAATCGCCTGTCCTCTGGAAAGTTTCCGTCAAAAAACGGATGAGTTGCTCAATGAAATCCAGGCCAATCTGTTTGATGCCGCAGTACTCAGGCGCAGCCAAAGCAACCGGTCGGTTGACTCTTGGGATGACTTCACCGTCGCAATTAACAAGGGCGGTTATGTTTTTGCCCATTGGTGCGGAGACAAGGCTTGCGAGAAACAAATAAAAGAAAAGGTAAAAGCGGTAAGCAGGTGCCTGCCTTTCGACGGCAAAGAGGAAGAGGGTGAACATTTTTGCGTTCACTGCGGTAATAAATCTACCTTTAAGAAACGGTGGATTTTCGCCAGCGCTTATTAGCTACGCCCAGGAGGCAGCAGCCATGTTTACTTCAGCTAGACTCGAATTGACGGGATTGTGCGATATAAAATGTCTTTACTGTCACGCTGGAGAAAAAAACACCGTATGCTACGACGAATTGTCGCTTGAGCGCTGGCTTGAACTGATTTCTGAATGCCGCAGCCTGGGCGTTACCAGCTTTATCTTAACCGGCGGAGAACCGTTTCTCTATGAACACTGGCCGTTAATAGTTGAGGCCTGCGGCTGCGAAGCAAGGGTGGTGATTTCAACCAACGGCCGCCACTTTTCGGAAAAAAACCTGCAGCTGCTATCCGCTTTCCCGCAAGTGCAGGAGTTCAGAACAAGTCTTGACGGCTTGTCAACGAACGACATTATCAGAGACGGAAGCAGTTACGCGGAAACGCTAGAAACTATTGCTCGAATCCGTAGAGAATTGCCGGACAGAAAGATTATGATTCAAACCGTGATCTATCAGCAAAATCTCAATGAACTCCCTCAACTTTACGAACGACTGAAAAATTTGGGAATCTACCGCTGGCGCTTAAGTCAGCTGTGGAAAACGGTACGAACAGAAAAAAACCGCGGTATTATTGATTTTTCGGACTACGACGCGATGTTTTCCCTGTACGCCATGCTGATTACGCGGTACCAGAAAGACGGTAAGCCATTCATGTTCAGCATCGATAACGTTTACTACTCCTGGATTGACAAGGAGGCCTACTCTCCAATGTCTCTAACCGGGCATCCTTGCGCCTACAACTTCGATTTCCTTTGTATTAACGCTAATGGAGATTTGATTTTCTGCCCTGCCCTGAATCTGCCTTACGCTTCTGTCAAGGTTCAAGATATAAGAGCGGCGACATCATCCTCCGATTGGTTGAGGAATTTCAAAGACCTTACCGTGGCAGCCTTAGGATGTGGCGATTGCCGGTACATCAAAATATGTGGTGGCGGTTGCCGCGCAGATTCACTACGCTGGCTCGGCGAGGTGAAGACACTCGATCCGAATTCCTGTTGCATGATGCCTCGTCTGGAGGCGCTGATTCTGCCCCTGCTCGGGGAAGAGGAACAAGCGGCGTTTAAATCGCTGATGAACGAAAACGGAACCCCGCCTCCGGTTTGCGACAAAAACATCGAGGAGGCGCTTGGGCATCACAAGAAAGGAGGGGCACTATAATGGTGCTGAAAAACAAACAGCCTAGCTGAGCTGCAATCAGCCAGGGTGGATGAAAATCCACCCTTTTTTATAAATAAAAATTATCTGAATTAACGTTGGACGGCCCCGATAAAATATGGATTATGATTTCAGTAACAGATCTCTTCTTCGTCAGCACTACACTCATCGACGATCTCTGACCTTTATCCGTCACTCATATTTGGGGTCAAGTCTTGAATCTTGAATTTATGTCTTCCCTTTTACGATTTTACTGACCGATGGATAATGCACATGCAAACAATCGCTGATCTCTTTTGAGTTTTATGTAAAACCCCGCACCGATGGTACGGGATAAATCGGCCGCCTACCGGCGAGCCTCGCCAAAGGCGGGCCGCCACGCTCTTTCAACCCCTTTTTCTGCCCCCTGACCAATCAGGAACGGCAGACTGAAAGGAGACCAAAACCTCTTAAAAACCCAAGGGCCCGCGCATCACAATTGCGTCGGGCTCTTTTTTCTCCTGAGAATTTTAATTCCTGATCGCTTCCGCTAATTTTGCTAAACGTTCATCATCAGCGCGCTTATAATCATGGGATGAAATATAGCCTTCATAATTATTGAAGAATTTTTCAACATTAGATTTGATAGACTTCCATTCCGACAACCTAGTCCCGTGCATAGGGAACAGCTTCGTGTGCACATGGTCCACTCCAAAACCTTCAAAAATCATTCCTGTTCGACCTACGTCGGCAAGTTTCGCATCAAGCAATTTTCCAACCTGCTTACTCGCGAATACTAAATCTTTTAATACTTCATCAGGCAAATCAAAAGCATAACTTGGATAATGCTCTTTAGTAATCACCACGCTAAAACCTTCCGTATTAGGAAAAATTGATAAAAAAGCAACGTGCTTTTCATCTTCCCATATTTTATGGCACCGTGTCTCACCTTTTACAATTTTACAAAAAACACATTCTTTCATAAAAATAAATTAATTATTTAATTGAATTAACAGAAATTATAAAAATTTTATACATTTTTATTGTATTGCACTCCAAGAAACAGGTCTTCGGACTGTAATAAATCCCCTTTGACTTGCCAAAAAGCATCCTTTAATCTTTTGGGGAATATAGTTAAATTTTCCAACTCCTCTTTACCGAACCAACGTGCCTCTTCAACTTTACCGTTGGTATCTAAATTTGCGTAATTGGAATCTAACTCTTGATCGATGCATTTTGCGAGCCAAAATATTTCCAAATACACAGTGTCTTTACTTTCATGAAATTCTTGTGTATACAAAAATTTTTTAATATCTACATTAAGCCCGGTTTCTTCCTTCACTTCTCTTCGGGCACATTCAATAATACTCTCTCTTTCATACTCCCAACCACCTCCCGGAGCGTACCAAAAATTAGCCCACTTATTTTTTACCAGAAGAATTTTATCCCCAATGTCGTTGAGTGTAACCGTGCGAGCGATTATTCTTAATTTCATAAATAATTTGATTAATTGTAATATAATATTACATAAAAAAAAATAAATTATCAAATATTCTATAAGGCGAGACATTCCCGAATAATCAGGAGCGGCAGACCGAAAGGAGGCAAAACCTCTTAAAACCCAAGGGGCCGCGCATATAACCGTGCGGGCCCTTTTTCTTTTGGGTCACTTTAAAAAATTAAACCAAGAAACGATTTCTTGGTTTAAAAAAATAAATTTATGAGAAAATTGCCTAATCCAAATTGATAATTTCAGCGGTAATCCGCGGCACCTCTTTGATAAAAAATTGTTTAACCTCTTTCCAGTCGGCTTTGAAAAAAATCTCCGGCATAGGATCTCCTTCAGCATCTTCAAAAAAAACCAAGCTTTTTAAAATATGGTGATAGTCATGAGCAACTGATGGATACTGAACTTTTAACCGCCTGATCGTTTTACCGAGCGGCTCAAAATTTTTGGCG
>Ga0265292_1002162_pt1 | contig 14444 bp, 12 predicted proteins | sample Munlanlewell296A_FD_189080 | JGI IMG/M metagenome (GOLD analysis project Ga0265292, IMG submission 189080) | Leachate microbial communities from a municipal landfill in Southern Ontario, Canada - Leachate well 296A | ecosystem: Engineered > Solid waste > Landfill > Unclassified | place: Canada...
AAAAACCCCGGCCTTGCAGGCATGGGGTTGCTACATGATTTTATTATGACTTATCTTGCTCGCAAATGTCAATCAAGCTCCGTTTGTCGGACAAAATTGGAACTTATTTCATCAATTTAAATGAATAGACCTGTTGCTTAATAAGCTTCGTAACGAAATTTTCAGATTTTGAGGAAATTTTTTCTAAAATCTTTGAAGTAATATGGATATATTAGCGAAAAGATTTTTGGAAAAATTTACCGAAATCTGGAAATTGCAGTAGAAGCTTATTAAGCAACAGGTCTAATAAAAAACGCCTCAGCTTTATGGGCCGAGGCGGGGCGGTTGGTCTGCTTGGTGCTTTATACAGCGACGAAATCAGCATGCTTTTTTATTACCCGATTACTCGGTCGATAGTATAACTCAAGCCATCGACGGTCGGTTCCAGTTTGTAACCGAACTCATCATCATATCCTTCGGCAAGAACCGGCGGGGTTCCAGGAAAACATCCGCGAAGCCAAAGCTTATGCTTTCGACTCAAGCTTTCCAGCTCTTCCGCGAATGCCAACGCCCTGGTCCTTAAGGTTCCCTCTTTCCAGGGCAATTCAGGCCACAGGAACTGCGCCTTCCTTAAGACCGACGCGATCATTGCTTCACCGACCGGCTTGAAGGCGTTTAGGTCGTCCTCAAAGACCAATCGGAGATCATGGGGAGGCTGGATGTTGAACGGTCTGCCGAACTCCGCTTCGTCCGTAATCCTGCCTCTCGCGTCCCAAAAAGTTCCATCAGGCTCGATGACAGCCGCATGCCGTATAACATTGTCCTGCATCAAGCCGACCATTGGCCAACCGATGCCCCGCGAAAATGCGATTGCCAGAGCATAGCAATAACCATCCAGACACATACCGATCAACATCATATGGAGCCTCTCATGATCTTCTTTCTCTAGCGACTTCAGCAATGTCGGCATGTTCCACCCTCCAAGTTTTTTTGATTAATCTTATTTAAAATGGCAATATAACAGGATAATATATTTTATTTTTTATGTCAAAAAAAATAACTCTGATTTTAAAGTTATTTTTATGTAAGCTCCGCCCATTAAACGAAGCCGGAGCCTATCTTAAGACAGAATGGGAAGTTGGGCCAAGTCTATTTTTCTATTGCCTATCAGCTCTTTTTAATGTTATAAATAGATTTAATGATATAAAAATACAAAATACGCTCATTGAAAGGGGTATAAATATGAGGCTGCCAAGTTTGGCTATCAAGAACGTTCGGCTGAAGTACTGCGTTTTCCAGGGTGGCATGGGCGTAGGCGGATCGCTTCACCCGCTCGCGGGAGCCGTGGCCAAAGAAGGCGGCCTTGGGATAGTTTCCAGCGCCGCCCTTCGTACGATTGTCTCTTTACGAGATGGAAAGGAAGTTGATACCTACACTGCGGTGCGCATTGAAATGGAACGAGCCAGAAGTCTTGCTGGCAAGAGCGCCATCGGCATCAATGTTATGTGCGCAATCGTCAGAGACTATCACGACACTATCCGCGCCGCAATCGATGCGGGGGTTGACGCGATCATCTCCGGCGCGGGACTTCCGCTCGGACTGCCGGGCATCAAACCGCCGGGACACACCGCGCTCATTCCAATCGTCTCCTCGGCTCGCGCTTTGGTTAACATCATCAAGCGCTGGGAGCGGCTGCACTACCGGCCTGACGCCGTGGTGCTGGAAGGACCGCTGGCGGGCGGGCATCTTGGTTTCAAACCGGAACAGATAGAAGATCCGGCCTTTGCTCTGGAGCAGCTCTTGCCTCAAGTTTTGGAGGTTGCACACCTGTACGACGATATCCCGGTCATCGTTGCCGGCGGAGTTTACACTCATGAGGATATCGTTAAATTCCGCGAGATGGGCGCCAGCGGCGCACAGCTGGGAACACGCTTCATGGGTACTGACGAATTCTCGGGCACGGATAAGTACAAGCAGGCCGTAGTCCAGGCGGGCAGGGACGATATTACGGTCGTCGCGTATCCGGACAAAACTCCGGCCTCGCCTTGCGGACTGCCATTCAGGATTCTGACAAATTCGCCGATGTACCGAGCTGGACGTGTGGCCAAATGCAACAAAGGCTATGTCCTGCAAGACGGACCGGATGGAAAGCTTTCATCCTGCCAAGCTATGCCGGGAAATCCAAAGAACAAGTCGTTTTTTTGTATTTGCAACGGCTTGCTCGCCTCGGCGGGGTACAACCCCGCAGAACTCCCGCTTTACACCGTCGGCACAAATGCCTACCGTGTTAATAAAATCGTCCCCGTTGCAGATCTCATGAGGGAACTGCGCGGAGAATGATCCAAGACCGTCGCTCCTGCAATTGTGTTAAATGCAGGAGCAACGGTCTTTCTTTTTGCCACAAGGGTGTCTCTAAATTATTTTACGTCCTAAGCAAAATCCGGACCAGCCTTAACTCATCGTAAGAATATTTTTCTTTTAAAAATTCAAACACCGGTTTCAGCCGTTCGTCCCCGCATTCCGCGAAAGCTTTTTTCATAACCTCAAAGCGGTCACGCGGCAATTTTAAATACTCCAAATCAAGTTTTTCGCCGGCATCAATCATTTTTTCAAGATGATTGATTACCGTACTTTGGCTTAAATCCAAATGCTTGGCGATTCGGTCAACCGGCACTTTTTTCTGAATCAATTCTTTCGTTTTTAAAAAATAGACCGGCTGCCGGATTTTTATTTCCGGTATTGCTTCCGCTCGTTTCTTATTTTCAAACACCGCGGGAGTTATATTATGCTCTTTTGCAAAATCATTGATCAGTCTTAAAAAAATATCCCCGTACTGCTCCAGTTTTTTCGCGCCGACTCCGGTAATTTGCGAAAAACTTTTAGAATCATGCGGAAAATAATAAGCCATTTCCCTTAAAGACACATCACCGAAAACAACAAACGGCGGCAGGTTAGCTTTTTCCGCTAAACCCCGGCGCAGTTCGCGCAGGATCCCGAAGAGTTCTTCGTTATAATCCAATTCCCCTTTTTTCGTTGTTTTCTTAACTCCGATCTCTACATCCGCTTGCGGTTTCGGCAATAGAAGCTGTTTACCGCTCTTTAAAAACTCCATGCCCTTTTTTGTTACACTCAAGGTCGGATACTTCCCGTCAGTTTTAATCAGGTAATTTAAATTTATGAGCTGGAAAATAATTTGAGCCAGTTCGTTCTCGGAAAAATCCTTAACGATGCCGTAAACGCTTAATTCATTATGCTTATTGATCAGAATCTTCTGGATTTTCTTCCCTAAAAGAACCTCAATGATATAATTTTTTCCGAAACGGCTTTCGGTTTTTAAAATCGCGGACATGATTTTTTTCGCGATTTCCGCCCCGTCAAACATTTCTTTTTCAATAGTGCAGGAGTCGCAGGCGCCGCAGTTGTCGGATGCCAAATCTTCGCCGAAATATTTTAAAAGATATTTTTTCCGGCAGGTCACAAGATCGCAGTAATTCAAAACCTCGCCTAATTTTTCCCGCGCCCGCTCGGCCAGTTTTGGGTCATCAATCTGATTGATAAAAAATTCATGTTTCCGCGTGTCGGCGTAGGTATAAAATAAGACGCACTCGCTTTTAAGGCCGTCCCGCCCGGCGCGCCCGATTTCCTGGTAATAACCTTCCAGCGTTTTCGGAAAGGTGTAGTGGACGACTAAGCGCACATCGGGCTTATCAATGCCCATGCCGAAAGCGATTGTGGCGACGATGATATTTACCTTATCTTTGATAAATAAATCCTGGGTTAATTTTCTTTTGCCGGTTTCTAGCCCAGCGTGATAAGCGCGAGCGCTAAAACCGTTTAACTTCAAATTCTCGGCGATTTCTTCCGTTTCTTTCCGCGAAAAACAATAGATGATGACGGAATCGTTTTTATATTTCCCGAGCAGATTGACTAATTTCGGAAAAGCCTGTTTTTTTTCTATCACGCTTAGGTGAAGGTTTTCCCGGTTAAAACTGGAAATAAAAAGCGGCGCCTTGGTTAAGTTCAGGTGCGTTAAAATATCCTCGCGAACTCTTTCGGTCGCGGTCGCGGTCAGGGCGATTACCGGCACCGACGGGAAAAGTTTTTTTAAAATACCGAGATTGCGGTAATCCGGACGGAAATCATGCCCCCATTCGGAAATACAATGCGCTTCGTCCACCGCAATCAAACAGATGTCCAAACTTTTTAAAAAATCCAGAAATCCGGACAGAGCAAAACGTTCAGGTGCCAGGTATAATATTTTCAAATCATTATTTTTCGCCCGCGTTTGAATTTTTTCTATTTCCGCCGACGACAAAGATGAATTGATAAACTCCGCCTTAATCCCGTTGGCCTGCAGCGCGTCCACCTGATCTTTCATCAAAGCGATCAGCGGAGAAACAACCAAAGTCAGGCCGGAAAATTTCAACGCCGGCAGCTGAAAACAAAGCGACTTCCCGCCGCCGGTCGGCATCAAAACAAAACTGTCTTTTTTATTAACGACATTATTAATAATACTTTCCTGCAGGGGGCGGAAAGCGTCGTAACCGAAATATTTTTTCAGCAGAGTTTTCATGATTTATTTTAAGCGATATTTTATAAAATCTATTTTACCTTATTTATCAAACAAAAACAAAAGCTGCCGGCGTAATCGCCGGCATTGTATGAAACGCTCTCAAATTGAGAGCGTTGAATAATTATGAAACGCTCTCATCCCGACCCCGCACTTGATGCGGGGGAGGGATCTCTTATACTTTAAATTCGAGATTTTCATTATGGTTAAGATGAGATTTTTAAATTATTCAACAGTCTAAAATTATATTATACACAACATTTGCTTGACAATTTCAAAGCGTTTTGGTAAATTGACAATATGGTCAAATTAGTGAATCAAACAATTTTTGCCGCTAAGATAAAGGAGAAAAAACTCTATATATTTAGTGCGAATAACATTCGCTCGCTTTTTGGCGTATCTGCTGTCGCCGCATCCGCCCTGCTCCATAGGTATAAAAAACGAGGGTTTATTTTACAGCTTAAGCGGGGATTGTATGTTTTCCCGGATGTTTTGCCGCCGGATGTTTATATTGCAAACAAACTTTATAGTCCCTCTTATGTTTCGCTTGAATTTGCCTTATCTTATCATGGCGTAATCCCCGAGACGGTTTATGAAATTACTTCGGTCACCACAAAAGCTACGCGAAGATTTGAAACATTAGGAAAAACTTTTTCTTATCGCAAGATAAAAAAAACTGCTTACACGGGCTATGAGATTCAAAAACAACAAGGTTTAAGTTTTAATATCGCTAGCGCCGAGAAAGCTTTCGTGGATATAAATTATTTGCGATTAATGAACAGCCAAAAACCAATCTCTCGTTTTAATAAAGAAAAAATTAATCCGGAAAAAGCACTGCGCTACGCAAAACTGTTCGGCAACATAAAACTTATTAGCATAATTAAATCTACACTACGATGATCTCAATTGAAACACTCCAAAAATTAAGCAGACAACACCAAATGGAAGTATTCCCTAATATCGTTCGGGAATATTTTCAGCATGTTTTTTTGACAGAATTATATAAATTACCGGACGCTCAAAAATTATTATTCAAAGGTGGGACGGCGTTACGTATTGTTTATAATAGTCCGCGTTTTTCAGAGGATTTAGATTTTTCCCTTTTTGGCGTTGCTCAAAACATGATTAAATCATTTATTGAAGATCTTTTTATACAGGTTCTGTCGGAAATGGCCAGCGCCGATATAAAAGTTGAACTTGGAGATAAAATTGGAACTACCGGCGGTGGATATTTCGGGGTTGCCACCTTTCGCATGTTTGAATATCCGCCGGTTGGCGTGGAGATAAATATATCAGCCCGCAACAGTAAGAGCGTCGCGGGTGAAGTGGATAGTATTGCGAACGATTTTGTGCCGACATACACAATTATTCATCTGCCTCAAAACGAAATTGTGGAGGAAAAAATTTTTGGCGCGTTGCTTGAACGCGAAAAACCACGAGATTTTTATGATCTTTATTTCATGATGCGCAAAGGCATGATTTCCAATGAACAAAAAAAGAAACTAGCCGAAGACAAGGATAACATATTGGCAGGCGCGAAAAAAATTAATTTTCGGGGCGAACTCGGAACTTTCTTACCTACGGATCAGCATCAAATTATAAAAGATTTTCCGGCTATGCTTGAGAGAGAACTCAATCGCCAGCTAGGTGGAGTGTAGAAATTTACGCGCTGGGCGTAGGCGTTGATGATATGATAAAATAGATTTATGGAAGCATTGAACATAATTACAAACTGGTTTTCAGATAATTATGATTGGATTATAAGTACTCTTATACAGATAACTATTGCCTTGCTCATCTTTTTTCTATCTAAACAATTATCAAAAAAAGCAAAACTGGAACATAAAGAGAGGATTAAACAAAAAGCCGAAGAATTAAAATTAGGCAGAGAAGTTTATCTTGTGAATGTTAAGAGATTTTTTAAAGACTATCCCTCGAACAAGGAAAGAATGTTTAGCGGATACTCTCACATAAAAGCAGAGATGAAAACTACAAGATTTGATGGGATTGAGTTTTTCTGCGGCATTAAAGAAATTTACAGAAAACCAGATGGCGGCTTGACGCTGAATAATAAAAGTGAAAAAACAGCGCACGAGAAAATCAAAGTTTTTGAGGTCGGCGTAATTCCTTACGAATGGATAGAGTATGTAGATTTGCGGGGAGATGAGCACGGCTTTGTACCATTATTCTTTTGCTACTTCAAAGGAAGAAGGTATTGGAAAAATTCATTAAAATGCCTTTTACCTTTTGGCTACCCATACAAAGAAATTATTTACTACCAGGAAAGCGAAGTTTATCATGAGGGCAGTGATCCTGCGGATATGAAATATCGTTTTATAGATGAGCCAATCACCAAAAAATAACTATGTCAAAAGATTATTCAAAACTTGAAAAAGACGACTTGCTCAAAGTCATTACGAAACTAGAATCCCGCAAAAAATACGGGCTGGTTTGGGACGAGGAAAAAACCAAAGAGCAATTTGAAAAGGAATCGGAAAACGCCTTGCCAGTTTTGAAAGAAGTCAAAGGAAAAGAAATCAAAACTGATCCGACAAAGCCGACTAACATTTTGATTGAGGGCGACAATTATCACGCCTTATCTGTTTTGAATTATACCCACCAAGGCAAAATTGATGTTATTTATATTGACCCGCCATATAACACAGGAAATAGGACATGGAAATATAACAACGATTATGTAGAGAGAGAAGACGCATACAAACATAGTAAGTGGCTAACATTCGTAAGTAAGCGTTTACGGTTAGCAAAAAATTTACTTAAAGATGAGGGAATTATTATTGTTACGATTGATGATTATGAAGTTTTTCAATTGGGAATGTTGATGGACGAAATATTCGGCGAAGAATCGCGCCTTGGTGTTATTACTGTTTTGAACAAGAAATCTGGCAGGACGACAGACAAATTTTTTGCCACTTGCCATGAATATTACTTTGTTTATGCAAGAAATCCTTTGTTAGCTAAAATTAACAATTTTACATTAAATGAAGATCAAATAAGGGAATACAGATATAAAGATGATATATCTCAATACAAGTGGCGTGATTTTTTAAGAACTGGAGGATTTTCAACTCCAAAAGAGAGGCCAAATTCTTTTTATCCAATATATTTTGATGAGGTTACAAATAATATTTCAATAAAACCAACCAAAAATGGTATTAAAATTTTACCAATAGATTCAAAGGGAAATGAAAGAGTATGGCGACAAACGAGACCATCTTTGGAAATTTTAATTCAGAGAGGAGATATAAAGATTGAAAAAAACAGATTAGGAAAATATAGCGTTAGGATAAAGGATAGGATCAAGGAAGGAATAAAACCAAAAACTGTTTGGGATAATCCGAGATATGACGCGGCAACTCATGGAACAAAATTGTTAGAAAACATACTTGGAGAAGCTAAGGTGTTCGACTTTCCTAAGTCTCTTTATGCGGTAGTGGACGCATTAAAAATTACTTCGCCAAACAAAAAAGACGCAATTATCGTTGATTTTTTTGCCGGTTCTGGAACAACAGGTCATGCTGTTTTAGAACTAAATAAAGAAGATGGTGGCAATCGTCAATTTATACTTTGCACAAACAATGAACTTAACGGACTTGAAAAAGAATTGAGAGAACAAGGATTGTCAGAAAAAGAAATCCAAGAACACGGCATTTGCAAAGGGGTTACCTATCCGCGAATTGAAAAAGTAATCAATGGCTATAAAAATTCTAACGGTTCAAAGATAACTGGTTTAGGTGGAAATCTGAAATACTACAAAACCGCTTTCGTCAAAAATTCTATCAGTCGAGACGACTTGAAAATTCGCATTACTCGCGAATGTACGGAAATGCTTTGTTTGCGGGAAGGAATTTTTGACGAGAAAAAAGCAAAGCCCGACTATCATATTTTTGAGCAAAATGACCGAGTAATGGCAGTGTATTATGCCCTAGAGCGGGACGGCTTGGAGCAATTAAAAAAGGAAATGGACAAAATGAAAGGCGAAAAGATTTTGTATTGCTTCACACTTGATCCGTTGGGATTAAATAAAAACGATTTTGTCGATTGGCAAGATGTAAGTTTGGAGCCGATACCACAAAAAATATTAGATATTTACGAGCAAATATATGAATATTAACTTAAAACAATATCAAGAAATCGCGGTTGGCGAACTTATCGCCACCATAAAAACACTTCTCACAAAAGAGGGAGAAAAGAAAGTGTGTGTTTTTCAAGCTCCGACAGGAAGCGGAAAAACTTTGATGACTGCCAAGTTTATTGAAGAAATCATCAGAGAACTACCGGAAACGGATTTATGTTTTGTGTGGGTAAGTATCGGCAAAGGTGAATTGCATTTGCAAAGCAAACGCAGTTTGGAAAAAGTTTTTAGCGGTGCGCCGAGAGTGTCGCTGGTTGAGGAAGAATTTACTGGCGGTCGCGAGCGGATTGTTCGCAATGAGGTTGTTGTGGTGAACTGGGAAAAATTGCGAAGCAAAGACCGAGAAACTGGCGATTGGAAAAATATTTTAATGAAAGACGGCGAAAAGCTGAATTTTCGCGATGTGTTATCAAAGACACGCGAACAGCGAAAAGTTATCTTGATTATTGACGAAAGCCATATCGGAGCGACTGCAGAGCGAACAAACGAATTGCGGGACGAAATAAACGCCGATGTTATTTTGGAAATGAGCGCAACGCCAAAAATAAAGCCCGATCCGCGCGATATAGCACGCGGAATGGCAGGATATGTTTTTGTTGAGCCGAAAGATGTTATTGATGAGGGCATGATTAAGAAAGAACTGATTATCAACGAAAAAATTGATGAGATAACGGATAACGAAGCCGACTCGCAAGAAGTAGTTTTGGAAATTGCGTATAAAAAACGGCTGGAATTGAAAAAACTTTTTGGAGCTGAAAAATCAAACATCAATCCGCTTGTTTTGGTGCAGATACCGACAGCCGAAGCGGGCGAAGATAAAATAAAAGCAGTCAAAAAGTTTTTGGCTAATAAAGGCATAACCGAAAGAAAAGATGGACATGGCAACGGCAAGCTGGCCATTTGGCTTGCGGAGCAGAAATCTGAAACATTGGACTGGGTGTCAGAGCCGGACAATGAAATTGAATTTTTAATTTTCAAGCAAGCAATTGATACTGGCTGGGATTGTCCACGCGCTCATATTTTGGTGAAGTTTAGAGAATCACGCAGTGAAACTTTTGAAATCCAAACAGTTGGACGCATTTTGCGTATGCCCGAACAAAAGCATTATGCCAGTGAAGACTTGAATCGTGGTTATATCTACACGAATGTCCAAAGCATTATCGTTAAAAAAGAAGAATACAATCCGAACATCATCAAGCACTTGAAAGCAACGCGAAAAGATACTTACAAAAATATCGCGATTACTTCCTACTATAAATCACGCGCCGACTACGGCGATATTACTTCCAGCTTTTCGTCTGTGTTTGAAAAAACTGCTTGCGAGTATTTTGACTTAAAAGGCGATCATACTTTCTTTGCGCAAAATGTGAAGAAATTGGAAGATCAAGGCGTGATTATTGATGTTACAAAATATCAACAGGAAATTATCGCCAACGCCAAAATTGACGGCACAACATTTGACGAGATTGAGGGCAAAATTGATTCCGAGGCGCGCGCTCGCCTTACAATCGCCGGTAACGATTTGCAGGCATTATTTGAACAAATTATAAAAGTTCATCTCGGCTCGTTCAAAAATATCAAAAGATCAGTGCCAGCCGTAAAAACTGCAATCTATTCGTATTTTAGAAAATATCTTGGCTCAAAAGCATGGCCAGAAGAAGCAATCCTCGTGCAAATGGTGTTTGTTCATAACGGCAATAGAAAAAAGTTTGAGGAAATTTTGGCGCAAGCTGTTGAAAAATACAAAGCCGTTAGAGAAAAGGAAATCCAAAAGAGGGTTCGAGAAAGCGAGCAATGGTATGAGTTTGAAATCGCCAAAGAGAGCTTTTTTAATCAGCACACGGACGAGCGGGCGGATTATGAAAAATATGTTTATGAGCCATGCTATTTGAGCGTGGCACGCCTCAATCCCGAAAAGAATTTTGAAAAGTTTTTATCCGAAAACAGCGACAAAATAGTTTGGTGGTGGAAGAACGGCGAGAATAAGCAGGATTATTTTGGCATTAAATACGAATATCCTGTTGGAGTTATCCATACTTTCTATCCTGATTATTTGGTGATGTTATTTGATGGACGGCTTGGTATTTTTGAGGTGAAAGATATGGACGACCAGCAAGGCGGATCATATACCAAAGCGAAAGCCGAAAAATTACAGGGATACATCAATGAGCAAAAAGGCAAAAAACTTTTCGGCGGAATTGTTATCGAAAAAAGTGACGGCTGGAAAATAAACCAAAAAGAAAAATACGATTGGAGCAAATGCGAAAAAAAAGACTGGAGCGATTGGGATAAATTATATTTGAATAAATAATATTAACATTAATATTAAATAATATGAAAAAAACAACACCACGTCGAATTCTTACCCAGCCCTATGATTTCTCAATTCAAGATCTCGTTGATAAAATTAAAATAGGGGATATAGACCTTAAACCTAGTTATCAAAGAAATTATACTTGGGCTACAAATGATGACACGGAAAATAAAAGATCAAGGCTAATTGAGTCTCTTTTGTTAAACATTCCAATCCCAATTATTTATTTTGCAGAACAAGAAGAAACTTTAAAATACGAAGTTATTGACGGCCAACAACGCCTAAAAACATTCGAGGACTTTTTGAATAACAAATTTGTGTTAAAAGATTTGGAAATAAGGGGTGATGTTAACGGAAAAAAATATTCGGACCTAGATCAAAGGGATCAAGATGAAATCAGAAAAAGATCTGTTCGCGCCATTGTAATTCTTAATGAATCTGATGAGGAAGTAAAATATGAAGTTTTTGAAAGATTGAATATGGGAAGTGTACAGTTAACTCCTCAAGAAATTAGAAATAATACGTTAAGAGGATCTTTTAACGATTTAATAAAAAAATTAGCCGAAGATTCACTTTTTAGAAAAAGGTTAAAACTGCGGCTTAAAAATGATCAGGATAATATGGCTTACGAGGAGATGGTTCTACGATTTTTTGCTTATCATAAAAAAGGACTTAAACGAGTAGACAATCTTTCATATTTTTTAACTCAGTTTATGAAAAATAACCAAAATATGAAGGAAGACGAACTCGGTGATTATAGAAAATTATTTGAAGAAACCATCACTAAAGTAAATAAATACTTAGGTGATAAATCATTTTCTGTATTTCTAAAAAATACCAATAATTGGTATCCAACTTCTAATAGGGCACTTTATGATGCAGAAATGCTAGCATTTTCCACTACAATTGAAACAGATATTGTGGTTACGCCCAAAGAATTCACAAATAAACTTAAACAACTCATGGATGATGAAGAATTTAAAAAATCATTAAAAAAGGAAGCGGGGAGTAAGCAAATATCGACACGAGTAGAGAGCGTTATAAACATTTTAACTAATAAGTAAAGATGCTAACCTCTCGTCTTAAAAATATACAGCAAGTATTAAAAATATTCACAGGGGATGGAGAACCACATAATGACAGGGAAAAATATATACTAAATTCGATGTGGGTTATGTTATTCTCCGAATTTGAAGGAAGCATTAAAGATTTGGCCGAGAACTATATCAATTTTGTAATAAAAAAGAAAAGTGTTAAAGATATGCATGTTTGTTTTTTGCTACAAAATTTTTATGGAAATAAAAAAGATAAAGATGAATTCACGAAAGCGGAGATAATGGGTCTTTTCAAGAGAGAGAAATCAAAAATAAGCATTTCCAATTTTACTAGAAATAAAAAGCCTACATACAAATCATTTACGGTTGAGCATCTATTTAATTCTCTGGGAGTTTTTTTAAAAGAACAAGAAAAAACGAATCTTAAATTATTAGATGGTATCGCATCAACGCGAGACTCAATTTCACATGGTGATTATCATGTTTCAATTACTAGAAAAGAATTAGAAGAAAGCATCAAAACGGTCAAAAAAATATATAAAATGTTAAAAACTAAGCTTAAATAATAAGCAACGAAGAAAAAATTTTTTCACTTAAGCATTCATAGATTCCCAAATATTTACAAAAAACAATATTTGCAGATTTTAAAAGACTTTGAATGTAAAAATTAATTTATATATGCCCAAAGCAATCATCTACGTTCGCGTATCATCCAAGGAACAAAAGCAAGAGGGCTACTCTATTCCCGCCCAAAAAAAATTGCTGGCCGAATATGCCAAGGCAAACGATTTTGATGTGGTCAAAGAATTTGAGGATGATGAAACCGCTAAGAGCGCCGGGCGAACCGGCTTCGGGCAGATGATTGAATATATAAAAGAAAATAAAGACGTAAATACTATCCTCGTCGAAAAAATCAATCAGCTTTATCGCAACTTCACGAACTACGTTACCATAGACAATCTTGACGTTACATTCTCCAAACTAAAGGACGGAAAAATGCTAATCTCATACAAAAAACCCTTCAATAATATCTATCAAAGGGTCTCTTGTCACGATATGCTCGGGGACAGGGCGCTTGCGGTTAGAATCGTCGCTATCGCTCCTCTTTAAGAGGGGCTTCCGCCCCTCCTAATATCCTCCCCCGGACAAGGCGGGAAACTTCCGTTCATTATCCAAAATAATGTTTTAATTGTTTTTTCAGATAAATTCTTCCCGATCCACCTTTCAAAAACTTTTCTCTGCCTATTGCATCCTTTTTATCTAAATACGATTCGTAATAAATCAATTTCCAATCTTTTTTCAATGAAGTCGTTCGACATCCATAGCCGTTTCGATGTTCTTGTATTCTTTTCTTCAAATCCTCCGAAAAGCCGATATACCATGATTTATCATTTTGACATTCTAATAGATAAGTGTAATACATAATTCCCTCCAAAATTATATAAAATCAAAATGCCTCTTTGTGGCGAGGCCGATGTGTGTTCGCGTTCCTGGCCACGTAAAATGCGCAAGCGCATCACGTGGCTCACTCAAAATGGACTTCGCCACACGTATTTTAAAACGTAGTGCAATTACCATGTTTGAGTTCAACGACAAACTAATCGGCCTGCCACGAGATGGCGAAGCCATTTTTCGTGGCTCGGGGACAGGGATTCGAACCCCAATTAATTGGTCCAGAACCAATTGTCCTGCCTTTAGACGATCCCCGAATATTTGTTTGTAACAATCTGATAAAACTCATCAACCTCACCCCGACCCTCTCCTGGCCAGGAGAGGGAGAATCTCCCAAAGGATTAACCGACAACTTTGCCGCCAAAAGTCTTTAAGAGCTTATCTATCATCTTATCTTCACCGCCAGCAGGCGCCTCGCCGGCTGGCGCTTCTTTTTCAATGATCGGCGCGTGGCCATTACCGTTGCCGCTACCATTGCCATTTTCATCAATAGCGAGCGTTTCATCAATCACCGCCTCAACTGTCATTTGCGTATTATAAACTTCCTTCAGCACTTTTTCCATCGAGCTTCTGATGACCGGATCATTCAGGCGGTCTTTGTGAAATTTATATTTAAAAGCGAGACAGACTGCGTTGCCGTTCAAACTTCTTGGCTGGCAGACTCGCAAAATAAAAGATAAGGAATGGTTGTATTTTTTAACCTTAACTAGCAATTCGTTCCATTTCTCCCGCACCTCGCTAAAGCTCACCTCGCCCGGTCCCTTGAGCTGTTCGGTTGCCACTCTGCCGGCCGTTGCCGGCCTGGCGGTAACCGGACCGACTGCCGCCGTTCTTGCGGCGCCGGCGGCTAAACAAAGACGGATAATCGCCAGCTCCACCGGCAGTTGCGGAATAAAACTATTTTTTATTTCTAAAATC
>Ga0265292_1002163_pt1 | contig 14444 bp, 14 predicted proteins | sample Munlanlewell296A_FD_189080 | JGI IMG/M metagenome (GOLD analysis project Ga0265292, IMG submission 189080) | Leachate microbial communities from a municipal landfill in Southern Ontario, Canada - Leachate well 296A | ecosystem: Engineered > Solid waste > Landfill > Unclassified | place: Canada...
ATCTCCCCCGTCAGCCGCTGAGCCGGGAACTCGTCTTGCGGCAGATGAGACAGAAATGCCCTGGCGTTCAAAAACACCGCGTGTCCCCCGATCGGAGCGACAATCGGAACACCCTCTGTCTGCAGCCGCTCCCCTAAGTACGCGACCTGCCCGACGCGCGCATGCAAGTGCGCCTCATCGACCGATTCGTAAACACCCCGCGCGATGGCCTCCATGTCGCGTCCGGCCATACCGCCGTAGGTGTGCAACCCCTCGTACACGACACACAAGTTCCGCGCTTCCTCCAATATCCGCTCGTCGCGAAGAGCGAGATACCCGCCGATGTTCACGAGGTGGTCCTTCTTCGAACTCATCCATGCGCCGTCGGTGAGCGAGCAGATTTCGCGAACGATGTCGCGAACACTTCGGTCCGCATAGCCGGGTTCACGCTGCCTGATGAACCAAGCGTTCTCGGCGATCCGTGTCTTATCCAAGTACAGGGCGATCCCGTGCCGGTTGCACATCTCTCGGACGGCCGCCACGTTCTCGACACTGATCGGCTGACCTCCCGCCATGTTCACCGTTCCGGCAAGCGAAACGTACGGGATGCGTTCGGCCCCGTACTCGCGAATGACTGCGTGCAACTTGTCGAGGTCGATGTTTCCCTTGAACGGGTGTTCGCTGGCGGGATCGTGCGCCTCGTCGATGATCACGTCTACGAAGGTGCCGCCGGCCAGTTCTTGGTGCATCCGCGTGGTGGTGAAGTACATGTTCCCCGGGACAACATGCCCGGGTCGGATCAAGATCCGGCTGATGATGTGCTCAGCCGCGCGCCCTTGGTGTGTCGGGACGATGTACGGATACCCGTACACGTCTTGGACCGCTTCCTCCAAGTGATAGAAGTTCACACTGCCCGCGTAAGCCTCGTCGCCGAGCATCATCGCGGCCCACTGTTGCGCAGACATCGCGTTCGTCCCGCTGTCGGTGAGCAAGTCGATGTAGACATCGGTACTGCGCAGCAGGAACGTGTTCCAGCCCGCGACCTCAAGCGCCGCAGAGCGTTCCTGCGGCGTCGTGACGCGAACGGGCTCCACGACCTTGATCTTCCACGGCTCCGCCCACGACTGCCGCCGTCCACTCATGACCGCGCTCCCCGGGATCGTCGTCCAACTCAAGGATATGCATTCACCCGTCGCCACTGACGGTTATCGGTCAGCGAAGCAAAGACAGCACGAACCCGGCCTGCGCCAGATGGTAGGTTGCCATGATGGCCGGACGAACCCACGGCAGAGGGCGAACGAACCGGTCCCAGCCGATCATCGCGTCCGAGGTGAAGAACAGCACAGCGGCGCCGGCCGCAACCGCGTCGCGCGCTCCAAAGGCGAAAACGACCATCGCCGAGATGACGCACACATACGCGGTAAGGGGGACGGCCATCTCCGGATGCCCCTGCGCGCGCGCGCCTCGAATCATGCGCAACAACACGGGCAATCCCACACCGACAACGGCAACCGCGGTCACAGCAATCACCCTGCCGGATGGGTCCTCCAGCCGCAAACCGCCGACGTAGGCAACGTGAGCGAGCAAGAACGACGCTAGTCCGGGAACGAACGCATCTTTGGGCAACATCAAGAAGACATCGCCCGCGAGAGACAGAATCAGCGCCGCGACGAACCATCCGCGCTGCGCGGGGTCCAAGGGCTCCAGTAACAACGCCACCGCGACCAGCAACGCCGTCGTCGCCGGCTTGCACGCGTACTCGATCAGACGCGACTGAACTCGCGGAGACACCGCGATCCAGTCCGAAACCGCGAAGACCCCCGCGAGTCCCAATACGACCCACGCCGCGACGCTCATCAGGAACGAATCTTGTCCGGCATTCTCATTCCGGCATCATGCCGCACAAAGACGACGCGCACTCGCAACTCAGGCCGTATCCCTGAGCAAGACCAAACCGCCGAGCACTCCGACGTAGGCCGTCCCGTCGGGACCGAACGTCACCGGAGACCAGTTGTTGTTGAAACCTAGACCGGTTCCCACGAGCTGCCGGAAAACCGTTTCTCCCGTCCGAAAGTCCAGCGCCGTGAGGTACCACGGATCGTCGGTGGCGCCGGCCGGCTTCGTGTACGTGTACACGAGCCCCGTTGCAAGCGAGAGCTTCGGCACCAACGAGGGCCCGCGCTCTTGGCTCTCCCATTTGGTCGTACAGGTCTTCGCGTCCCGGTCGACATCGATACGCGTAAGACCCGGCTCGCTCGACCCTCCGCGCGTCACCGACGCCGGACCGGAGTACCCGTAGTTGTTGACGACGACGATCGAGTCGCCGGTAACGATCAGAGACTGGTCCGTCGCGCCCTTGTCCTGGGCGAACACCGGCTCCTCACACACGAATCGATCTCCGCCGACCTGCGCGGCGCGCCGATACACCATCACATGCATTCGAGGATCGGCGTTGTCGGTAATCGCCACGAGATCCGGACCCATGAGCGACGGGGTCGTCCCGGACCCGAAGTTCAACTGCCCGGGCTTGAATCTGACTCCGTAGTCGTAAGCCTCGCGCCACGTCGCCACAGGCTTTCCATCCGCATCGGCGTCGAATCGATACAGCGCGCGCGCCGTCACGATGTACACGCCGCCGGTTTCATCCACGGCAAACGAGTTCCCGATGGCTTCCCCGGTATCCAGCTTCGCGGTGTCGCCGGTCTGCGGATCCACAACGCCGACCGTGCCGGCCGCGCTCGCGAACCACAGTCTTCCCGACCAGTCCGGGAGCACCGACATGATCTTGTCGTCCGATGCCAAAGCCGGTGACACGTCATACATCCGCGCAATCTCGAACCCGAGTCCAGCCGGTCCCGTCGTCTCCCCGACAACGAAGATCCGGCGGTCGTTCGTTGGAATCACCGCGCGGTCCAAGTTGTCGAGATAGAAATATCCGCCGCCGGAGATGTCCGAAAGGAACGTGGTAGCACCCGCCGGATTCCTCGGTGGCAACGGCATCAACGCAAGAGTTTCGAGCGTGTCGGGATCGATCATCGTTAGGCGAGGACCTTCGACCCCGACACACACGGTCACGATCCGTCCTTGCGAATCGAAGGTCACCGTCGCGCATTCCCCAACGTGAAAGGTCGAGCGGACTTCCATGTTCTTGCCGAGCGGACCCGGTCCGGGGTTCGTGTCGGTCATGTACGCGTCGACGTGCAGGTTGCTTCGCTCATTCAACGCCATGTAAGGGTTCTGCGGAACCGCGGGTGCGTGGACCGGAGACGCGATCGCCGGCGCGCCGTAGAACGTCTCCGACGACGCCGGTCCCTGCTGAACAGGTACCGGCGGGATTCCGGCGCGCGCCGGCGACAGACTCGCAAGCGTCACAGTCAGCACAGCGACCGCCCATGATCGGCATCCAGCAATCCGACGCATCTTCCGCTCCTCCCACCTCGGCTCCGTTGAACCTCCGACTTCGCCTTGCGCGGCCGAATCCCTGCGCGCCGGAGTAGCATTCCGACATCGCAGGGCACGTCGGGAGGGTGAGGGCATGACGAGTCCGGGCAAGGCTGTGGTAACCGGCGCGACGGGATTCCTCGGGGGCCACCTGTCGCGCGCGCTTACCGAACGCGGTTGGGACGTGCACGCGATTGCGCGCCCCTCCTCGCGCGCTGAGTCACTCGAGCAAACGGGCGTCACCGTCCACCGATGCGGCTTGTTCGACACCGACGCGCTTCGCGGCGCGCTCGAGGATGCGCGCGCCGTCTTTCATCTGGCCGCGCTCGTGACGGACTGGGGGTCGCGCACCGAGTTCTTCGAAACCAACGTCAACGGGACGAAGTCGGTGGCAAGCGCAGCCGCAGACGCCGGCGTCGGTCGGTTGGTACACGTGTCCACTACAGACGTCTACGGATTCCCAAACGATCCGGATCGCGATGAGTCCAGTGCGCCGGTGCGAACCGGGTGGCCCTACGTGGACTCAAAGATCGCGGCCGAGGATGCCGCTCGCACGGTTGCCGCCGCGCGCGATCTGCCGCTCACCATCGTTCGGCCGGCGACGATCTTCGGACCCGGCGACAAGTACTTCGTGCTCGAGATCGCTCAGTACTTGCGCGCGGGCCTCGTTCCGGTGGTGGGAGGCGGGCACGCGCGCCCCGGATTCGCATACGTCGAGAACCTCGCCGACGTCATCGTCCAGGCGGGAACCGTCCCGGCCGCAGTCGGCGGCACCTACAACTTGCACGACGCGACCGGCGCGACGTGGCGCGAGTACGTCTCGAAGCTCGCCGACGCCTTGGGGTACCGCGCGCGCCGGTTGTCCCTGGCTCCGCGGGTCGCCGGCGCCATCGCCGCGGGAATGGAAACAGCGTGGGGAGCGTTCTCGATCCGATCGCGACCGCCGCTCACGAGACACGCGATCGCAATCCTGGGGACCGAGCAGGAGTTCCCAACCCAGCGCGCGCGCCGCGACCTCGAGTGGGCCCCACTGATCGATTTCGATCAGTCCATTGCACGATCGGCGGAGTGGTGCAGGCCACTTCTGGCGAAACACCGCGCGCGAACGCCTTAAGTTTCCGACCCGAAGGCGCCCGGTCAAGTCCGTGACCTGGGATGCATGCTCCGGCAAGCGCTTGTGAAGGACTTCACGAAATATATCAAAAGGAAGAAACCGAAACTACGTCGAACTCAAGCCAATCACTCGGAGTCGTCGGCCGAGGGAGGCCGACACACGACCGACAGTTCTCGTGGCTGCCACGTCAAACTTCGGCCTCCTTCTGTCGACGGACACCCGGCGGGTGGGCAGACGGGGAGCCCTGTCCCCCGCCGGGTGACGTTGCTCCTCAACGCTGGTTTCCGCGGCGCAGCCTCGTGCGCAACGGCGCGAACGGTGGAACCCCCCGGATCGCGAGCACTACCCCCAAAACACAAATCAACCCGGCAACGCGCAATCCGACCGACGGCCCGAAGGGAAACGCGGTGGCGAAACCGGCGCCTGCTACCCAGCACACCTGGAAGACGGTCTCGTAGCGAGCAAACGTGCGTCCGCGCACTTCCTCGGGTGCGTCCGCCTGGACCAATGCGTCGAACCCGAGACGAGCGGTCGAGGTAAAGACCGCGATCACGCCGCTCAACAACACCGCCCTGGCAAGGCTGAAGCCTCCCGACACGGCGACCGCGCTCGCTCCAATCGCAACCAGCGACCCGACAAGGATTGCCGGTTCGCGAACAAGCCGCCGCATTGCAGGCGCAAGTGCCGCACCGGCCAGCGTCCCCAAAGCCGCAGCAAGCGCCAACAACGCGAACCCCATAAGGCCATACCCCTCCCTGCGAATCGCAAACGCAATCAAGAACGCAAGGAATCCCAGCGCCGCTCGCGATGTTGCCGTCGCGATCCCTCCAGCCAGCAACCGGGGACTCAGCAACAGATGCACCGCGACGGCCGGCACGTGGCGCCGCAGACGAAACACCGTCGGAAGGCCGAGTCCGGCGAAGCAGGTGACCACGAACGCCGCGGCCGCAAGACGCAGTGTCGCCGACGACCCCGCCAGTCGGTGAATACCCAGACCAATCGCTCCGGCAACCGATCCACCCGCCAGCGAAGCGATCGAGAGGCGCGCGTTTGCCCACACGAGCGTTCGTCCGACTGGGAGGATCTCGGGGACGAGCGCGCTGCGGCCGACGCTGTGCGCGCGAGACAGAACGAGGATCCCGAATGCCAACGGATACAGCGCCGGATCTTCGGTACGCGTGGACGCGACTACCGCCAGCAGAACGCGTCCCGCGGAAGCAATCACCAGTGCCGCTCGATACGAGCCTCTCCATCGGTCGAGCAGCGGACCCACGACCGGAGCCAGGAGAGCGAACGGCGTCATCGTGAGCAACAAGTACAACGCCACGCGATCACGCGCCTCGCCGATCGATACGGAAAAGAACAACGTCTCGGCGAGCGACACGGCGACCAATGCATCGCCTGCTGCGTGAATGGCCTGAATCCAAACGAGCCGTCGAAAGGGAGGCCAGTCGTCGATCCTTCCGTCCGCGAAAGCCAAAACCCCTCCTCGCTCGACGGGACCCGCCCGTCATTATCCCGCCTCACGAGGAGCCCGAGGCACCGGAATCACGAAATCCCGGACCTTTCGTCTGAAAGCGGCATAGAGCGAGGAAACGGAGCGCGCATATCGAAGCATGCACCGCGTCGCACTCTGGAGGGACTTCATGCGAAAGATCGCCGTACCCATCGTTGCCCTCGCTCTTGCCGCCCCCACCGTCGTCGCGGCCAAGATTGACCTCGGATGCTCAAGCACGACGGTCACCTCTGCCATCGGCGGCATCGTCGCCAATGCCGACGGCGAACCGCTGCCGGGCCTTCGCGTCGAGCTTTACCAAACCAACCGGAGCACTCCCACGGGGGATCGCGACACCACCGACGAGCAAGGTCGCTACCGGATTTGCGCCGGAACCGTCAGCGGGTCCGGCCACGACACCTACGACGTGCACGTCGTAGACCTCTCTGAGGGCGGGCCGCTCTACGCGACGGCCAACCAGTCGTACACGACGTACACGAACCTCTCGGACGCCGACTTCACGCCCGATTCCGGACATCCCATGCTGCGCATGACGAACCTGCGCATTACTCCGAATGACATCTCGACAACCGACGGACCTGTCGAGGTGACTTGGACCGCCCGGTCGAAAGCTCCCCCCGAGACGACAATGCTGCTGTCGCTGGGGCACATCGGCGGACCGGCCGTGCAGATGGAGTTCGACGGCGTCGAAGGACCCGGACCGGCCGGCGGCGGTTGGAACCGATGGATCCACACCGAGACCATCCCCGCCAACTCAACCGAGAACCTGTTCTGGTCGGATCTCTCGGGAATACGCGGAGGCGTGGCAATCACGCAGACTGATCGGCAGCCCTACGTAATCGATAACTCCGCCCCGCTATTCGGACTCGCGACCAGCGCAATGTCTGAATGCGGTCCGGGCGTGCACGCCAACCCCTTTTCGCCGGCAAGTCCCCCCGGAACGACGAACACAATGCCGATCGTCACCCACGGCGTCTGCGACCGGTACTCGGGCGGCGCGCGCTCGGGGCTGGACCCGTTCTCGCTGCGAGGACGCATCTGCCCGCAACCGCAGGCGACCTCGGAGTGTCAAGACATCCACCCCGTCCTGGATACTCAAAGAATTGTCTGGTACCCGTCCGCCCCAATGGATCCCGGCAACTACTACTTCCACTGGCGCATCGCGGACTACGCGGGCAACGTCTCGGAGAGCCCGGTGGGATCCTTGCTGAAGATCTGCACCGAAAGCGCGCCGCGCTGCGGCCAAATCCCCTCCTTCGGTGCCTTGCAGCCGGGGAACCTGGGCAGCGGAAACACGGCCGGGATCGTCGTCGGGTCGTCTCTGACGTCACCGTCGTCGTATCCGTACATCGGCTTCCGAGTCGTCGATGCCGACGGGCAGCGCGACCTTGCGCCCGGATCACTTCGCGTGCGCGTGACCTACGGCGACGACCACACTCTGGTCTACGACTACGACCCCTCGAAGGGTCGAAACGAGTACGACGCGGTCTCGAAGAAAGGCGGCGCGAACTTCGATCTGTCCGGCGGCGTGTTTCGCGCAGACGGGTATCCCCTGCAAGGAAAGCCCCCCGGCCGCTACGTCGCGACCGCGTCGATCACCGATGCCGGCGGAAACAACGCGACGGCAACGTGGCACTGGGTGCTCGCAGCCGCGGCGTAACCCGCCTCCCCGCCCCGAAGCCGTCACGGGTTACCATCGAGACAATGGCCACGCACGGAGAGCGCCTGCTGGCCCAAGCCGAGGCGCGCGCGAAGGCACGCGGCGAGCGAAAGCGGCGATCGCTTCTTCTCGCCCCCGCAACCGCAGCGACGCTATGGGCACTCGCCGATCTCGTCGCCGCCCGCCATTCCCGTCTGTCGATGCTTCACGCCGGCGTTCTGCGCTACGTTTTCGATCACACGCAAGTCATCGCGTGGACGATCGCGCTCGTCGTGGTGCCGCTCGCGATCTCGGTCAAGCGCCACCCAATCCCGGGAGGCGCCGCGCTCACTTTGCTCGCAGGACCAATCGCGACGCCTCTGGTGTTTGGCCACGGCGGATGGAAGGCGTGGCAAACCGGGATCGTCATCCTCGCGTGCACTCTGATCCTGGCGGGCGCGCGCGCCCGGGCCCGCGCACGTACCGCGCGCGGTACGTGACTCAGACCGGCGCGCGCTTCGCCGACGCGGTACTCGGCGCGCGCTTCGCCGGTTCCCACGCGATCTCCGGAGCGTCCTTCCACAGTCGTTCAAGTTCGTAGTAAGCCCGCTCTTCCTCGTGGAACACGTGCACGACGATGTCGGCAAAGTCGAGCAACAGCCATCGGTTCTCGCGCTCGCCCTCACGCCGAAGCGGCTTGACGCCCGCGTCTCGTAGTTCGTCCTCGATCGCGTCGCCGACCGCGTGCACGTGGCGATCGGTGCCGCCCGAGACAAGGACGAAGTAGTCGGTAATGGCAATCAGTTCCCGGACCTGCAAAACACGGATGTCACGGCCCAGGTGCTCGGCTGCGGCACGCGCCGCGCGCACTGCGAGCGTGCGCGGCATCGGTATCTTCTTAGCCTTCAGTAGGAATCACCCTCGCCTGCGAAGTCCTTGCCCAGGACCACGGTAACGTCGACGACCGTCTGTCCTCGTGTCCCGAACTCTACTCGCCCGAGGCCCAGGAGTTCTCGGACGTCACGGCTCAGTGCGACACCCGCAGCGTCGTCGCTGTACCCAATGATCCGAGTCGTCGCCACGTCGAACGAAGGTGCGTTTCCCGTCAACGCGATCCGAATACCACCGCGAATCAGAGCATCGGCGGCACGAAGTCCCGCCTCCGGAGTTCCGTTCCCGTTTCTGATCTCCGCGCGGGGACGCATCGAAGGGGCTTGCCCGCGGACGAACGCCGAAGAAGTGAATCGACGTCGGACAAGCGCATCCAGGCCGTCTTCCTGAACCGCGTACACCTCCTCCGAGCCGCCCGAGCCCACGATATCCACCGGGAGAACTTCGTAACCGCGCGCGCCCGGCTCCGTCGCAGCGAACCACCCCAGCGCGCGCGCCAGCGCGCGCCTGCCGTCGCGCTCCAGCGAATTCGCGGCGGTGTTCGTGAGCGCGCGCTCAATGTCCTCCGGCTTCGCAGCGGCGACGGCATCCCAAACCCGGCGCGCGCGCACGAACCGCTGGATCTCAGTCCCGGATTCCTCGCGGTGCGTCAGGTACCGAACCGCCTCGGATCCACTCATCCGCTGTGCCTCGGATCCCGACGACCCCGGCCCGTTGTCCGCCGTGGAGTCCCCGTCGCGAATCTCGATGCCGCCGAGTTCGTCCACGAAACTCGAGAACACTGCGTCATCGATCTCTTGCGTCTCGTCGATCTCGATTCCCAGCAGGTTCTCGACCGCAAGTCTCTGCGCCCGCAGGGACTGCACGCTCAACGCGCGACCGATCGCCTCGAATCCCTGACCCGGGATCGTTCCAAGCGTCCCCACAGGAATGAACAGCGCAACGGGACGGTCGCCCTCGTGTCCAGCCGCAAACACCGTCAACGAGTCGGCCTGATGCGAAAGATCGTCACGCAGACTGAGCACGAGCAGCAGCGTGTCTTGAACGATCATCGGCGCGGGAGTGCTGGGAGCCGCGGGGCTGGACTTCTGAACCGTGAACACGCCCACCCCGATTGCCGCCAGCACCGCAAGCGCGACCGCCATACCGACCAACCTGCGACGAGCGCGCGCACGCCGCAGTCTCCCGGTACGTGTCCCGGGATCCTTCTCGATCACGACGTCAGCGATACAGACCTGCCTTCTCGATGTACTCCGCAACGCCGACGGGCACGAGGTATCGAATGGGCAGTCCCTCACGAACCCGCCGCCGTACGTCAGTGGAACTGATCGCCAGCGCCGGGATTTCCATAGGCGAAACCCGAGCCGCCAGCGAAGGGGGCAATTCCTCCCGCAGCCGACTCAGATCGTAGCCGGGCCTCGTCGCGGCGATGAACCGCGTCCCCGCCAGCACGGCGTCCGGGTCCTTCCAAGTCAAGATCTGCAGGACCGCGTCGGCACCCGTAATAAAGAAGAACTCGGATCCGGGAGATGACTTCCTCATCTGATCCAGGGTGTCGATCGTGTAGGTGGGACCCGCGCGATCAAGCTCGATGCGGGACACCGAGAAGGACGGATTCCCAACGGTGGCCACTACGGTCATCAGGTAGCGATCCTCGGCCGGAGCGAGGTCGGCATGGCTCTTCTGCCAAGGGCTTCCGGCGGGCACAAACACGACCTCGTCTAAATCGAAGGCATGCCGCGCATGCTCGGCGGTCACCAGGTGGCCGGTGTGAATCGGGTCGAAGGTCCCGCCCATCACGCCGACCCGTCGGGCGCGGGAAACGGTCATCGCAGCGAGTGTAACAGCGAGGGTCCCCATTGCCGGGGACCCTCGCGGAGGATTGCCGCGCTAAGAAACGATGATCTTCCCGGCCATGACCTTGCCGTGCACGACGCAGTAATAGGGGTAAGTCCCCGCCTTGTCGAACGTGTACATGAACGTGCCGGTCGTCTGCGCTGCGTCGCCGGAATCAAACAACTTGTCGTCGGCAGTTACCGTGTGCGGCAGTGAGCCCTCCCACTTCCACATAACCATCGTTCCCACGGCCACCGTCAACTCCGCCGGTTCGAAGACGTTGTCTTTCACGGCTACGGTCGGTGCGTCCGCGTGGCTCGACGATACGACCGAGGGTGTCGGGCTCGTTCCCGGCGTCCCTGTGGTCTTCCCGCCGCAAGACACCGCAACGACGGAAAGAACCGCGACGAGGGTCAACATTCTTGCAGTGCGCACAGCTTCCTCCTCCTCCATCCAACACCGACCAACTTGTGGGGCGGTCCTTTACTCGACGACTACGGTTCCCTCCATGGTCGGATGAGCGTCGCACTGGAACCGGTAAGTTCCCGCCTTCAACGGCGGAATCTGGTAAGTCCTCTTGCCGACGCCGGTGAAGAACTCACCTTTGTAGATTACGGTCGTTCCCTCGTATATCGAGAAGTTGTGGGGAATCCCTGCGTCCTGGTTGTCGAGCGTTAGCGCGATCGGAACATCCGCCGCGAACGCCAGTTCCTTGAGGTCGAACTGCATGTTCTTCGCCACGATCGTCGCCTCGCTCGCTGCAACCGAGGTGCCGGACGATGGAACCGGGGTCGCGACGGACGGGGTTGCGGTTCCGGACGGGAATCCGCTGTCCTTCGCCGACGTGCAGGCAGACCCAATGAGCGCGACCGCCGACATGAGGGCAAACACGGACACCAAACGTCGCATGAGGTTCTCCTTCACTCGGACAGCTTCCCGAAGACCGGGCTTATCTTCCTAACAACTCGGAATAGTGCGCAAATCATCCCCCCGATAGACTCCGGATCTAGAAAGATACGTAGGGTGGTAGCCTCCGGGGTATGGACGAGAAGAGCATTCAAGACGCTCTCCATCAGTCTGCCCGGATGTACGGCGTTCTCCTCGGTACCGACGCCCCCGATCCGCGTGCCCTCAGCAGCCAAACCGTCTGGGATTTCGACCACCATTTCACGCCCGGCCTCATTCGCTATCGCAAGTCGGTGACCGAAGCCGGGGATTTCGCGGCGCTCGAGTGGGACGGCGAAGGGTCGATCGTCCGGGACATCCTCGGACGGGAATGGATCGACTGCCTCGGCGGCTACGGCATCTACAACCTCGGAATCCGCCACCCCGAGGTCGTCGCGGCGGTGCGAAAGCAGTTGGATCGGAACCCAATGCCGACGCAGGAATTGCTCGACCCGTTCAAGGGCATGCTGTGCAGGCTCCTTGCCGCGATCGCTCCCGGGGATATCTCGAATGCCTTCATCTGCAACTCCGGCGCCGAAGCGGTCGAAGGTGCGATGAAGATCGCCAGGGCGGCCACGGGACGACCGGGGTTCGTCTGCGCGACGGGCGCCTTTCACGGAAAGACCCTCGGAGCCTTGTCGCTGATGAGCAAAGAAGCCTTTCGTGCGCCCGTGGAGCCCCTTCTGGGGCCCGTCTTTCGCATTCCGTTCGGCGACTCGGACGCTGCCGAACGAGTGATCGGCGCTCACGCCGACGAGATCGCCGCAGTCGTGATGGAGCCGGTCCAGGGCGAAGCTGGAGCAGTCGTTCCCCCGGACGACTTCTGGCCCCGCCTTCGCGCCGCCTGTGATGCCACCGGTGTTCTCCTAATCGCCGATGAGGTTCAGACCGGACTCGGGCGCACCGGAGCGCTGTGGGCCGTCGACCACTGGGGAGTCGCCCCCGACATCCTCTGCGTAGCGAAGTCGCTGGGGGGCGGCGTCATGCCGGTGGGAGCCGTCCTCGGACGAGGACACATCTGGCAGACGCTCGAGCCGAATCCCTTCCTTCACACATCGACGTTCGGCGGGAATCCGCTCGCGTGCGCAGCCGCGATCGCCGCCATCCACGTGACACTCCGCGAGCGCCTGTGGGAGCAGGCCGCCGAAAAGGGCGCGCGGTTTATGGCAGGCCTCCGCAATTTGCAGGATCGTCACCCAAGCGTGCTCGTTGACGTGCGGGGCATGGGCCTGTTGATCGGCATGGTGTTCCCCGACGACGAAACCGGCTACCGGGTGGCGGCAGAACTCTTCAGGCGCGGAGTTCTCGTCGCGGGTACCCAAATCGCGGCAACGACGATACGCATCGAGCCGGCATTGACGATGCCTGGAGACCTGATCGACGAAGTGCTGACACGACTCGACGCCACGTTCGCGACCGTTCAGGGCTGATCGAAAAGGAGCGGCCTCGAAGGACCGCTCCTTTTCGTCTCTTCGATACCTACCGCGGCGCGCGCGCCCCGTGCTTGTGCTCGCGATTGCGCGCGGCCTTCTTTGCAACCTTCGGCGATTCGACCCCTGCGGAGTCCACGGACAATTCATCCAGCGCGGAACAGAATGCTTGCGCCCCAGCGACTGTGGACAGATCGAACACAGACCCGGCGACCTCGGCGGTCCCCCCACGGGCCGCCGCGGACACGAAACCACCGTGGTTCTTCACCACGAGCCCTGCGAAACGGGGATCGTGGCCCTTCGGCGCACACCCGGCAACCAAACTCACGACCGCACCGTGGACAGCGTCGGCTTCAGGCTCTTGTGCAGGCTCCTGCGGATCCGCGGAAGGTTCCGGCGCAGGCGGATCGACAACCTCACCGGGCGTCGGCTCCGCAGTAGGTTCCGGCGTCGGCTCAACGGTCGGCTCGGACGACGGTTCGGCCGTTGGTTCGACGGCCGGAGTCTCGTCAGGCGAGACCGCAGGCACCGGCGCAGGAGACTCGGTTCCCTCGGCTGCCACTCGAACGATGTCCGGTCCGGCCATGGCGCCAAACACCAGCGACGCGGCCAGCACAACTGCAAGTCGCAAACTCTTCATCTAGTTATCCCCCTGGACCCCGATAAGCGCGGACGTAGTCAATATCGGCCAGGTGAGCCGTTTCGATGAATCGGGCTTACCCCCGCGAAATACAGGATTTCAGGACGACCAACGCGGGGTTTCAACGAAGTCCTCGAGGGTCACCTCACGCCGTTGAGGACGTGGCGCGCGACGGATGCCCGTGAACGACGAAGGGGCCCGCGGCGGAGCCCCTTCGTTCGAATGATCGCCGCTCAGGCCACACTCGGACCAGGCGTCGTTGCCGCCAGCGCGGCATCGGCCGGAGTAGCTGAGTTGAACTCAAGACTCGACGGCGCCTCGATCACGTCGAGGACGAACAAGTTGACGACCTCATCCCACGCGTTCAGGGTGAGTTGAACATCGTGTTCGACCGCCCCCTCGCCATCTTCCTGCGTGAATCCCAAGCCTGTAATCGTGAACTCCACGAGCGACAAGCCGTTCTCCTGAGCCTGAGGAGTCACCTCCACCGTGCCGATCCCCGGTGCGGGGTCTCCGGTGGCGCTGGCGTCCTCCCCGAACATCGACACCCCGTCGATCCCCAAGTGCACCGTAATCTGCGCCGGCGCCCGCACTTGCCCCACAAGCAAGGTCGCATACGCACGAACCGTGAGGCTGTCGATGTTCCCCGTAAAGGAACCTTCGAACAAGGCGTCGTAGATCGTGCGATACCCGGCACCACTCGCGACGTAGGTGTTGGCATACGCACATCCGTATCCATCCGCGACAGAGGTCGAGGGCGCCTCCTGGTCCCACCACGCAACCGCGTTGTCCACGACAACAGAAAGGTTGCCCACAGGAGTCGTCTGGGCTTCCGGACAGTGAAAGTAGTTCATCTCCGCACGCAAGGCCGGATCGGCGCGCCCCGGAACGGGACTGCCCCAGGTTCGGTTGACTCCTGATGTGTGAGGATTAGGTCCTCACCGGAAGGAAAGGTCACCATGCCCAAAGCGTTCCCCGAGGAGTTCCGTCGCGACGTCATCGCCGTGGCTCGC
>Ga0265292_1002164_pt1 | contig 14431 bp, 13 predicted proteins | sample Munlanlewell296A_FD_189080 | JGI IMG/M metagenome (GOLD analysis project Ga0265292, IMG submission 189080) | Leachate microbial communities from a municipal landfill in Southern Ontario, Canada - Leachate well 296A | ecosystem: Engineered > Solid waste > Landfill > Unclassified | place: Canada...
CGATGCTGTGGTCCCCACCCAGCACGAGCGGAAAATCGCCAATTGCCACGACTTTCTCCACGCGACGCGCAAGCGTCTCGCACACACGCACGATCTCCTCCGCGTAGAGTAGGCTCGTGTTCGTCGCGGTCTTCGTCTCCACCGTCGGCGAGTAGATGTTCCCCAAGTCTTCCACCGTGTGACCGATGCGCTCGATGCGCGGACCAAGCCGCGCCACACGAAGCGCCGAAGGCCCCATGTCCGTGCCACGGCGCGACGCGCCAAGGTCCATTGGAGCACCGATGATCTTGACGTTCACGCGAAACCCATCCCAGCGAGGCATGAGTCGGGGCTAAAGCGATTGCGGGAACGACCCGAGGGGGCCTTAGAAGGCTTTCGGGGCCCTGCGGTCGGGCCGTGCGTGGTGGTGGCGCTGTCGTTCGTGTCACTTCGGATCGGGAGGCACACTCTGTCACCCAACGAAGACGATGCAGAAGCGAAGCGGGTTTTACGAACATCATTAAGTCTATGGTGTGCCGCACGGGGCTCGCCCCCGGCACGGGGCAGGGAAAAGATATCATGAACTCGAAGATCCTTCTGAGCATCGCAACGATAGCCGTCGCGAGCGCTGGCGTCGGCTACGGTACCTACGCCTTCTTCAGCAGCACGGCCCAGGCGAACGACAACCTGTTCACGGCTGGTTCGCTCACACTCACGCTCGACGGCGCGGCTGAAGTGTCGGGCAAGATCGTGGCGACCAACTTCGCGCCCGGCGACGACAAGGCGGGCAGCATCCTCCTGCGCAACGAGGGCACCATCACGACGGGCGACGCTCAGAACCACAGCGTGAGCCTCGACCTCAAGGGCGTCGTGAACGTGACCGACGACTCGGGCGTCTCTGGCCAGCCCGAGAACGGCGGCGTGTCCGCAGTCCCCATGAGCCACTACCTCGTGCTCACGACGCTCGACTACGGCGGCGTGGACCTCCTCCCCCTGATCGGTGACCAGGACAGCGACGGCGTGGCCAACACGCTGGCTGACCTGGCCGCCGCGGGCGCGATCCAGAACCTCAGTGACCCCGGTGCGGCGGGCAAGACGCTCTCCGTCGTGGTCCACTTCGCCCAGAACGGTCCAAACGACCTCAAGCGTGACAGCACGGACATCGACTTCACGTTCTTCCTCCGCCAGGCTGGCGAGGTCGCGCTCCAATAAGCGCAGCACAGAAGTCTCAGCCCTCGGCCCGCGGCGTCATCGCCCGCGGGGGCTTTCGATCCAAGGTGGTGAGGATGGATGACGTGGAGCGTGGACCAGACTGGGGACGTGTCGTCTTCAGCCTCGCGCTACTTCTCGTGGCGCTCGTCGCCGTCACAGCGGGCGGACGAGTCGTCCAAGAAGCGCCCGCTACCGAAGCGAGCCTCTTCGGGGCGCCCATCGTGGACCTCCGGCTCAAGGCGAACGGCAGCGTCTCGGGCTTCATCAATCTCACCAACGCCGCGCCAGGCGACCGCGCGTCCGGAAAGCTCGTCCTGTCGTCTCGCGACCTTCTACCCCGTGACGTCTTCGACCTCGACTTCGACGTCCGACCCACGAACGAGTCCAGCCGTGGCAGCCGACTCGCGAGCGCCCTCGTCCTCACCTCGCTCGCGTACGGTGCGGACGACCTTCTACGAGATCCTGCCAGGAACCTCACCCGCGAGATCGACGCCAACGCCCTCAAGGGGAACGGCGACGGCCTCCTCACCCTCGGTGAGCTCGAAGCAGGCGCGAACGACCTTCCAGCTCCTCGCGACACGGCCCACGGCGGAACGCCCTTCACCATCGGCGTCCGCTTCGATCCCACAGAGCGAGACGGCGCATCCTACGCAGGAGCCCGCATCACGTTCGACTTCGTATTCTCGCTTGCTGACCGCAGCGAACCGGATCTCAACTGAGACACGGCGCTTCACGGGGTGGCGCCCCATCCGAGTAGCTGGTTGGGTGCTCCTCGCGCTCATCATCGTGCCAGGCGTGCTCTACGCGGCGCCCAAGGTCATCGGCATGGACCACAGCTTCCTCGTGCTCTCTGGAAGCATGGCGCCCGCGCTGAACCCCGGCGATATCATCTTCGACAATGACAAGCCCGCGGACGCTTACCAAGTGGGCGACGTGCTCACGTTCCGGGTCGCCCCCGGGTCCAAGACGCTCGTGACCCACCGCATCGTCGAGGTCATCCATGACGATGGGCCCATCCGATATCGGACGAAGGGAGACGCGAACCGCGACGCAGACCCCTTCGTGATCAAGCAGGAATTGGTCGTGAGCAAGTTCGATTTCAAGATCCCCTACTGGGGCTTGGGCATCAAGATCCTCCGCAGCCCCTGGGGCTACCTCGCGTTCGTGGTGCTCCCTTGTGGGGTAGTAACGGGCCGCGAGCTCATGGTGCTCTATCGCGAGCTCGACGCGCGGGACCGCGCGCGGAAGAAGGCACGCGGGGCGTCCCCGGCGCGACCGCGCGGCCGCTGGCGCTCCTGGTTCGTCTTCATAGTGGCGTCCACCGTCATGGCGCAGGGATACACCGCGCTCATCGCCGACCCTCCCCCTGCTCTTGGACGCCTCCTGCCGGCGCACGCCGCCGCCGCGAGCTACGCGTACTTCGGGAGCGTGGAGAATGATAACGCGTCGTACACTGCTGGTGCGTGGGCCAGCGCGGCGTGCTCACCAGATCGCCCTGCGCCTCCCGCCATCACGCGGGTGACGGCAGACGACCCAGGATTCGCCTACGAGGACCTGGACTGTGACCTACACTTCACTGTCGGTGTGGATGATCCTATCTCCACGGCCACGATCAGATCGGGCTCATACTCGGCGTCGAACGGCTGTCTCGTCATTCCAGCGAGCGTGGGCGATGTCATCGCGCCTAGCATCCAGTTCTCTACGAACGACAAGCGCATGCTGATCATGGTGAACCTCACGGCGCTCTCGCGGGGAGTCGAGCTCAGCACGAACGGGGGCGAGTTCGACGCACAGAACGTCAGCATCCACGCGCGTAGCGACGTGTCCATCCAAAGCGCCGGCGGCGCGGTCATGCTCGGGAACACCGCTATCTCGAGCGATAGCGCTCAAGTCTTGGTGCGCTCCTCGCACGGCGCCGTCCAGATGAGTGGCGCCCTCGTGAGTGCCGACAAGGACCTCCTCTTGCAGACGGGCGGCGGGCTCCTGGATGCCAGAGGCGCGAACTTGTCCTCCACCTCGACGCTCATCAAGGTGACGATCGGCCAGGGGGCACTCTTGGCTGATGGACTCGCCGCGCACGCCAAGACGGATGTGGACATCGAGTCGAGTGGGTCACTGTTGAACGCGTCCATGGCGGTCCTCGTTTCAAGCGACGGCCAAGTCCGCCTCGAAGCGCCCAACGGCCACCTCCTCCTCGTCGGCGCCGTCGCTTCGGCCAAGAAGGACGTCAGCCTGAACGCGCTTGCCCTCACTGCGTCCACCGCTTGCTTGACCAGCAGCAGCGACAATGTCGTCGCCACGCTGCACGGGAGCGCGAACCTGACCAGGACCCGGGTGACGGCACAAAAGGACGTTGATATCGAAGCGAACGGCGCCATCGACGCCTCGCGCAGCGTCATCGGATCGGAGCGCTCGTCGCTCACGCTAAGGGCCGGGTCGGGTGCCGTCAACTTGACCGGAACGTGGCTCTCGTCGCGTGAGACGCTCAGCGTCCGTGCCGCAGGCACGATGGACGTGACGTCCGCTCGCTTTGACGCAGGGAACGCAGACATCACGCTCGAGATGGCGACCGGTTCGGACACGATCTACGTGGATGCCGCGACGTTCTCAGACAAGGACGACCTCGCACAGGTAACGCCAAACACGGTCAACGTCGTCGGCACGCCACTCGCGGGCGGCATCCGACGGTGAATAGGCCACGATAGGGACCGGCCCCCAGGGATGTCGCTTGAAGAACCCCAAGATGCATGGCGCACGCATGGTTGACACGCGGGCCCAATGGGAATCGCTCGCGCCTGAGTGGGACCGCGCGCGGCGCCGCGCGTGGCCGGAGGTCGCGCGCTTTGCCGGGTCGTTCGCGCCAGGAGCGCGCGTGTTGGACCTTGCGGCGGGGAACGGGCGGCATGGCGTGCTCGCGGCCAAGGATGGCGCATCCGTCGTGGCGGCCGACTTCTCGCGCTCGTTGTTGTCGTTCGCCCGCGAGCGCGGGCTGGTGGTCGCCCAGGCGGACGCGCGCGAGTTGCCTTTCCGTGACGCGTCGTTCGATGGCGGGCTGTTCATTGCGGCACTCCATTGCATCCCGAGTCGCACGGGCCGGCTGGGGGCGCTTGCGGAGATGCGGCGCGTGCTCAAGCCGGGGGCACCTGCGCTCGTGACCGTGTGGTCGCGCTTTCGTGGGTCAGGCTTTCGTGGGGCGCTGACGTCTGACGGCGACGTTCCGTGGGGCGACGTGGCGCGGTACTATCATTTCTACTCGCCCACGGAGCTCGTGACGGATTGCCGCTCGACTGGGTGGAGCGAAGTAGCGCTTTCGGGGGAGCGCTTGAGCAGTTCGGCGAAGTGGCTTCCAGACAACTGGTTCGTCCGGATGCGGGCTTGATGCACGCCCCCCACTAGGCCTGCTGTCACGGGGTGATGCGCCAGACAAGGTCGTGCATGAGTCGAATGACTTCGGACTTCGCCATCTTCAAGCGAGCAGCCAAGAACGACAAGGCCGAATCGTGGTCCCTTACGACGCCGCTTGGTCGGGGCTCCATGGCTTGTCATACTGGTCTCTTCGGGATGCGGGATGAGCGCGTTGGGACACGGGCCGATGGGTGCTATCTTGGTTGCTCACTGCGTTGGTCAGGATCGATGGCGAGCAAGTGGTCCTTCGACTCGTCCGTCGCTTGGGTGGCGCTATCGTGCGGGCTCGTGCGTCGATGCCACCATTCAAGGGCGATGAGCGCCGGCACTCCGCTAAGGATGAGGAGCAGGCCGAAAAGCGCGTTCCGCGTGTCCGTAACGAGCGTGTTGGTGACGATGAAGACGCTCGTGGCGATGAAGAGCATCGGCACGAGCGGGTAGAGCACGGTCCGGTACGGTCGCGGTGCGTTTGGCATCTTGCGGCGAAGCACGAAAAGCCCGACGCCGGCGATGCCGTAGAAGAACCAGATGGCGAAGACGCTGAAGTTCACGAGGTCAGTGTACGAGCCCGTCAGCACGAGCAGCATGGCCCACTCGGCTTGGATGATGAGGGCGAAGTCCGGGGTCGCGAAGCGGCGGCTCAGGTTGCCCATGCCCCGGTACGAGAGCCCGTCCTTCGCCATCGCGTAGTACACGCGGGGGCCTGACAGCACGTACGCGTTCACGGTGCCGAACACGCTCACGAGGATGGCGAGCGTGATGAGGGTGGCACCGACGGGGCCAAGCAGGACCTCGGCGGTGTCAGCCGCGAGCGTCGTGGTGGCTTGCATCTGGTCGAAGGGGAGCACGTAAGCGTACACGGCGTTGGCAAGCACGTACACCGTCATCACGACGAGCACGCCGATGAGCATCGAGAGTGGCACGTTTCGTTGGGGCCTCTTGACTTCCGCAGCCACGAACGCGCTCTGGTTCCAACCATCATACGCGAAGAAAGCGGCCGCCATGGCGAGCCCGAAGGCACCAACGAGGCCAGTCGTGCTTTTGGGGACGACTGGTGCGGCGAATGAGGTGGAGGCGCGCGCAAGCACGAAGCCCAGCACGATGAGCGCGGCGAGCGCGAGGAGCTTGAGCCCAGTGAAGACGTCGCTCACAGCCGCCCCGTAGCGCACGCCGAGGACGTTCACGAGGGTGAGGAGCGCGATGATGCCCATCGCGATGAGCTTGATCTCGAAGCCAGAGAGGGGCACGAGGAACGAGAGGAACGTGGAGAAGGCGGTCGCGACGGCCGCGATGATGCCCGTCTGGATGACCCAGAAGAACGTCCAGCCGTACAGGAACGCAGCGCGGTCGCCGAACGCTTGCCGCAAGAAGACGTACTGGCCGCCCGCTCGCGGGAACATGGCGCCCATCTCAGCGAACGTGAGCGCACCAGCCAATGACAACAGCCCGCACAGCACCCAAACGCCGATGAGGAGCCATGGTGAGCCCACTTGGCGTGCCATGCTGCTGGGCAAGAGGAAGATGCCGCTCCCGATGGAGGAGCCGACGATGAGGAGCGTGGCGGAGCGTAGGCCCATCGTGGGGCGCAGCTCATCGGGCATTGGGCGTTGCGAACGCAGCGTCCGCGTTTGAAGGGTGCGTGTGTGCCTGCGGCGCTGCTCCCGCGGTGGCCCAAGTGCGGGAAGCCGGCCGAGTTCGCAGAATTGGTGCGCAGCCGCAAGCCTGCACCCGAAAGCTAGCCAGCCTCGAATCAGTCTGGAGTCCATATCGTCTCGGCAGGGAGCAAAGCCGGAACGGTTATCGCATCCACGCGGCTAGCGCTTCACACATGGGGATGGTCGCGTCGAAGGAGGTCGTCATTGACCTGCTTTCAGCTTACCGCGACCTCGTTCCGGCGGAGGCGAAGCTGGCGAACGCGATCGCCGCTCGTGGCATCCGCGTGCGCTCCACCGTCGCTGACCAGTGGTCCACGTTGACCGACTACGTCAACTTGTATGGGTCTGGTCTTTCTCCGGCAGGGGTGCTTGTCTTGGGCGCGGGCCCAGACGAGGGCTCAAAGCACACGGGCATCCCGTTCACCGGCCCCCGCTTCGCACGCGAGACCCTTGGGCTTGGGGCTCGCGGTGACTCGCAGAGCCCCAGCGAGCAAGGATTTTGGGGAGCGGTCCAACGAGCAAGCCAGCTCAAAGGAGACGCGCCACTCGAGTCGTTCTTCGGAACGGTGCACCTCACGCACGCGCGCCCCTTCAACGTGGAGTCCACGCACGAAGTGAAGGACGCCTCCGCGCGCCACATAACGCGCATCCTCACGCACACTCGCCCCCAGTTGATCATCCCTGTCGGCACCGAGCCGCTTCACCTCCTCGCCCGCGCCACGGGCGACACGCGGTTGCTGGACGTCGCGAGCGTTGGCGAGGAAAGCTGGTTGGCCCATTGGGGCGTCGGCATGCGTCTTCTTGACTACCCGTACGTGGACGTGCCGCTGCGCGCTCGCCCATTCAGGGCGCGCCTCGCGCCCGTGCCAGCGCTGGACGGTGCGCACGCCGCCCAAGCGGCCCAAGCGCTGACCAGCCTATTCACGCGCGTGTGGTCGAGCTGACTCCGATTCGGCCTCGTGACTCCAAATCTATAAAAAGAACCTCAGGGAGTGCGGGCCATCCGATAAGGAGAGGACCTCCATGGCGAGAACGGAAGTCAGCATCCGGATTGGCGGCGCGGCCGGCGACGGAGTCGCATCTACGGGAGAGATCCTCGGGAAGACCCTCTCGCGGAGCGGCCAGCACGTGTATGCCTACAACTCGTACCAGTCCGTCATCCGCGGCGGGCACGTTTGGTTCCAGATCCGTGGTGGCAAGGACCCCGTGCTCTACGTGGGCCAGCACGCGGACATCCTGCTCGCGCTCGACAAGCGGACCATCGAGGTGCACGCGCCCGCGATGGGAAAGGGCGGCGTCATCATCTTCGACCCAACCAAAGTGAAGGCCGAGGAAGGCGAAGTGCCTGCTGGCGTTCGCCTTTGCCCCATGCCGCTCTACGAACTGGCCAAGGAGTTCAGCTCCAACCCCATCATGGCGAACACGGTCGCGTTGGGTGCAGCCATGCAATTCATCCAGGCGCCCGTCGCGAAGTTCAAGGAAGTCCTCGAGGACCAGTTCGGCCACAAGAAGGCCGACGTCGTGGACGCGAACCTCAAGGCCGCAGAAGCTGGCATCAAGTACGCGAAAGAGAAGTGGGGCCCGCTCGACTTCGCGCTCCCCTACTCTGACAAGAAGCGCATCTTCGTCACTGGCAACCAGGCCGTCGCCATCGGCGCGATGGCCGCTGGCTGCACGTTCTACTCGTTCTACCCGATGACGCCAGCCACGAGCATCGGCCAGTACTTCGCGGACAACGGCCCAGCGATGGGCGTCGTCGTGAAGCAGTGCGAGGACGAGATCTCCGTCATCAACATGGCCATCGGCGCGTCGTATGGTGGAGTGCGCGCGGCGTGCGGCACAAGCGGCGGCGGTTTTGCACTCATGGTCGAGGCCCTCGGTATGGCAGCGATGCTGGAGACGCCCCTCGTGGTCGCGCTCTCACAACGCACCGGCCCCAGCACGGGCCTTCCCACCAAGACCGAGCAAGGCGACCTCAACATGGTCATGGGCGCTGGCCAAGGCGATTACCCCCGCATCGTGCTCGCGGCCCGCACCGTCACGGAGGCCTACGAATCCACCGTTCGTGCCTTCCACCTTGCCGACAAGTGGCAAACGCCAGTCCTTATCCTCGTGGACACGCTGCTCTCGGAGCACTTCGAGACGAACGAGGAGTTCCCCATGGAGACCGTCGTCATCGACCGCGGCCAACTCATCAAACATGGCGGCGGCGACGAGCTTCATGGCCAAGAGTTCCTCCGCTACAAGCTCACACAGTCAGGCGTCTCCCCGCGCATCGTGCCAGGCATCGAGGGCGGGAACCACATCGCGGGCTCGGACGAGCACGACGAGGACGGCACGCTCATCTCTGACGTGCGCGCCGGCCTGCCTGACGCCATCGAGATGCGCATCAAGCAGATGGACAAGCGCATGAAGAAGCTCGATGGGGCGCGCCACGACCTGCGCTTGCCCGAGCGCATCGGCCCCAAGAGCGCGAACCTCACCCTCGTCTCGTGGGGCTCCACCCATGGCGCCGTGCGTGAAGCCATGGCGATGCTCAAGAAGAAGGGCATCGAGATCGCCAGCATCGAGTTCTCTGACATCTACCCGCTCGACGCGAAGCAGGTCGGAGACCTGCTTCGCGGCGAGCGGTTCACCCTCATGATCGAGGCCAACTACACCGGCCAACTAGAGCGCCTCATCCGCGCTGAGACCGGCTGGTTCCCCAACGACACGCTGCACAAGTACGACGGAGAGCCCTTCTGGCCCGAGGAGATCGTGGCCAAAGTGGAAGCGCTCCTCAACTCGAAGAAGGTGACGCAATGATGGCCACCACGCCGATCACCCTCAAGGACTACAAGGTGGAGACGTCCCCCACGTGGTGCCCCGGCTGTGGCGACTACAGCGTGCTCGCGGGCGTCACGAAGGCGCTCGCCACGATGGGCAAGCACCCAAAGGACGTCGCCGTCATCTCCGGCATCGGCTGCAGCAGCAACCTGCCCCACTTCCTCAAGGCATACGGTGTGCACTCCCTGCATGGCCGCTCGCTGCCCGTCGCGCAGGGCGTCAAGCTCGCGAACCCCGACCTCACCGTCATCGCGACGGGCGGAGACGGCGACGGTTACGGCATCGGCGCTGGCCACTTCGTGCACGCGATGCGCCGCAACATGGACATCACGTACGTCGTCATGAACAACGAGATCTACGGCCTCACAACGGGACAGACGTCGCCCACGTCGCTGATCGGCCACAAGACGAAATCGACGCCGCGCGGCAACGTCGAACAGCCCGTGAACCCCATCGGCCTCGCGCTGATGGCTGGCGCTACGTTCGTCGCGCGCGGCTTCTCGGGCGACGCGAAGAGCCTTGCCACCATCGTGCAGCAGGGAGTCGAACACAAGGGCTTCTCGTTCATCGACGTGCAAAGCCCGTGCGTAACGTACAACAAGCTCAACACGTACGACTGGTTCCGCGAGCGCGTTTACAACCTCCAAGAGAAGGGGCACGACCCAGCCAACTTCGGCTTGGCAGTCGAGCGCGCCATCGAGTGGCCCACGACCGGGCCTGAGGACAAGGTGCCAATCGGCGTCTTCTACAAGACGCATCGGCCCACGTACGAGGAGCAGGACCCCGCTTACGCGCACGGCAATCCGGCGCGACGCGCGAAGTTGGGCGTCAGCGCGGAGCAACGCAAGGCGCTCATGGCCGGCTTGTACTGATTCAGCGGTAGTAGAGCGAGAGGAACAAGCTCGCGAGGAGCGAGCCCACGATGGCGAGCGCCACTATGCGGATGATGAGCGCGCGCCGGTTCAACCGCTTGTGGGCCACGGCCGGGCACCTCGGCGCGTGGACTTAAGGCTCGCGGCGCTTGGGGGGTTGACCGATAGCGCATGTTCTGGGCGCTCGGGCGGCTCGTTCTCGGTCAAGGCCGGTCTCCGCAAGCGTCCGCTTGCTCCCGCAACGCGTTGCGTGGTCTGGCTTACGTGCAACGTGCGCTTTCGCCCCATTCGGTGACTTCCATGCGCTCGCCCAAACTCGTCCTCCCCGCCTCGCTTCTTGTCCTCGTCCTCCTGGCTCCCTCCGCGCTCGCCAACGAAATCACCGTGGGCCAGCCCGCGAGCCACTTCATCTCGGTGAAGGGTGACGCCATCGCCGCGGGCGCTGCCGCGCTTAACGGCGACACGGTCTGGTACACGTACCAGATGCCGCAGGTGCCGCAGGTACCTTGCCGCGGCGAGGTCACGTACTCCATCTACTTGCTTGACATCGCGTCGGGGGCGAAGCACACGCCGATCGTGAAGCCGTTCGGGAACAACGTGGGCTTCCGCAGTGATGGGCCGACGAACGCTTTCCTGGCGAAAGCGCTCGGGAACGGCGAGCTATCCACGGTGGAGCTGCACCTCAGGGTCGAGTGCACCGTCCCGCCCGGCGGCTTTGCGGACGTCCTCATTGCCACCATCGGCGTCACTCCCTGAGCGCGGATGCGCGGTGGGTGCGTCGCGCATCACGATGGTCGCCCTGCTGACCTTGCGCGGCGCGCCCTTCGCGCGCCAGTACAAGTAGCCCGGGATGCCAGCGGCAACGATGAGGAGGCCGCCGAGCGATTCGAGTGGGCTCGTGAGGAACGCGTTGAGGAGGAAAAGCACCGTCCCGATGACGAAGACAAGGGGCACGAGCGGGTAGAGCGGGACCTTGTATGGGCGCGAGACGTTCGGGCGCGTCCGCCGGAAGACGATGATGCAGCTCGCGCCTAGTGCGTAGAAGAGGAATGCATCCACGACGATGTAAGTGAGCAGCGTGTCGAAGAGCGGCTTCCCGCCAATGGGCGGGATGAGGACGAGAACGGCCGCGATGAGGCCCTGCACGATGATGCTCCAGCCTGGCGTGCCAAACCGCGTGAGTCGGTTCACGCGGGAGAAGAAGAGGCCATCGCGCGCCATCGCGTAGCCGATGCGGGGGCCGCTCAGCGTCACCGCGTTGATGGTGCCGAGGATGCTGACGAGCACGGCGATCAGGATGAACGTGCCCGCACCAACGCCCGCGATGCGCGTGCCTGCCTCGCTGGCCGCGAAGTTGGACGCGCCGACCTCGTCGCCAAGCGCCAGCAGGTAAACGAGGTTCGCGAGGGCGTACACGAGCATGACGGCCAGCGTGCCCAAGATGAGGCTGCGTGGCACGTTGCGCTCTGGGTCACGCACTTCCTCGGCGACTTGCGTGCTGTTCACCCAGCCATCGTACGCGAAGAACACTGGGATGAGCGCGAGTCCGAAGGCCGAGAGGACCCCGCTCGTGGTCGCACGCGCCGGGAAGAGCGGCGTTGACGCAAGCCGCGGGATGCCATCGCCAAGCACCGCTATCCCCCCGATGATAAGGAGCGCCAGCGCGCCTAGCTTGAGCACCATCGCGACGACGCCTATGCGACCCGCGAGCTTGACGCCCAGCACGTTCACGACTGTGACGAGGACGATGATGACCAACGCGAGGAGAATGGTCTGCAACCGGTCGAGTCCCAGGAAGACACCAAAGCCGACGGCGAGCGCGGAGACGCTGGCTGCCTTGCCGACCGCGAAGCCCGACCAGCCGTTGAGGTACGCCCAGAACGGGCCGTACGCTTCACGTATGTACGCATAACCGCCGCCAGACTCCGGCATCATGGCGCCAAGCTCCGCGTACGTGAGCGCACCACAGAACACGAACAAGCCGCCCAGCACCCACGCGAGCATCACGAGGCCGGGCGTGGTGAGGCTCTGCGCGATGACGCGCGGACCAAGGAAGATGCCCACACCGATCATCGTGCCGACGACGACGCCCGTCGCGGCGAGCAAGCCCAGATCCCTGCGTAGTCGCCCGGGGGGCACGCTTCTGGCGAGCCGCGCGAGGCGCCATCAATGCTTGGGAGGCAGAAAACGATTTATCCGTGTCCCAGCCTCGCCGTGCAATGGTCTTCGACGGCCGCTCGCTCCTCGCCGATCTCGACCCGAGCAAGATCACGATCGCGACAGTGTGCAGCCACACGTCGCTCCAGATCTTCCACGGGGCCCGCAAGGAAGGCTTCCGCACGCTTGGCATCTGCTTGGGAGAAGTCCCCCGCTACTACGAGGGTTTCCCGCTGGCTCGCCCCGACGAGTTCCTCGTCCTCAAAAGCTGGCAAGACCTCTTCGAACGCGCGGACGCGCTGCGCAAGAAGAACGTCGTCATCGTGCCACACGGCTCGTTCGTCGAGTACATGGGCGCCGAGAACTTCCTGAGACTGCCCGTCCTCACCTTTGGCAACCGGAACGTGCTCCCGTGGGAATCAGACCGCGGCCGCAGCAAGGTCTGGCTCGAGAAGGCAGGCCTCAACCTGCCCCAGCACATCGAGGACCCACGCGACATCATCCAACCGGTCATCGTGAAGTACCACGGCGCGAAGGGTGGTCGCGGCTTCTTCATCGCGCGCAACTACCACGAGTTCAAGTCGCGGATCGACGAGACGAAGGCCTACACGATCCAAGAGTTCGTGCTGGGCACGCGCTACTACGTGCACTACTTCTACAGCCCGCTCCAGCAGAACGCGTACAAGCTCTCGAAGGGCTCGTTGCAGATGCTGGGCGTGGACCGGCGTGACGAGACCAATATCGACGAGGCAAACCGCCTCGGCAGCATCGCGGAACTGGAGAGCATCGGCATCAAGCCGACCTTCGTCGTGTCGGGCAACTTCCCGCTCGTCATCCGCGAATCGCTCCTCGCGAAGGTCTTCAAGATGGGCGAGGGCGTCGTCGAGACGAGCCTCGGCCTTTTCGGCGGCATGATCGGTCCATTCTGCTTGGAGACGGTCGTCACGGACCAGCTCGAGTTCAAGGTGTTCGAGATCAGCGCGCGCATAGTGGCGGGCACGAACCCGTACATCGGCGGCTCGCCCTACACCGAGATGATCGAACCGGGCCTGAGCACGGGCCGCCGCATCGCGCAGGAGATCAAGCTGGGCGCGAAACTGGGGCGGCTGGCTGAAGTCCTGAGTTGAGGTCACTATGCGGATCCGCCTCGCTCTTGCACTCGTCGTGATGGCGATGATGAGCGGGTGTGCTTCAGCGACCGCAGGCGCTAGCGGCAGCACGGTGCGTGTCCACGTCACCGACGAGCCCGGCGGACCCGGCCTGTCTGGCGTGGTCGTTGAAGCCAGCGAGGACTGCTTCTTCTCGTTCTTCTTCAGCTGCTACCGCGCCAGTGCAACCACAGATGCGAACGGTGACGTGACGTTCCGTGCGCCCGCGGTTCTGCTCATCAGCGCCAGCGCACCTGGACACACGGCTGAGCAAGGGCGCCGCAACGGCACGACCCTGGAACTCCCACTGTACAAGGACCACCTGTCGCTCGACCTGCGCGGGACGTTGAATGGCGCAGACGTTTCGGCGCACGACGTTGGCGCCGACGACCGATGGAGCCCCCAAGAAGTGCCATTCGCCCAGAGCGCCGAGGGTCGTAAGGGGTACATACGCCGCGCGCTATCGGTGAACGCGACGCTGACTTGGACGAACGAACCGCTCGCGGCAGGCGACCTCGCGCTGGGCCTCTCGCCTGAGAACCAGCGGGTCGTCGTTTGGCAGGATTCGTCCGACCAGCAACTCGGACCAGGCGAGCATCAGGAGTCGGTGCGCCTCACTGTAGGCACGCTAGATGGTTCACAGTGGCGCGATGCTATCACGCTCTATGTGGGGCCCGGCCCGGGCAAGGCCTACGCAGCGCCCACGCCGCTTGCGTGGGCCATCCACTTGGAGGGCGTCTTCGGCGCGCCACGAAACGCGCCAACCACGCTTGTGTGGGGCACTTTGTTGGCACTCGTGACCGCCGCGATGATCCTCAGGCCTACCTCAGGACGTCGCCCTTGACGGGCGCACTGGCCCTCACTTCGTCGCTGATATCACGTCGAGCTTCTGGAGCTTCCAGATCGCGACCGCATTCAGTCCGAGGACGTACACGAGCAGGTTCGGCACTATCCACGCCCACGCACTCGTCTCGATCGCGGCGCGACCGCTCAACGCATTGATCGCCGTGTTGGGCAGCGCGCGTGTCGCCCACAGTCCCACCGTGCCAAGCCCCAAGAGCACCCCGCGCAGCACGTCGCCCGCGATGAGGACGCCCAGCGTGCTGCCGATGCCGACGCCTAGGCTTCGCGTGAGGAGCGTCACGCCGAGGGTGATGGCAGCCCAAGTGAAGATGCC
>Ga0265292_1002165_pt1 | contig 14429 bp, 10 predicted proteins | sample Munlanlewell296A_FD_189080 | JGI IMG/M metagenome (GOLD analysis project Ga0265292, IMG submission 189080) | Leachate microbial communities from a municipal landfill in Southern Ontario, Canada - Leachate well 296A | ecosystem: Engineered > Solid waste > Landfill > Unclassified | place: Canada...
CTTGGACCACCGTGATCTGGAACTCGAGGGTCCGCCCCACGACCTGGCGGTTGAAGTTCAGCGTGTAGGTCTCCGCGTTCAGGTCGACCGTGGACAGGTAGAATTGCTGGCCGTTCGGCGCGGTCCCGCCGACGAGGTCGACCTGGCCCGGGTCCAGGCGGTTCTGGATCCAGACCGCGCCGGTCCCGTTGTTCGCGGTGTCATCGATGCCCAGGACCGTGGCGGTCCATGCGCCGTAGGGATGTACGGTCTGTCTGGGGACCGGGCTGTTCGTGACCGTCACGATGCCGTTGAGCACGTCGACCGTCACGGGCCAGCCGTAGACCGGGTCGGTGGCCTGCGCGCCGGTGACGGGGGGCGTCTTGTAGTACGCGATGAAGGCGGTCTCGTTCATCGTCACGCGGACGGGGACCGATTCCAGGAGCTTGTGGACGAAGATCTTGCTCGGGTCCGCATTGCCGTAGCCCAGGCTCGCCGGCACGACGATCGTGGTCGCCTGGCCCGCGGTCAGGTCGCGCACGCCCTGGTCGAAGCCCTTGATCACCGAGCCGTCCCCGATCGTAAAGGTCAGGTGCGTCCAAGTGGCCCGCCAGGAGAAGGAGGAGGCCTTCGGGTAGCTGGCGTTGTCCCTCGCCACGCTCGCGTTGCTCGTGTCGAAGACGAGGTCCGATTCCAGGAAGGTGCCGATGTAGTCGATGTGGATGGAGTCGCCCTGCTGGGCCACGACGGGCGTGGGCCCGGCCTTAGGGGTGAAGTACACGTAGTAGGCCCCGAGCACCACCGCGACGGCGACCACGAGGACGACGAAGAGGATCCAGCCGCTGACCGCGGACTCGTCTCGGGGGAGGCTCCGGACCATGGTGGGCTCGGGCTAACCTAGGGCCCACGATAAAGGTTATGGTGCGGCCGTGGACCGCGACCCGCGGCTCAGGCGGCAGGAGCGCAGGACAACTGGATCTGCGCGCCATCCCGGAGCAGGAGGCTCCCGAAGGCGGTGCTCGGGAAGCCGTCCACGGTCATCGTGACGACGCGGGTGCCGTCCGCGGCGCAGCCGAGCACCTGTGTCGGGGTGAGAGTGCGGCCCCACACACGGAAGAAGTCCGAGAGCGTGAAGTCCCGCACAATAGGCGACTCGACGTGGATCTTGGCGGCCTGCGTCGCCGGGTCGTACCCGGTGTCGTGCGTGTGGACCGCCTTCACGCAGGTCGGGCTCACGCCGATGTTGTATGGCACGGGGCTGCGGACGCCGTCAATGAAAATCGAGAGGTATGGATGGATGTGTATCGGGAGCGGCTGGCTCTCGACGATGCACGAGTCCGCGGAAAAGTTCCGGTACGGGTCGAAGTAGGGAGCCGCCGCATAGGCGCCGACAACGAGGAACGCCACGGTCGCGATCACGGCCACGTGCGCTTTCCGGAGTCGGAGGCCCATATGCCCTGCAGCCCTGGGGGCGTACCGCGCGTCGTCGCGGATCTCCTCCCGGATCTCCTTCGCGCGGGGATCGCGGGGATGGTTCGCGTCGAGGTGGCGGGAGAGGTTCTCCGCCTTCACGGGCACTTCGCAAATCGGACAGCGTTCCGAATTCGCCATGTTGGGACCGCCATGGGGACCTGCGGATACTGGGGCCTTGGTATTAAGGATTGCCGAAACCGCGGTCGGGTCAGGCGTACATCGCACCGCTCGCGGTCTCGTGGCGCATGCGGTTCTCCCCGAGGACCTTGTCCACGGCCATCTCGAAGTCCGTCATCGTGACATGGTCCCGATCCTCCCGGATCGCGAACATGCCTGACTCCGTGCACATCGCCTTCAGGTCGGCTCCGGTGGCGCCGTCGCAGCGCTGAGCCAGGACCTCGAAGTCCACGTCGGCGACGATGCTCATCTTGCGCGAGTGGATCTTGAAGATGGCGAGACGACCCTCGTAGGTGGGCGTGGGGATCTCGATGATGCGGTCGAACCGCCCCGGGCGCAGGAGGGCCTCGTCCAGGATGTCCGGCCGGTTCGTGGCCCCGATGATCTTGACGTTTCCCAGGGGATTGAACCCGTCCATCTCCGCGAGGAGCTGCATCAGCGTGCGCTGGACCTCGCGGTCCCCGGACGTGGCGACCTCGAGACGCTTCGCGCCCACGCTGTCGAGCTCGTCGATGAACACGATGGAGGGGGATTCCTTCCGCGCGAGCTCGAAGAGCTCGCGGACCAGGCGTGCCCCCTCGCCGATGTACTTCTGCACGAGCTCCGAGCCGACGAAGCGGATGAACTTCGCCTGGGTTCGGTTCGCGACGGCCTTCGCCAGGAGCGTCTTGCCCGTGCCCGGGGGACCGACGAGGAGCACGCCCTTGGGCGGCTCGATGCCCACCTTCCGGTACAGGTCCGGCTTGAGGAGCGGAGTCTCCACGGCCTCCTTGAGCTCCAGGATCTGTGGCTCGAGCCCGCCGATGTCCTCGTAGGTCGAGTCGGGCTTGATGATGATCTCCGCGCCCGTGACGATGGGATCGTAGGACGGGGGCAGGACGCCCATGACGGCGAGGGTCTGCTTGTTCAGCGCGACGCGCGCGCCGACGATGAGGTTCTCCTTAGCGATGTAATCGGCCGCATTGACGATGAAGTCCGGGCCCGTGGACGACTTGACCACCACGCGTCCGTCCGAGAGCATGTCGCGGACGCTCCCGATGATGAGGGGCGGGGTCTTGAGGCGGTCAAGCTCCTGCTTCAGCCGCTTGATCTCCTTCTGCAAGCGTACGAGCTCCGTCTCCGCGTAGCGTTTCTCGCCCTCGACCCTCCGGCTGTTCTCCAGGAGCTTGTCGTTGCGTTCCTCGAGCGAAGCGATTCGCTCGGATAACTTCTCCGAGAATTCTCGGATCTGCTCTTCGTCCATAAACATCGTCCGGTGGGCCGGCGAAAGACGAAGCCTATATACCGAGCACTTTTTATTTAGCCTTTGCGGACTTGATTTCGTGATTTGCGAATTATGCGGCGCGGACGTGCAGCGGACGAAGAACGTGGCGATCGAGAGCACGGTCCTGTCCGTGTGCGCCTCCTGTGCGAAGTTCGGAGACGAGGTCACCACTCCCGTTGTCCGACGCTCCACGATGCCCCCAATCATCGCGCAACGGCTGGAGGCCCGCAAACGGCGTCTGACGCCCCGGGACGTCTACGCGGACGCGGGGACGATGGAGCTCGCAGACGACTTCCCTCAGCGCATCCGCGAGGCGCGGGAGGCGCGCGGGTGGAAGCAGGCGGACCTGGGGGCGAAAATCAACGAGAAGGTGAGCGTGATCGCGAAGCTCGAGTCGGGGACGATGGACCCGGGCGATGCGCTCATCCGGAAACTCGAGAACGAGCTCGGCATTAAGCTCAAGGAACGCGTGGAATCCGTTGCGGTGAAGAAACAGAGCGCCTCTGGCAACCTCACCCTCGGCGACCTCATCAAGATGCAAGAGAAGTCCGAGTGATCACGGCAGGCCGAGGCGGGTCTTCACCGCATGGAGGAAGGGCGCGACATCCACCCCCGCCTGGCGTGCGGCGATCAGCGCCGCGACTTCCACCTCCACGTCCATCTTCTCTTGGGTCGCGTTGACCGTGGCGATGACGGCGCGGCGGTCGGACTTCGTGTGAGCCACCATCGCATCGACGATGCGGAGGAAGACGTCCTCCGACGCGGGCGTGGGCACATCGAGGATCTTCACGGTGGGGATGAAGTCCGTCGGAACCTCGACCGCGGTCACATCGAAGCGGGGCCGGATGTTGCCGCCGTGGGATTCGAGCAGCTTCGTCTCCAGGCCGAGCTGGAGGAGGCGCTGGGCATCCCGTGGCGGGAACCACCGAAGGTCCATGGAGGCGGAGAGGACGAACTCGCGTTCGGTGAGCTCGTCCCGCCCTTTGCGCTTGAAGAGCAGCGCGATGGCGTTCTGGAGATCGTCCATGGAGAACCGCGGAACCGGACCCTTGCGATGGATAGGCCCCTAATTAAGGATGCGGAGGCCGTGTGCTGTGTTGAACAACTCCCCGCCCGTTCTCCCTCTCACCCTCCCTGCGCCCCTTCAGGTGCCCCCTTGCAGCAGCGCGTTGTACAGGGCGAACTTCGTCCGCACCTCCCTGAGCATGAGATCCCTCCGGCGAGCGCGCACGCTCTCCCCGAAGATCCTCTTGACGGCAGAAAACGTCCCTTCCACGGCCCACCTCCGGCCATAGCCGTGCGCGTCCCGCCACCCGTCGTACCCGAGCCGACGAAGCTCGCGCACCGCACGCGGCCGTGCCGAGACGCCGAGGGACTTCCGCGAGGCGCCGGCCCGGATCTTGATCCCCGGCCTTATGCCTGCGTCCGCCAAGGCCGCGAAGTTCCTCCGCGAGTCGTACGCCGCGTCCGCCAGGACGTCGGAGATCCGTCCGTGGCCCACCGCCGCCACGGCCTCCTGAATCAAGGAGGGGAAGACCGTCGTGTCGGCCGTCCGCTCGTCCGTCACCTCGAGGGCGACGACGCCGCCCCGCACCGAGACGGCGACGTGCACCTTGATCCACCCGCCGTGCCGGTGCCACGTCTCCCGCATCCACTCCCCGCGGTCCGTGACCTTGATCCCCGTCGAGTCGACCGCGACCACGATCGGTCCGTCGCCCGCAGGGAGGACGAGGGGCAGTGCCTCCATGCGCGCGAGCCGACGCCAGATCGTCGTGTAGTCCGCCGGCCGCACGGTCGGCAGGACCTTCCCGAGGCTCCGGAGGAAGCCCTCGAGCTGTCGCAACGGCGCGTCGAGGACCGACCGGAACGTCCGGAGGAAGGCCATGAGGCTCTCCGGAAACCCGTACGGACGCCCGCGCTTGCCGTCGTTCATCCGCCGCACCTCGTCGTCCCAGGTGCCGACCCACGCCAGGTCGAGGTAGAGCTCGCCCCGACGGACGAGACCTTCGTTCACCCTCGGCCAATCCCTCTTATACGCCTGCGCGTATGCCGTCCCATCCCTCGGCATATCTGGTCCCTTCTGACAAGGACCCGGATGTGCCGAGGGACCTCTTAGGACTTATTCAACACAGCAGAGGCCGTGCGAACGTTTATCCTCTCCGGAGACGATGGTCCCTCCGCTCCCGCGTAAGGTCGCGCCGATTCGTGACGCGCGATGCAAGCCGGGAGAGAACGTCGCATGGGTCCCTCCTCGATAGCCCCGGGACGGGGCGCACCGTGACAGGGGGACAACGCGGCGTCCCACAATCCCTCGGCATGGGTCAGGGCGTCGAGTGAGCACCGCTTGGCCGTGAAACGCGCTGTTAATGCCGAGGGACAACCTCACGCATCAGCGGCGTGCGCTGGCCAGGAATCCGGCGTATGCTCCCATGCGAGAGCGTCGGTGACGGTGGGCAGGCGCTCTGTTCTCGGTTAGATCCCACGAGGGCCTGACGGGGAATCTGCGAGCTAAGACACGCTTTGGGAGGCCCGTTGCTCCGAGGACTTCCGCCTACGGCGGAATGCAACTGCCGGTATGACGATGCTTGTGGCCAGAGGAAGGGCGATGTCACTGAACTCAGGAATCATGAGCGTGGAAATCGCGATGACCCCCGACATCGAAGGGAAGTTGCCTGTCATGTTCTGCCAGCCGGTCCCCATCGTATATTTCCAGATCTCCACGCTCGATGTTGTTGGTTGAGCGACAACCCAAATAGCACCGCTCGCGTCCGTGGCAACGTCTTGCCAGACTCGTCCCGTGGGGCTGCCCCCACTCTTGACGATGTAGCTCCAGCTGACTCCGCTGCTGGTGCTCCTCCAGAGAGAGCCGTTTGCCACGAGGACGTTGAATGTTGACGTCTGGTAAATCGAAATGCCCTCGTCCACATCCTGCTGAGGAAACTGCGGAGCGGGACGTGCGGTACCGTTGAGCGCCCAGCTCGACCCGCCGTTTGTCGAGCGGTAGAGCTGGGCGTTGACGGCAGACTGAAGCGCGAACAGGGTCGCGGAAGATCCCGTCCCCGTCGAGTAGGCCATATCGACGATGTTCACGGCTGGGTTGATGTTGGTGAGATACGTCCAAGTACCAGAGCTTGTCCCCGTGTAGCGATAGATCTGGTTCGGCTTGCCTTGCCCCTGGGTCGAGCCGGTCGTAATCATGTAGAACGTGTCCTGATGGTCCGTCGCAATCGCGATGGTATCCGTGGTCGGGGCGTTGCCCGACGGGGGCACGATGAACAAGCTCCACGTAGAGCCTCCGGAGGCGAGCTTCCGCACCGTTCCATTGTTCTCGAGAGCATACGTGTCATTGTTGTTCGAGGTTACGATGTCAGCCCAGTAGAGCTGCCCAGTGAGAGCTGGGAGCGCCGGAACGCTCGCCCAGCTGCTCGTGCCGGGAGACCACTCCACACTCCCCGCCCCGCCCGTCATGCTAATGACCATCGGGTCCAGCGGATTGGGTCGGGCAGAGTTGGCACTCGAGTCCCAGGCGGAAGACCACCCGTAGATCTCGAAGTATCCGCGCGAGAGGTTCGATACGGAAAGCCCCGGTACGCTGGCCTCAATGCGAGAGCGATCCTTCGCTGCGGGAGCAGGACCCACGGGCGCCCAGTTCCAGGATGAAGGATTAGCCCCGCTGAAGCGCAAGACGATGGATGAAAGGATGACTCCTTCCTTGCCCGTGACTTCCACGAGGATGTCCGCACCGATGCTACCGATACCGTAGCCTGTGGCAGAAGAGCCATCGCTGTCCAAGTAGAAACGCAGGAGATCCGTCCCATTGACAGGAGGCGGCGTCGACACGGTCCCATTGGAGGACCCGTTGGACGGGGGAAGGTACGCGGGGTTGAGCGAGGGAACCATGGTGCCGTTGAGGGCTGTGGCCGCCGCCTCGGCCATGAAGTACGTCTCTCCGGCAAAGCCCTTGAACGCATAACCCGACAGGTCCAAGTCCTTGTCCCAGGAAGGCTGCACATCGCCAAGAGGATCAGCCGTGACGTTACCCCAATCCCCGAACGCGCCGTCAATTGCAGGAGCCGCGGGTTCTGTTCCGACGTACGCGAATGAGGCCGGCGTCCTCGCAGGCGCTACGAAGGCCACGCCTCCCGAAGCGACGGACACGTCGTCGACATTCTCGAGGAACGAGCCAATCGTCGATGCGTCCACCGTGCCCACATGAGGTCGGACGGAGAGTGTCCGCGACGCGTTGTTCGCGATGAGGAAGGATGAAAGTGGGAAGTGCACGAGCCTGGCTATGGGGCGGCTCGAGAGGATGTTGCCCGCCTCGTCGACAAGGTCGACCGTAGAGATGGACGCGGGTCCATAGGTTCCCGGGAAGGTGACATTGAGACCGGTAAGGGAGAGATCGCCACCCACCGCGCGGAACGTGAAGCGGGAGAGATCTGTCGTGGCGCCCTGGACGAGGATGGGCGCGGACGTGTTCTGGCTGGCTAGGAGGAAGGATGAGGCGCTCGTGGCGGTGACATCCGCCGCGTCGGATTGAGCGTCCCAGCTCCGGGAGGCGAAGGCCACTTCGACGGTCCCGTGGCCCACGGAGATGTCCGACCAGTCCGTCTGGAACTCGAGCTGGCTCCCTGATCCCGCTGCGGCGACGGAACCGGCGGAGACCCACCCGGTCCAGTCCCGGGGACCGTGGCTTGGATCGAAGGCTCGGAGGCTCGAGCTGACAATCCGCCCGCCCCAAGTGTCGAGGACAATCATGCGGTCGGCGCCGATCCCCTGGACCTGGTAGCCCGTAGCGCGGGAGCGGTCCATATCGATGAACACGTAGAAGGCGTCCACGATCCGCGCGGGTTCCGGACCACCCGCGAGCGCGTTGCCTTGGACCTCCAGGTAGAAGGACAGGAAGTCCACGTTGTCCTTCACCGCGACGCGCATAATGTCGATGTCCGGGTTGAGGGTGGGCGGGGACGCGGCCGGGATTTTGGAAACGCCGACCCAGTCACCGAACTGCCCGTCGATCTGGATCGGGTATCGCGGCGGCGCGCCGCCGATGAAGAAGAAGAGAGGGAGGATGAGCAGGGCGACGACCACGACGGGGATCGCGACCCACTGCCACTGGGAGCGGATCGGGATGCCGCGGAACCGCTTCGCCGAGCGGCCCTTCAGGCCGTTCGTGCGACCCAGCCCGTTCGTGAGGCCATTGGTTCGCCCAAGGCCGTTCGTCATCCCGTTCGTTCGGCCGCGCAAGCCATTGGTCAAGCCGTTCGTGAGGCCGTTCGTCCGGCCAAGCCCGTTGGTGAGACCGTTAGTCCTTCCGAGGCCGTTGGTCAGCCCGTTGGTCCGCCCACGCAGGCCGTTCGTGAGACCGTTCGTACGGCCCCGGACTCCGCCCGAGGACACGGAACGGCGGCGGACGACGCGCCGCAGCACGTTCCCGTTCGTGAGCCCCTTGGGGACGGGCGCCTTCTCCGGGTGCTTCGGAGCCTCCTTGACCAGGGGCCGGGCGGCAGCCGCTTCGACGGGCTTCTCCGCGGTCGGTTCGATCGCGGCCTCCAGCTCCGTGAGGGCCTCGGGAACCGCGGCGTCCTCGAGGGCGGATTCCTCCGGACTGAGCTCGAAATCCTTCATGAGTTTCTCGAGCTCATCGATGATGTCCAGCTCGGCCTCCGTGCGGCTCCCGCAGTTCGGACAGAGGGAGGCCTCCTTGGCCATGGGCTTCTGGCAGACGGGGCAGGGGACGAGGTCCGGCGCGGGCTCGGCGGAGGCCTCGGAGAACCGATCCGCCTTCATGCGGGACTGGCGCCACTCCTCTTCCTCGCCCACGCGGGCGTGCAGCTTGGCCTTCAACACCCACAGGCCCGGGTAGCGCTCGTCGATGTCCGCAAGGCGGCGGAGGGACTCGAGGGCGGCGCGGATGTCCCCCAGGGTGGCCTGGGCCGCCGCGAGCGCGAAGAGGGCGTCCGCATCCGTCGGATCTTGGTTCAGCCGCTCCCGCGCGATGTCCATGATCAGGTGGACCCGGAGGGTGCGCGAGGCGGAGGCCTCGCCCTGCGCCAGGGGCTGCCGCGAGGGATGCCTGCGCACCGGGTGGACGGGGCCAGGGCCCATCGGCGGCGCGCCTTCCCCCGCAGGTCGCGCGGACGCGGGCGCGCTGGGGTCGATGACGCGGAAGCCCTTGTCCGTCATGACGAGCGGGAGGAAGGCCATCTCCGGCGTCGTGTCCTTGAGGTGGAGGATCCCGATCTTCCGGACGATGCGGTCCCCGCTCCGGACGCGCTCCATCTCGATGACGCCGTCGAAGGGCTGGTGCAGGGTCGAGAGGGCGGCGGGGGTGTGCATCTCCTTCTCCAGGAGGAAGAGGGAGGTGAAGCTGAATCGGTCGAACTTCCGCTTCGAGCTCTGGGCGAAGGCGTAGACCTGGCTCAGCTCGAAGACGTTCGTTGCGGGGGACAGGATCTCGACGACGGCCCGCTTGGGCTTGTCGCCGCCCAGGGAGGCAATCGCGCGGCTCAGGGCAGCGCCGGCGTTGGACAGGTCCACGGAGGAACGGAGGATGATGCCGTGCTCCTCCACGTCCTGGACGGACTCCTCGCTCCAGGAATACCAGTCCACGATGCGCAGGCGGCTCTCCTTCGCGACCGCGTCCAGGTCCACGCCGAGCTTGCGGAGCTCCGAGAGGATCGACTCCGCGGACTGGGACGAGAGGACGAGCAGGCCACTGGCGCCCTCCTTCAGGCCTTCCGCGAGGAAGGTGAGGGCGAGGAGCAGCTTCTCCTGGCCGGGCGGACCCTGGAGGACGACACTGGCGCCCTCGGGCAGGCCGCCCTCGAGCATTCGGTCGAATCCCGTGACCCCGGTGGCCAGCCTCACCATATGGGATCACCCGTCGAAGGGTCTCGTGAGGCCGCAGCGGATGGCCAGGTCCGGATGGGTGTCGATTGCATCGCGCAGGGCGGACTGGAACACGCGCTCCGCAGCCACCCGGCCGAGGCTTTGGGAGCAGACGTCCCAGAGGCCCTTGTGCAGGGCCGCCATCAGGCTCCGGAGCCGCTCGATCCCTCCCTGGCTCCCCTCGATCATCTGTTCGAAGATCGCGGCCCGGAGCTCCTGGTGCTGCGAGGTGAGGCGGTGCTCCATCTCGCCCTCCACGGCGGGCATGCCGAAGGTGCGGATGCCCTCGAAGAGGGACTGGAAGTAGGCCACGTAGAAGTCCACCGCCTCTCGGAGCGGGCCGGAGTCGTCGAGCAGGTCCATCTCGAGCCGGAGGCGGGGCGTGCGCAGGCGGTACTCCGAGGTGCGCGCGTCGTGCGCCCGGCGCTCGACGAGGCCCAGCTCCGCGAAGCGCTGCAGGAAGCGCGAAACCGTGCTCACGTGGATGTCCAGGTCCTTGGCGACCTCGCTGGACAGGTGCCACTGCCCGTCCCGAAGGCCTTTGAGGATGGCGAGACTGTACTCTCCGGAAAGGAGGGTCGCCGCCTGTCGGAAGGACTGGGAATCCATGGGAATCCGGGCTTTATAGAGCCCCGAGTCGTGGGGGGTAGTAGCTCTACGCGTCGTAGACCAGGGAGTTCAAGAAGGGTGGCGTCCAATTCTCACACGAGATTCTCTAGAGTCAAAATGAGAGCCGGGAACGGAAGCGGGCGACCTTTCCGGGCGATCGCGACGCGCTGGCGACGGCCTCCAGCCCTCCGGGCTGGGCAAGGTTGAAGTACAAGTATCCATTTCGGGCCGCTACAGCCGCCCCGTCCCGCGCGTTCGGTTGACCTCCCAGCCCGCGGCCCGTGCGAGGGAACCCATGCGCTACACCCGCTTTGAGAAGGCCCGCATCATCGGTGCGCGTGCCCTGCAGATTAGCATGGGGGCGCCCATCCTCATCGATGTCCCTGCGGGAGCCGTCGACCCCATCGAGATTGCGACGCACGAGTTCAACACCGGGGCGATCCCGCTGACCGTGAAGCGCTAGGCGAGAACTCAGGTCTCGGGACCCGAGCCGCCCGTTCCCAGGTCCTGCAGGTCGATTGCCAGTTCCGGCGTGCGCAGCTCATTGACCTCGTCGGGCGTCAGCCGTTCCCGCAGCGCGTCCTCGTGGAAGATGCCGCTGTTCCCCGTGGGGTCCTCAAAGACCGGGGTGAAGGGGCGGCGGCCTTCAATGCATTCCTCCAGGCGGGCGACGACCGGATCCGCCCGGGCCCGCGCCTTCTTGCCGGTCGCCAGGGCCTTCGCGCTCCGGGCCACGTCCCGGAAGCGGTGCAGGATCCCCTCGACATTGGAGACGAACGCCTCAGACCGTGGGCCCGGACCCATCCGCGCATCCAGCTCGGGGATGCGGATCGTCCCGGAGGACGACCGGCTCACGCGCGCGCTGAGTTGATCCGGGCGGGTCACCCGGAGGGAGACCCGCCGCAGTTCATTCGCGCAGGTCAACAGGAGATCCGCGTGGCGGAATCCGCAGTGCCCGCACTGCAGGGTGGTCTGCAGGGCTTCCCCGAAGTAGGGGATGTCCAGGGGCACGGACCTGAAGACCACGTTCGTGCGCCCGCACAGCGGGCAGGGCGAAGCGAGCCGCGTCTCGTGGAGGGGGCCGCTCACCACGCCCGATTCGGAAGTGTCCACGGACGCGGTCAGGAGGCGTGCACGTTAATAGGTTGACCACCCGGACGCTCCCAGCCCGCATGCAGACTAAGATATGTTCATATAGAACCGCAAACCAATTATTGGCGCCCAAAAAACGGGCGGGAGAGAATCCCAATGCTTCGCAGAAACAAGACCACGGACATCGCTCCCCGGATGGACGAGACCGACCTCGCGCGGGCCTGGCGGAGCCCGTGCGACTGGTTCGAGGAGATGGATCGCTGGTTCGACGACCTCCGCCGCACCTTCCCGAACGGGGGCCCGAGTTCCCTCGCTCCCTGGACGGAGGAGAGCCGCCTCGGCGTACGAGCGTCCCTCGTCGACCTGATCGACAACGGGCGCGAGTTCCTCGTGCGCGCGGATCTCCCGGGCGTATCCAAGGACGATGTGGAACTGAACGTGACCCCGGACGGGATCGAGATCAAGGCGGAGTCGAAACGCCAGCGCGAAGAGAAGGAGAAGGGCTACTACTACCGCGAGCGCCGTTACTCCGCGCTCCAGCGCACCGTGCTCTTCCCGGAGGAGGTCCTCCCCGAGCAGGCGGAAGCCGGCCTGAAGGACGGGCTCCTCGAGGTCCGCATTCCGAAGCGGGAGCCGAGGCCGGAGAAGAAGCCGGTCAAGGTCCGGGTCGAGTGACCCGGCCCCCTATCCCCTTTCCTTCCTTTCCATGGCTGCGTGCATGAGGTCGCGAGGCGCCCGGGGCGACGCGATTTCATATACGCAAGCCAAGATGAGTCACCGAGTCCCCGGACGACGGAAGAGGTAGCGCCATGACGACACGAGAGAAGTTCCTGCGGGTCGCGGAGGCCAAGCCGGCCGATGCCGGCCGAGGCCTTGTCCGCGTGGACCCGGAAGTGCTCAAGATCCTCGAACTCCAAGAGGGCGACGTCGTCCTCATCGAGGGCGGAAAGGTCACGGCCGCAATCCTTCGCCGCGGCTATCCCGAGGACGCCAACCGAGGCACGATTCGCATGGACGGAATGCAGCGCCGCAACGCGGACGTCGGGATCGACGACAAGGTCGGTCTTCGGAAAGCCGTGACCCGACCCGCCGAGAAGCTCAGCCTCGCGCCCACCGAGCCCATCCGGATCATGGGCGGCGAGCAGTTCATGGCCCAGACCCTCCAGGGCCAGGCCCTCACTCGCGGCGACGTGGTCAGCGTGAGCGTGATGGGCCGCAAGTTCGACTTCGTGGTCACGTCCTTCGCGCCGACCGCGGACGCGGTCCTCGTGAGCCTGTCGACGGAGATCAAGCTCGCCGAGAAGCCGATCAAGGACGGAGAGGCCAAGATCCCGCGGGTGACCTACGAGGACATCGGCGGCCTCGGGGACGAGGTCCGCAAGGTGCGGGAGATGATCGAGCTCCCGCTCCGGCATCCGGAGCTGTTCGAGCGGCTCGGGGTCGAGGCCCCGAAGGGTGTGCTGCTCCACGGGCCCCCGGGCACCGGAAAGACGCTGCTCGCGAAGGCCGTCGCCAGTGAGACGAACGCGAACTTCCACTCCATCTCCGGCCCGGAGATCATGTCCAAGTTCTACGGTCAGAGCGAGGAGAACCTCCGCGACATCTTCAAGCAGGCCGAGGAGAACGCGCCGAGCATCATCTTCATCGACGAGCTCGATTCGATCGCTCCGAAACGCGACGAAGTGAGCGGGGAGGTGGAGCGCCGCGTGGTCGCTCAGCTGCTGGCCCTCATGGACGGCCTCCAGGGCCGCGGCAAGGTCGTAGTCATCGGCGCGACGAACCGGCCCAACGCCCTCGATGAGGCCATTCGCCGGCCCGGGCGCTTCGATCGTGAGATCGAGATCGGCGTCCCGGACCGGGACGGGCGCCTCGAGATCCTCCAGATCCACACGAGGGGCATGCCCCTCACGAAGGACGTCGACCTGAAGGAGCTCGCGGGGATCACCCACGGCTACGTGGGCGCGGATCTCGCGGCCCTCTCCAAGGAGGCCGCGATGCGGTCCCTCCGCCGCATCCTGCCGGACATCGACCTCCAGGTGGACTTCATCCCCGCGGAGGTGCTCAACAAGCTCGAGGTCACGCGGGAGGACTTCCTGCAGGCCTTCCGGGAGATGGAGCCCTCCACGCTGCGGGAGGTCCTCATCGAGAAGCCGAACGTCCACTGGGACGACATCGGCGGACTCGACGAGGCGAAGCAGGAGCTCAAAGAGTCCATCGAGTGGCCCATCAGGATGAACCGCCTGTTCGTCCACTTCGACGCGAGGCCGCCGCGCGGCATCCTGCTCTACGGCCCGCCCGGAACGGGGAAGACGCTCCTGGCGAGGGCCGTGGCGACGGAGTCCGAGGCGAACTTCATCTCCGTGCGCGGACCGGAATTCCTGAGCAAGTGGGTCGGCGAGTCGGAGCGGATGGTCCGGGAGACCTTCCGGAAGGCGAAGGCGGCCTCGCCCTGCGTCATCTTCTTCGACGAGATTGACGCGATCACGCCCGTCCGCGGCATGGCCACGGACGCGCAGGTCACGGAGCGGGTGATCTCCCAGATCCTCACCGAGATGGACGGCCTGGAGGAGCTGCACAACGTCACGGTCATCGCCGCGACGAACCGCCCGGACCTCGTGGACCCCGCCTTGCTGCGCCCGGGCCGCTTCGACCGTCACATCTTCATCCCGCCGCCGGACCTAGCCACGCGCCGCGCGATCCTCGCGATCCACACGAAGAAGAAACCGCTGGCCCCCGACGTGGACCTCGACCACATCGCGAAGCGGACGGACAAGTACACCGGCGCCGAGCTCGCGGCGATCTGCAACGAGGCGTCCATGCTCGCGATCCGCGAGACCGCGTCCAAGGCGAAGGGCGTGGACGACGCGGCGCTGAAGAAGGTCAAGATCGAGAAGCGACACTTCGAGGCCGCGATGAAGAAGGTCCAGCCGCGCACGGGCGAGCT
>Ga0265292_1002166_pt1 | contig 14421 bp, 9 predicted proteins | sample Munlanlewell296A_FD_189080 | JGI IMG/M metagenome (GOLD analysis project Ga0265292, IMG submission 189080) | Leachate microbial communities from a municipal landfill in Southern Ontario, Canada - Leachate well 296A | ecosystem: Engineered > Solid waste > Landfill > Unclassified | place: Canada...
ATCTCCAGGTGCATCGCCGACGGGCCGTCGACGTTGGGGGCGGGCAGTCCGTGGCCGGTGCTGGCTCGCCCGGCCTTACGGGCGGTGGCCAGATCCCAGACGACGCCTGAGAGCACTCCGTGGTCGATCAGGGCGACCCGCTGCTTGGGAACGCCCTCGAAGTCGAAGGGAACGCCCAGGTTCTCGGCACGCAGTGCGTCGTCCACGATCGTGACCCTCTCGTGCGCCACTTCCTGGCCGAGCCTGCCGCTGGCGAAGGAGCGACCCTCGAGGTATGCCTTGGCGCCCAGGCCCATGTAGCCCAGGAACTGAACCAGGGCCCCCACCGCGCAAGGCTCCAGCACCACGGGATAGGTGCCGGCCGGGATCTCGATCGGGTGCCGGGAGAGCTCCGCCTTGCGCGCGGCGCGCGCCGCCGAGACCGCGGTGTCAACCCGGGAGCGATCGAATTCGGTGGTTTCGGCCCAACCCGAGGAGTCCCGCCCGGAGACCAGGATCGAGAAGGCGCAACGCGAGGAGGGATGGTAGGCGCGCACGCCGTTGGAGTTGGCGAGCGCCATCTCCACGCCCCCCGTTTCGTAGGCCCCCGCCCCTTCCCATCCGCCCGGCAATCCGGCGAGCGCTTGCTTCACTGCTTCGGCGCGGGCCTGCGGATCAGCTCCGGCCGTTTCTTCCGAGAAGGAGTCGACGCGCGGGCAGGGGGCAGGCCAGGAGAGTCCCGCGAACTCCGGGTCGGCCACCGCGACTTCGGCCACGGCTCGAGCTCGCACGGCGGTTTCGAGGGCCCCCGCCGGCGACAGGTCGTGCGAAGAAGCGACGCCGCAACGACCGCCTGAGAGCACGACCCGAGCGCGCAACTCGCCGTCCTCGCGCCAGACGTTCTGGTGGATGCGGTTGGAGGCAAAGCGCGTCAGGCCCGAGGCGTCACGCACAATCAAGAACTCAGCGGCCTCTGCGCCGGCAACGTCCAGCCCGGCGGAGGCGATCTCCAGCAGGCGATCGCGACCGGTGAGCATCAGGCCTTCACCCCCACCGCTACTCCGCGGAAGCGCGCCGGTGAAGCGCCGTGTGCCACGCGCGCCACCTGTCCCGGTTGTCCCTTGCCGCAGTTGGGCGTGCCCCACACCTTCCATTCCTCAGGCCCGGCGATTGCGTCACATGAGTCCCAGAACTCGGTGGTGCGCCCGGAGTAGTTGGGGTTCTTGTAGAGCCGGCCGAGCTTGCCGTCGCGGATTTCGTAGGCGATCTCGCAGCCGAACTGGAAGTTCATGCGCTTGTCGTCGATCGACCAGGAGCGGTTGGTGTCCAGGTAGATGCCCTCCTTGGTGTCGGCGATCAGATCGGCGAGGCTGCCCTGACCCGGCTCCAGGTTGATGTTGGTCATCCGGATCAGCGGGATGGCGCCCCAATTCTCGGCGCGGGCAGTCCCGTTGGACCCCTCCCCGATGAGTGAAGCGGTTTCCCGGCTGGTCAGGAAGTTCTCCAGGACCCCGTCGACAATCAGGGGAGTGCGCTGTGCGGGGACACCCTCGTCGTCGAAGCCGAAGCTGCCCATGGCTCCCGGCAGAGTCGCATCGGCCGTGATCGAGACCAGGGGCGAGCCGTAGCGCAGCCTCCCGCGGTCCTCGAGATTCACGAACGAGGTGCCCGCATAGGCGGCCTCCATGCCGAGGATGCGGTCGAGCTCGGTGGGGTGTCCCACCGACTCGTGGATCTGCAGGCCAAGCTGGTTGCTGAACAGGATCAATGTGGTCTCGAGGGAAGGGCACTCGGGAGCCGCCAGCAGATCCAGCGACTCACGGGCCACACGCGCGCCGTTGCCCGCCAGATCCATTTCGCGCACGAATTCGAAGCCGCCGCAGACGTAGTTGCCCCGGGGGGAGTTTGGGTAGGAGCGCTGCTGGAAATCGCCCTCACCCACGGCGGTGGCAACGATCCCGGCCCCCGACTGCAGGATCGTCTGCTCGATGTCGGCCCCCTCGGAAGAGAGGAACAGTGAGTGCCGCCGCCAGTACTGCATGCTTGCCTCGGCGATCGCGAGCCCCGGCACCGAGCGCATGGCATCGGTGGCCTCGAGCAGGTGGGAGACCTTCTTCTGCAGGGGAATCGCGAACGGGTCCTCGGCGAAGGGGGTGGTGCAGGTAGCGACGATCGGCTCCTGTGGAGCCAGGTGCGCCGGCGCTCCCCTGACCATCGAGGAGGCCCGAGCGATTTCCACGGCCAGGCGAGCGGTCCGCTCGATCTCCGCCGGGTTCAAAGTCGCGGTGCCGGCGAAGCCCCAGCAGCCGCCGAGCACGACGCGCACCCCGATGCCGCGGGTCACTCCGGTGTCGATGCCCTCGACGCGGGTGTCCCTGACGGCAATGGACTCGGATTCCTCACGCACGAAACGAACGTCCGCGTAGTCGGATCCCGCGGCCGCCGCGGCCGAGAGGGCCAGGGCCGTCAGTTCTCGTTCTTCCACGCCCCACCTCCTCATCCACCCGCGCGCGGTCACTCTACCGCCCGATCGATCCCCACCGCGAGGCCCGCCGCGGATACCGTATGCTGGCCGGCATGACCCGGGTGCTGTCTCAGATCCTGCCCATCCTCATCCTGATCGGGCTCGGATGCCTGCTGCGGATGAGCGGGTTCCTGACCCGCGATCTGGCGCGTGGTCTGACGCGGCTGATTGTGGCTGTGCTGATGCCCGCCTTGATCTTCCGGGCGGTCCACGAGGCGAAGCTATCCTCGGCTCTGGCCGCCCCGGCGGCAGTGGGTGCGATCACCGTGGCGGGCAGCATCGCGGCCACGTTCGGGGTGGCGGTGCTGCTGGGGCTTCGCGGAGAGCGAAGGGGGGCCCTGATCCTGGCGGGTTCCTTTGGAAACACCGGGTACCTCGGCTACCCGATGACCGTGGAGCTACTGGGGGCCAACCTGTTGCCTGCCGCCGTCTTCTACGACGTGGTGGGCAACACCCCCATCGTGTTCGGCTTCGGGGCGATGATGGCCCAGCACTACGGAGCGGGCGAGGACCGGCCGACCGTGGTAAACGGGATCCGGACGCTCGCGAGCTTCCCGCCTCTTTGGGGTCTGGTCGCCGGGTTGGCGCTGCACGGCGTGAGCCTTCCCGCGGTGGTCGCGCGACCGGTGGAGCTACTGGCCGGCTCTACGATCCCACTCATCATGCTGGCGGTGGGCGCGTCGCTCACCGCGGGGGGTCTTCGCCGCCACTGGAAGCTGGCGGGAGTGGTCGCGGTCATGAAACTCGGGGTGTCACCGGCGATCGCCTACGTGGCGGCGCGCCTTCTGGGAGCGTCGCCCGACATCACGCGAGTGGCGGTTCTGGAGGCAGGGATGCCCACCTTCCTGCTGGGGCTGGTGCTGGCCGACCGCTACGAGCTTGACTCGGACGTAATAGCCACTGCCATCTTCGTCACGACGATCTCGGCCATCCTCACGGTTCCCGCCTGGCTGCACCTGCTCCGCTGAACTTGCGAGCGCTGAGAGCCGCGCCGGCGAGGAGCAGGCCGAGCATGGCCGCGGCCGGCAGCCCGCCGGTCGCCGGCAACTGCCGCCGGGCCGGGGCTTTGGCCTCGACCTGGCCCTGCGGGACGGCGAGGGTCTTCATACACTTGTCGGGGTTGGTCTTCATGGTCACGTTTGCCGTGGCCGAGCCCTTGTTGGCCGTGAGACCCAGCCCGTCGATGGAGTTGACCTTCATGTTGAAGCAGCCGAACTTCAGGTGCTGGTTGCCGTCCTCGAAAGCCGGGTTGACGTAGTTGTCGGTCCAGTCGGTGTCGTTGAAGGCATCCAGGACCGGCAGCGGGAAGAACGAGGCATCGTCGAGCTTGGGAGAGGTCTGGCCCGGCTCGGAGCGCGGATCCAGGACGGTATCGCCGTAGGGGTCATTCACCCCGTTGTTGCCAAGGCCGTTGAACTCGTCGTTGTACCAAAGGCTCACCCCCGGGATGAACCACGTCGGGGAACGATCCTGGTTCTCGCCGTGGCCGTTCTCATCGAAGGAGGTGCGCGTGCGCAATTCGAGGTAGTAGGCGTGATCCTGAGCGGCGGGCCCAGAGCCGGCACGCATCCAGCCCTTGGATATGTATGACGAGGGGGGTTTCTCAGCGTCGTCGAAGAGGTAGGTGACCTTCTGGGTCGTGTTCTCGATCTTGATGTCGTCCATCAGCCATCCGCGCTTGGCCAGGCCAACGTCGGTGGCGTAGGCGAAACGCAGGAGGACCTCCTGGCCCGCGTAGGCCGACAGGTCGAACGAGTCGTCGATCCAGGTGGGCTCGCTGTAGGTGGCGGTGACCTGGCGGTCGACCTCGTTCCCCGGGAACCCTGTCTGGGCGGAAGTGCCCGTGATGCCGTTTCCGTACTGTGTCTGGCACCCCACGGCATTGGGGTTGAACTGGCTGGGAGTGGTGGTCCCGTTCTCTGATGCCAGCGCAGTCCAACTGTCCCCGCCGTCGGTGGAGACCATGACGAACCCGTAGTCGAAGTCCCACTCGATCTCATACCAGCTCTTGAAACCAAGCTTGACCGTGTCACCCGACTTGGCCTGGGTCATCACGTACAGGGGAATATCCAGGGTGTGGCCGAGACAGCCGAAGTCGTTTCCGGCTCCCGAGAACCAGGCTTTCGCGCCCGATGGAACCTTGTCGATCAACACGCGGTGAGGAAGGTCGACCTTGTAGGCGTCCCCATTGTGGACGTCCGCACCTTCCAGTGCGTAGGGGCGGCCTTGAGGATCGACCCAGTCGATGCGGTGGGTGTCCACCTTGCCGTCCCGCACGGTGGTGGTAAGACCCGAAGCCGGCACGGACTTGGGCACCATCCAGCCCAGGTAGGAGCGCATGAACACTCCCATGAACTGAGCGTTGTCCTCGCTCATCAAGTCCCAGTTGCCGATGGTGGTGCGCCCGGACGCCGTGTACAGGTCGGGGGTGCCCAGGGAGTGGGAATACTCGTGGGCGATGACGGAGGTGGTGCCGGTCTCCGGGTTGATGTTGTACGGCCCGACTCGCACGTGGGCCTTGAGATCCTCGCCCATATCCCTGGTGGTCATATCTCTGCGCGCCTTCGTGGTCCACCAGAGGGGCTGCTCCAGCTTGTCGCGGAGTTGGTCGTTGGATACGTAGCCGCGCTCGCCGTTCCCGTCGATGTAGTAGCTCTCGAGGTTGGACGAGTGGGGCCAGGGGTTGTCGTAGCCTCCATTGAGTTGGCTGTCGCCGTTTCCACCCCGGCCCTGGAATATGGTCTCGAAGAAGTCCACGACCCCGTTGCGGTCGAAGTCGAAGTCGTTGTAGTCGATATCGGGATCGGCGGCGGATGCCGCGTCGTAAGCCAGCTTGCCCGCGGGTCCACAACCGCCGTCGATGTCGCCCCCGGGGACCCCAACTCCCACCACGGCTCCGGCGATGTAGGCATTCTTGTCGGCCCCGTAGTACTGGCGGTTACCGGGCAACTGGTACCAGCCGTCGTTCACCCGGGCGCCCGTGGGCGAATACGTGGTCGTCTGAGTGGTGCCCGGCATGACGGTGGTCACCCCGCCGCAAGTGCTGGCGTACTGAGGAGTGGACCACTTGAAGGTGTTGCCGGGAACCGTGTAGCTGTTCTTGTCCGCCGCAACCTCGAGGCTGGCGACCTCGCCGCGCGCGTACAACTGCCCGTAGCTCATCTCCTGGTAGAGCTTGAAGAGACTCGAGTCGTTGCCGGGGTTGTTCACCCTGAAGTCGTAGATCCACCCGGGCGAGGCGGCAGAGTGCTTGTTGTCCATGTAGTCCACCAGCACGATCGGGAAGGGCCGGTCGCCGAAACGAGCGGACTCGACGGTCGTGACCTTGGGCCCGTGGGTCTTGGAGGTCACCGACTGGCCCCCGGCCTGAGTGAGCGTGACCGGCGAAGAGAGATCCTTCCACATGACCCGCGGGTCCTCCGCGGTGGTCTTGGCTCGTGCGGTGATGAGGATTCGCCGTGAGGGAGCGAAGTCCGATGCCGGCGCCACCGTACCCACGTTCCAGGTAAGCGCATTGCCCGCTCTGGAGGAAGGCGCGGGGACCGCCGACTCGAAGACGGCGCCCTCGGGCAGCGTATCGGTTATGACCACACCGGTCGCCGGCGTCGCGGCCAGGTTCCGGTATTCGATCTGGTGGACGTACCTGTCGCCGGGCAGCACCCATCCGGTCTCGGACACGAACTTCGGCTCGATCTCCGCCTGAGTGGTCGGAACGCGGAACGAGGCGGCGATGGTGCGGTCGGGCTCGTCAATGGCGGCCGTCTTCCAGGTCCCGGTCGCCGGGTCCTCATAGGTGCCCTCGGCGTCGATCATGAGCATGCGCTTGAAGCCGTCGCCGGGGCCGGCCGTCAGCGTGCCGTAGTCGGCGGGGGCGAACTGCACCTGGAAGAAGCCGTCGGTGCCGGCCGTGGCGGTCTTCTCCGCTTTTGACCCGTCCTGGCGTGTCAGGGTGACCTTCACCGTTCCCGCGACGTTCTTGTTGAAGCCGACCGGATCGGCCGGGTTGGGGTCGGTGATCCCGGTGGGTTTGCGCATCCAGGTGACGCCCTTGACCGTCAGGGTCTCCCCCGCAGCGTACAGGGGCTTGTCCAGCAGCAGCCTGGTGCCCAGGGCGTTGTAATAGACGCGGAATGAAGTCTGTCCGGCGATCGCATCCCCGGCTGCCTTGGGTGCCACGGAGAAGAGGATCGAGCCGGGAGCGGGATTGTCCCAGGTCACGGGGTCGATATTGAAGCGGTACTCATCGGTGTTGTCGTTCCCGGTCGTCGCGTCAACCTGGGCGATGGTCTTGCCGGTCTGGTCGTGGAAAGTCACCACGAAGGCGGGCGCGGGATCTGGAGCCTTCGCCTGATAGGGGGTAGCCGGATCCGCGGCGCCTCCGGGGTCGGCGGTGAAGAGACCCCAGCCACATTCATCTGAGGCGAAAGTGGGAAGAGCTGTCGCCAGGCCCGCCCCCGCGCACCCGGGCTGGCCGCTGGCAATCCGCCAGAAGTGATACCCGCCCACGCGGAACGTGCGGGGCGGCGCCTGGCTGAGGGCCACCGGCACGATCATGGCCGCAAGTCCCAGGACCATCAGGACCGCAAGCAGTTGCCGGGGACGAAGAGGACCGGGCGTTCTCATGGCGTGGTACTCCTTTCAGTGCACTCCGGGAAGAGAGGGAGAGTGGCTGCCAGCCGGGCGCCGCGGGTCGCGGTGTCCGGTTGCCGCTCGGCGGCAGGGGAAGTGCTTCTACGCTTCAAGTGACCCCTTGACGAACATGTTCCGAAGTTGTCGGCTCCCGCTTGCCACGGTCGGCTCGGGGCGGATCTAACCCGCCCGCGGCAGCACGCGCGTAAGTTAGGATACCTTGTTCAGCCAGGAGGTCTAACTATGCCCACCGATCATTCTCCAGAGCTCAAGGATCTCTCCCGAAGCCTGGGTCACTTGAAGGAGTACCTTTGACGTTCCCGCCAAGCAGGTGCGGATAGAGGAGCTTCGCCGGGAGTCGGCACGCCCGGACCTGTGGGACGTGCCGGCCAAGGCGCAGCAACTGATGCAGGCTCTGGCCGGGCTGGAAGACGACGTCTCCACATGCGCCCGCCTGGCCCGGGAGTTGGATGATCTAGATACGCTCAACTCCCTGGCTCTAGAGGAATCCGACGATTCGGTCGAGGCCGAGATCGCGCAGGGGATGGCGCGCTTGCGGCGCGAACTCTCCGCTCTCGAAGTGCGTACCCTGCTCGCCGGCGAGTTCGACTCTCGGGACGCAATCGTGTCGATTCATCCGGGAGCGGGCGGGACCGAGAGTCAGGATTGGGCCGAGATGCTCTGGCGCATGTTCGCCCGCTGGGCCGAACGGCGCGGTTTCACCGTCGAGGTCGACGAGTACCTTGCCGGTGAGGAAGCCGGCATCAAGTCGGTGACCATGAGCGTGAAGGGACGCTCCGCCTACGGGTTGCTCTCCGCCGAGCGCGGCACCCACCGGCTGGTCAGGATCTCTCCTTTCGACTCGGCCAAGCGCCGGCATACCTCCTTCGCGGCTCTGGACGTCATACCGGTCATGGAAGACGAGGAGATGCCGGAGATCGACGAGAAGGATCTGCGCATCGACATCTTCCGGTCTTCGGGCCCGGGAGGTCAGGGCGTGAACACCACCGACTCGGCGGTCCGCATCACCCACTTGCCGACCGGTCTGGTGGTGTCCTGCCAGAACGAGCGCTCGCAGCTTGCCAACAGGACCATCGCGATGAAGATCCTGGCGGCGCGCCTGGCCGCGAGGGCGCGGCATGAGCGCGAGAAGGAGATCGAGGCGCTGCGGGGGGAGCGGGGCGACATCGCGTTCGGCTCTCAGATCCGCTCCTACGTCCTGCATCCATACCAGATGGTCAAGGACCACAGGACCAACCTGGAAACGGGCAACATCATGGCCGTGCTCGACGGCGACCTCGATCCGTTCATCGAGGCTTACCTGCGCCATCGGACCCGGGGCACGGCGTTCCCTTCGCCATGATTCGGGGTCGCCGGTCTGCTACCCTGACGCAGTTGTCGCGAGAAAGGTCTGCCTGAGCCCACGTGATCAGATTCCAGAGCGTCACCAAGAAGTACAAGGAAACCGTCCTCGCACTGGATGACGTCTCAGTCGAGGTCTCCAAAGGCGAGTTCGTGTTCCTTGTGGGCGCATCGGGCTCGGGCAAGTCAACGTTCGTGCGGCTGGTTCTGAAGGAAGAAGAGCCCACCTCGGGTGAGATCTGGGTGGCCGGCAAGCAGCTCAAGTCCTTGCCGGCCTGGAAAGTGCCGTTCCTGCGCCGCTCGATAGGGACGGTCTTTCAGGACTTCAAGCTTCTGCCCACCAAGACCGTCTCCGAGAACGTGGCCTTCGCCCTCGAGGTGATCGGGCGCCCGCGCCACGTCATCGCCAAGATGGTGCCCGAGGTGCTCGAGCTTGTCTCGCTGGGGGACAAGACCGGCAACTACCCTCACGAGTTGTCGGGCGGAGAGCAGCAGCGTGTGGCGATCGCGCGGGCGTTCGTGAACCGGCCGCTGATCATGCTGGCCGACGAGCCCACCGGCAACCTCGATCCCTCGACGAGCGTGGACATCATGAGGTTGCTGGACCGGATCAACCGGACCGGCACGACCGTGATCATGGCTACTCACGACCAGGCGATCGTCGACTCCATGCGCCGGCGGGTGATTGAACTGGAGCGCGGGAAGGTGATCCGGGACCAGGCCAGGGGAGTGTACGGGTATGGCACCTAGGTTCGGCCACGCCTTCCAGGAGGCGGTCAACGGCCTTCGGCGCAACCTGGTCCTCAGCGTGTCGGTCGTGCTGGTCGTGGCGATCTCGCTGACGCTTCTCGGCGTCGGGATGCTGACCCGGCAGCAGGTCAACCTCTTCACGGGCTACTGGACGGGCAAGGTTGAGGTGTCGGTCTTCCTGACCACCGACGTCTCCGAGGAGCAGCGCACGGCGATTGGCGATCAGCTTCGGGCCATGCCCGAGGTCAACAACGTCTACTACGAGTCCAAGGACGAGGCATTCGGGCGGTTCAAGGAGCAGTTTCGCGACAGTCCCGACATGATCGCCAACGTGGACCCACAGTCGTTGCCCGAGTCCTACCGGGTCAAGCTGCACGACCCGTCGAAGTTCGCGGTGGTGCGCGACCGGCTGTGCCAGACCGGAACCGACGGCAAGCAGGTTTGCACGCCGGGCATCGACCAGGTTGTGGACCAGCGCAAGGTCCTGGACAAGCTGTTCAAGGTGCTGGACATCCTGCGGCTGGCCATCAGCGTCCTGGCGGCCGTGCTGCTGCTGGCGGCCGGGACTCTCATCGCCGTGACGATCCGGGTGGCGGCGTTCGCCCGACGCAAGGAGACCGCCATCATGAAGCTGGTGGGGGCCACCAACTGGTATATCCGGCTGCCCTTCATGCTCGAGGGGCAAGTGGCCGGGGTGGTCGGTGCCCTGGTGGCCGGGGTCCTCCTGGCTGCCGGCAAGTGGCTGCTGATAGACCCGCTGCGCCGGGGAGTGAGCCTCTTCCAGTTCACCCCCTTTGTGGGCTCCGTCGACTTCTTCAACACCTGGCTGGTCCTGCTGGCCGCCGGCGTGGTCATCTCCGGGCTGTCGAGCATCCTCGCCCTGCGCCGGTTCCTCGACGTTTAGCCGCCTTGGTCCAACGGCCACCTCGGCCTGCTCCCGCTCTGGCCGTTGATGCTCCTATCGTTGTCAAGCGGCCGGTTGGGCCTCGAGCCATGCCTCATAGCGGCAGGCAAGGTCGGTGCACCTTGCCGCGCATCGCCCACCATCCCACTTCCAGGAGGTCCGGCAGGCCTTCCCGGCGCACCTTCCACCAGCCGTTCGTTCGGACGCCCACGCCGGGACTGAAGTCTCCGGGCATGCGATCCGATGTTTCGTGTGTCCTTTCTGTTGATGGTTGTTGCTCCTGTTACTGGTGAGGTAGTAAAGTCATACCCCATTTGCGCTCGAACGAGGAGCGGACGCTTTGAAGTGTGTCGATGGAGAAGGGTCGGCCAAGCCCCGGCGAGGACGCTGGGTTCTTCCTCTGGTCGTCCTCGTTGCGTTCGGGCTGGTCGGCACAGCCGCGTCCGGACCCTCCAGCAGCGCTTCCTCGTCCGCATCCTCATCCAGCAGTTCGTCCAGCAGCCGGTACGAGGAGATCCAGCGCAAGATCGCCGAGGCCAAGCGCAAGATCGCCGAGGCCTTACGGCGCGAGCGGGAAGCATTGACCCGGCTCAACGCTTCGGGAAGCCGGAAGGCCTCGCTGGACAAGGTTATCCACGACTTGTCGGTTCAGCTTGCAGTGGCCGAGCAGGCCCTGGCCAAGTTGGAGTCCGAGCTGGGGGTGGCCAGTGGCGCGCTCTCGCGCAAGAGCGCTGAGGTCGAGGCCAGCCGTCAACTGCTCGCCCAACACCGCCAGGCCTTCAACCGCCGCGTCGCCCGCGCCTACATGTTCGGCGGCACGGATTACTTGAGGACCCTGGTATCCTCCGCGGACCTTCAGGGGGTAGCGGTCGGCTCGGCCTACGTGCGCCGGGCGCTGTCCGTCGACGCGCACACCCTCCAGGCATTTGCGGGCACTCGCGACGCTCTGGCCGCTGAGGAAGCGCAGCTGGCCGCGCGCAGGGACGAGCTGCTGGGCAAGGTCAATGAGGTGGACGCCCAACGGAAGCGGGTGGCCGAACTCAAGGCGCGAAACGAGCGGGCTCTTCGCCAGATTCAGTCGGACATGAGCTTGACCCGTGCGCAGATCGACCAGCTTCGCCGAGACCGGGCCTCCTACGAGAAGGCCATGCGGGAGCTCGAGGCGGAGTCCTCCCGCATCACGGCGCTGCTTCGCGGAGCGCAGAAGGGTCAGCGTGCCGCCGGGTCTCCCGGCAAGGGCATCCTCGTCTGGCCGACCACCGGCCGCGTGACCTCCGGCTACGGCTGGCGCACGCATCCGGTGTTCGGTGACCGCCGCTTCCACTCTGGAGTCGACATAAGTGCGCCCGAGGGCCAGGCGGTGGTCGCCTCGGCTGCGGGGACCGTTGTGTATGCCGGGTCCCAGAGCGGCTACGGCAATGTGATAGTGATCGACCACGGAAACTCCCTGGCAACTCTCTACGCGCACCTGTCGGCGTTCGCCATGAAATCGGGCCAGAAGGTCAGCCGCAGCCAGCGAGTGGGCTCGGTGGGGCACACCGGATACGCCACCGGGCCGCACCTGCACTTCGAGGTGCGCATGGGCGGAGAGCCGACGGACCCGATGGCCTGGTTCTGAGTCGCAGCGCCTGTTGGACATAGCCGGCGGGCTTTCCTAGCATGTGCCCATGAACCGACTGTTCAGAGGGGCCATGCTGGTGACGGCTGTTGGCCTTCTATGCAGCGCGACCTTCGTCCTGGGATTCGGCCAGGGTCGGGCTTCACGTTCTGCCTCGACCGGCGGAGAGACCTTCCGCATGGTGGAGGACGCGGCCGAGCGCATTCGCTCCTCATCGCTCAAACCTCCCTCTGACGACGCGCTCGCTCGCGGCGCCGTGGCGGGCATGATTGGCGCTCTGGGGGACAGCTACGCCATCTATTACTCGCCCAACGACTTCCGAGCGTTCCAGGAGTCGATCGAGGGCAGCTTCACCGAGGCTAGTCTGGGCGCGCCCGGCAGTGGATCTGATCCGAGGGTCAGCTACCGGATGCTCGGCGGTTCGGTGGGCTACATCGCTCTGCCGGTGTTTCACCGGGGAGCCGGAGACAAGGTGCGCGCCGCGGTTCGAACCCTTCAGGCCCGAGGGGCAGAAGGGTTCGTGCTCGATCTGCGCGACGACCCGGGTGGCCTGCTTGTCGAGGCGGTGCGCGTGGCCGGCGTCTTCTTCAAAGACGGTCCGATCGTCACCTATCAGAAACGAGGTCGCCAACCCGTGATCTACGAGGCCGGCGGGCTGTCAGGACGTGACTCCGCAGCAGCCGACGTCGCGCTCGTCGTGCTCGTCAACGAGAAATCCGCCAGCGCTTCGGAGATCGTGGCCGGAGCCGTCCAGGACCGGGGCCGGGGACTGATCGTCGGGACAACGACATTCGGCAAGGGATCGGCACAGGAGGTCTTCGACCTGGCCCGCGGGGCCGGACTCCAACTGACCACGGCCGTCTACCTCACTCCCTCTGGGCGATCGATCCACGGTGTCGGCATCGTGCCCGACATCGTCATCAAGGGCAGCAAGGAAGCTCAGCTTGCCCGTGCCGAGGGCATCCTCCACGAGATGCTGGGTGACCTCTCGGTATCCCGCGCGCGAGGATAGCTATCCCATTGGAGGGTCGTGCTATTGCTGGGTCTTGGCCTGCTCCGCTTTCATGCGTGCCTGGACCTTCTGCCCCTTGCGCGCCAGCATCCGTGCGGCGCGCAGATTCAGGGGTGGGTTGATTCCCGCGAGCTTCGACAGCAGTCCCCGCGCCGAAGGAATGCAGGCCGCCAGGCGGGGATGCTCCAGCAGGCGCATTCCTCGCCTGGCCACCTGGACCGGATCCAGCAGCCGGGAAGCGGTGAAGGACATCGCGCTGTGCGGATCGTCAAGGCGGTCGTAGAGCATTGGCGTCCAGATCCCGTCGGGGCAGAGAAGCGAGATCCGGATGCCCGTTCCTCGCAGTTCGCCGGCAAGTCCTACGGAGAAGGCGCGCACCGCATGCTTGGTCGCCGAGTACACGGTCTCTCCCGGCGGGACCAGCCATGAGGCCAGCGAGCCCATATTCAGGATGTGACCGCTGCCCCGCTCTCGCATCACCGAGACGGCCGCGCGAGAACCGTTGATCACCCCGAGCAGGTTCACCGAAACCACCTGAGCGATCTGCTCGTCCGACTGCTCGGCCGCCGAGCCGGAGCCAAGGACGCCGGCATTGTTGATCCAGACGTCGGGGCGCAGTTCCCGAGCAAGGTCGCGGCAGGCCTGGGCGTCGGTGACGTCGAGTCTGCGTTGCGTTCCCCGGATGTCGACCCCCACGACCTCGTAGCCCCTGGTTTGGAGTTCGTCGCAGAAGGCCTTGCCCAGTCCTCCCGCGGCTCCGGTCACCACGGCCACGCGACCATGGCCGGGCAGCGTGCCGGCAATGCTCATGTCAGCAGTCCTTCCTCTCTCAACCACTCCTCGGTGCGAGCCATGCCCTCGTCGAGACCGACGGCCGGCGAGTAGCCCAGCACCTTGCGGGCCTTGGCGATGGAATAGGTGCCGGTGCGCGAGAGGTAGTCGACCGTCGAGGGGTTGACCTCGGTGTTGACCCCGCGCAGGCGGTCGACTCGCTCGACGATTGCGGCAAGGCTGCGCGCCACGGGCGTGGGGGCCCCCCGCAAAGCGGGCCCGCCCAGCATCTTGGGGTAGTAGCCGAAGAACTCCTTCGTGGTCACCCCGATTCCATCGGTCAGGGTGAAGACCTGGCCGATGGCTTCCTTCGAGTCCGCGGCGGCCACGATGCCGTCCACCAGGTTCTCGATGAACACGGGGCTGAACACGCCCTTGCCGTTGGCCGGCAGAAGCATGAGCTTGGACTTGATGGCCTGCAGCGGAAGGATCGTCCACTGAGGGGAGCGAGGTCCGTAGACGTCGCCCGGCCGGATGATCGTGCACGGGATCTCACCCGCGGCGTGGGCCTGAAGCACGACCTGTTCTCCGGCGACCTTGGTGTCCACGTAGGGCGAGCCGTTGGTGCGGATCGGCCAGGTTTCCTCCACGCCGTCGGGGAACTTGAAGCCGAAGGCGGTGACCGAGGAGATGTGCACGAATCGTCTCGCGCCCGCGCGCGCCGCCGCCTCGAGCACGCGGCGGGTACCCAGGACGTTGACTTCCCAGAAGCGTTGAGGGTCTCCCCTTAGCGAGACGATGGCCGCTGTGTGGATCACGGTGTCGCAGCCTGCGAGGTGGGAGGCCCACGTTTCGGGCCGGCGAGTGTCGCC
>Ga0265292_1002167_pt1 | contig 14420 bp, 16 predicted proteins | sample Munlanlewell296A_FD_189080 | JGI IMG/M metagenome (GOLD analysis project Ga0265292, IMG submission 189080) | Leachate microbial communities from a municipal landfill in Southern Ontario, Canada - Leachate well 296A | ecosystem: Engineered > Solid waste > Landfill > Unclassified | place: Canada...
GACCCTGAAAATCTGAAGAAAGCAATAACCCGCGCAAAGCCTGCGACGCAGTTTTATTTCGAAAAATATCTTCGTCCCGGGGAAATAAAGAAAGACCGTCGGGAAGATTTGAGAAACCTTCGGATGGTGCTTGAAAAGATTAAGAATATTACAAGCCCGGTTGAACAAAGTTTCTGGCTGAAAGAACTTGCGTTGCACACCGGTATCGAGGAGAAGGTTTTATCCGAAGAATCCGAGAAGCTAAAAACAAAGGGAGAAGTTCAGCTTCGGAAAGACGAAGAGGTCGCCGCGAGTATGCCGCGAAACCTCTCCCGAAGAGAGTTGATTAGCCAGAGACTGCTTTCGGTGGTATATATGAGTAATCAGTTTCATTTCGCCGAAGACAGCGTTTCCTACCTGGTTTCTCCCTACGACCAAGCTTTTACCGCACTAAAGTCGGGCCAGAAGTCCAGTTCGAACCCGATTCTTGACGAGCTTTTGAACTTGATCGTGCTTCGATCGGAGGAGTTGATGCCAGAAGAAGCAGAAGATCTAAAAAAAGAACTTTTCAAGGAATACATTAAGGAACGCAGGCAGGAGCTATCTTTGTCGGTGAAAAAAGCGGAGGAAAGCGGAGATGAGGCGGGATTGAGAGTCGCACTCGAAGAGTTAAATTCGCTCCCCATCATTGCCTCATAAATACACACATTTATATATGAAACGTAAATCGAAAAAAAAGAAGTCAAGTAGGCGAAAGACAAAGAAAGCTTCAAAGAAGTCTTTGCGCCGCCGGCTGAAAAAATGGGGATCAGGCAAGAAATCACGCCCCCGGAAGAGCAAGAAGCGAGGCTTGAAAAGGAAAAAGTTAGGAAAACGAAAAAGTAAGGCCGACAGGAAATCGGAAGAGCGCCTGAAAATCAATGAAGGGGCGCTCCATGAGCTCATCGAGCACGGCAAGCCGCGCGGATTCGTAACGGATAACGAAATTTTATACTACTTCCCGAAGATTGAGGAAGACGTTTCGTTCCTCGAAGAGATTTACGATACAATCGAAAAAGCGGGAATCAAGGTGATTGAGACGAGCGCGCTCCTCGATATTTCTAAAGACGAGGTCGGGGCGAAGGAAATGAATGAGGCGCTCGCGTTTGAAGGAGACGTTCCCGACGCGGTACAGATGTACCTCAAAGAAATTGGAAAGACGCCGCTCCTGAAGAAAGAAGAAGAAAAAGAGCTCGCGAAACGATCCGAGAAAGGAGACGAAGAAGCTCGGCAGAGATTAATGAAGGCGAATTTGCGCCTCGTAGTTTCGATAGCGAAGAGGTACATCAACCGCACGCCGCATTTGGGCATCTTGGATCTGATTCAGGAAGGGAATATCGGTCTCTCTCGCGCGGTTGAAAAATTCGACTATCGAAAAGGGTTCAAATTTTCGACATACGCCACGTGGTGGATCCGGCAGGCGATTACAAGAGCTCTCGCGGATCAGTCGCGGACGGTTCGTATCCCCGTACACATGGTAGAGACGATTTCTAAATATACCCAAGCCAGACGGCAGCTGATTCAGGAGCTCGGCCGCGATCCTTTGGCTGAAGAAGTTGCCGCAGAGATGGGCTTGGAAGTTGAAAAAGTCCGCCACATTCAAAAGATTTCACAAGAGGTGCTTTCTATTGAAACGCCGATTGGCGATGAAGAAGATTCAACGCTCTCGGATTTTATTCCGGACGAGAAAAATTCCACGCCGGCTCAGCTTGCGGCCCGGGCGCTACTCCGCGACCTCATTAAAGAAATCTTAATCGACCTAACGGAGCGCGAGCAAAAGATTTTGAGAATGAGATTCGGTTTGGAAGATGGGATAACGCATACGCTTGAAGAGGTAGGAAAGGCTTTCGGCGTTACGCGGGAACGCATCCGGCAGATTGAAGCAAAGGCACTCGAGAAAATCCGAGACCACGGGCGAGCTGATGCGCTCGAGGGATTCGAGAATCTGACATAATGTCTTCAGAAGAAATTCGTAAAAAATTTCGGGATTTTTTTGAAAAGAAACACGATCATAAATGGGTTAATTCGTCATCTCTTATCCCCGACGATCCGTCGGTACTTTTGACAACCGCCGGTATGCAGCAATTTAAGCGGTACTACACCGGAGAGCTTGACGCGATGAAAGATTTTGGCAGTAAAAATACTGTCTCAATCCAGAAATCATTTCGCACGTCCGATATTGACGAGGTGGGGGATGAGACTCACAATACGTTTTTCGAGATGCTTGGTCATTTTTCATTCGGTGATTATTTCAAAAAGGAGACGATTGAGTGGGAGTATGAATTTCTCACCAATGTTTTGAATATATCACCCGATCGTATCTCAGCTACGGTCTTTGCTGGTGATGAAGGTATTCCGTTTGACAAAGAGTCATACGACATATGGTCAAGATTACTGCCCGCCGATCGAATCAGGCGAGGGAGTCGGGAAGATAATGTGTGGGGTCCCGCGGGATCCGAAGGGCCGTGTGGCGCAGCGAACGAAGTATACGTCGACAACGTAGAAATCGGCACTTTGGTTTTTATGGAATATTACTCCGCGCAGGACAAAAGCTTGACGCCGCTTCTCAAGAAAGGAGTTGACGTAGGATTGGGCCTGGAACGTTTGGCAATGAAGGTACAAAATGTTCCGACAATTTTTGAGACGGATTTATTCCAGAAGCCTTTTGGTTTTCGGCTAATCGCGATTGGCGGGGTTGATATTCGCTACAATCGTATTTTTGCGGATCATCTACGTGCGAGCATTTTTCTTATTGCTGACGGTGTTAAACCGCTCAATAAAGATGCCGGGTACATCCTGAGGCGTTTAATTCGAAGGACGGTTGTTAGTCTACATAAAATGGGTCTTTCTGGGTCTGGTTCTGAATCGACGCTCGCGACGTCTTTAGATAAGGTGATTGATTACTATGGCAGTTTTTACAATGAATTGCTCACCAGCAGGGAACTTACTAAGCAGACTTGGCTTGATGAAAAAATAAAGTTTGAAAAAACACTAGAGATGGGTTTAAAAGAATTCGAAGCAAGATATCCAGCGCTTCGTGCCCAGACTCTGAAACCCGGCGAATCATATCGGATTCAAGTTCCTCAGAATATTTCTGGTAAAGACGCCTTTGATTTGCATCAAAGTTATGGTTTCACAATCGACGTACTTCGTGACTTGGCTCGCGAAGGGATACATAAAATTGATGAGAGAGGTTTTGAGGAGGAATTCAGGAAACACAAAGAAATCTCCCGCGCCGGAAGTGAGAAAAAATTCGGCGGGCACGGACTCATTCTGGATACGGGCGAGTTGAAAGCTGGGAGTGAAGAAGAATTGAAAAAAGTCCTGCGACTCCATACTGCCACACATCTTCTCCAGCAGGCACTGCGGGAGGTGTTGGGGAAAGAAGTCCAACAACGCGGATCTGATATCACGGCCGAGCGCACCCGATTCGACTTCTCGTTTCCGAGAAAGCTAACAAGCGAAGAAATCAAAAAAGTTGAAGATTTGGTAAATCAAAAAGTAAAAGAAAACTTACCGGTGAGTTTTGTCGAGCTTCCGAAAGCCGAAGCGGAGAAGGTTGGCGCGCTACACTTCTTCTCCGCCAAAGGCGGATCCGCCTCGGGCGGAAAGGAGAAATATCCGGATAAAGTGAAGGTGTATTTTGTCGGGAAATCGCTCGATACGGCGTGGAGCAAGGAATTCTGCGGCGGTCCTCACGTGAAGAGAACCGGCGAGATCGGAAAGTTTAAAATCATAAAGGAGGAAGCGGTGGGGAGCGGAACAAGGAGAATTCGCGGAATGGTTGAGTAGCGAATATGGTACAATATTTTTTATGAGGAAAACACGCTCTGGTTTCACGTTAATTGAACTTCTAGTCGTGATCGGAATTATTGCAATCTTGGCGGGAGTCGTGATCGTCGCTTTGAATCCGGCGAGACAATTCGCTCAGGCAAGAAATACGCAGCGGATATCGAACGTTTCGGCAATCCTCAATGCCGTTGGTCAAAATATGGCAGACAACAATGGCCTTTTTACATGTGCGGCGGGGACACTTCCCACAAGTTCTACGAAGATGGCCACGAGCACCTATGACATCGCGCCGTGCCTCGTTACCACCTATCTCTCTCTTATGCCGTACGACCCGACTGCCCCAGGGGCACATTATACAAGCAACACGGATTATGATACGGGCTACAATATTTCACAGAGCACATCATCGGGGCGTGTTACGGTAAGCGCCTCGGCCGAGCTCGGCGCGACGATCACGATTTCTCGTTAGAGGTATTTGATAAAACCGCAGAAGTGGCGGTTTTTGTGTTAAAATAATCGCGTGATAAAGTTTGCACCGTGGTCACGCCCCGAGAAATTTCTGATTTTGGAAGCTCTTCCGGAGAGGACGCGCGGTTTATTATTGAGCGTAGACGCCGAAAAGAATCTCCAGGTTCGGAGGTTTTGGGAAGAATTTCCGGTCGCAAAACTTTCGCGCCGCGTACCGTGGGAATTCGGAGGCACGAAAATAATCCTTGCGGCAGATCCGTCACTTGCATTCACGGTATTCGTTCCCGTGAAGCTAGAGCGCGAACCGGCGGCGGCGAAGGAACAGCTCGGAATCCTCGAACTCGAAAATCTTCTCGCCCAATCAATAGGGAAAGTATTCAGTCAGTGCCGGAAGCAGGCGGGCCAGGCGTTGCGGGTCGGCGAGCTTGAAACGGTGCTCGTAGGAAGCCGGGTAAGAAATTTCAAAGTTGACGGCCATAAAGTGGTGAACCCCCTCGGGTTTCAGGGGAAGAAAATCGAAGCCGTTCTCGAACTTACGCTCACCACGAGGAAGATTTTTGAGAGCTGGAAGTCATTTTTTAGCACGAGAGAGAAATTTTTCTTCACCGAATCGGCTCGAGCGTGGCTCACGAGTCTAGAGAAAGCTGGAGCCGCAACGGTAAACCTTATAACGTTTCGTCCTGAGACTACATCATTCTTTATCTTAGAGCCGGCAGCGACAGGAACAGTTATTTATCGCGGAAAATTGGACTGGGAAACAAATCGACTTCTTGAATCGATAACCTCTTCATTGGGTGTGAGCCGGTCTCTTGCCGAGGAATTGTATGGCCGGTATCTTCGAGGGGAAACTTCCTCCAGCGGGGCTCGATGGATAGACCGAATTTTGAAGCCCGTTCTCGATTCGCTCTTTCATGCAATGAAAAAAACACGTTTGCGCGGACCAATATATGTGGATACTATGACGCCGCTTCCTATTGCGCTTCCGAAACGCCGCGGGAAAATTGTCCTGACCGCCCTTCCGCTCGCTTCTCTTGTCGAAAAATTAGGTTTTACGCTTCAACCTTCTCGCCACAACCTTTCCGATACGCAACTTTTCAGGCACCTCGCGCCATTTCTCGAATTTTATTATGATAAGAGCGACTCCTCCATCAACCACAAACTATGGAGACGGCTTCATTGGCTGGGGCCACCCGAAGCTCGCCAAATGTAAATTTCTTAAAATAGAATGAAAAAAATCCTTGTTGATAGAAATGAGACGCCGGTTTCGGTAGTGGAGCGAATCATTGCCGACCAAGATACAGATATTGTTTTAGTCATACCAAAGAACTCGGTGCTGAAGGAATCGATGGCAAATTTCAATTTGATTCGGCGGGAGGCGGCTGGCGCACAAAAGAATGTTTCCGTTGAGTCGGTTGATGAAGACGTGTTGGCGCTCGCAAAAGCCGCGAAACTCGAGAGTGGACACCCGCTTCTTCGGAACGATGGCCGGCTACAACCGCTTATGGACATCAGATCAAGGAAAAAAACAGTAAAGACAAAAACCGAGACGACTGAACCTCAACCGGAAAAGAATACACAGGAACAAGCCTCTCTAAAAAAGAAAGAAAAAGTGAAAAACGGAGAAGGCGTGAAAAATCAAGTAACCGTTTCTGCGCCTCCGATCACGGCTCCAGCCATAACCGCGCCGCCCCCGAAACTCATCTCTTCGGTGTCTCCGCGGGAAGAACCTGGACCGCGGCCCGTGCCCGTGCCGGAAAGCACTTCGTTAAAACCAAGAGAACAGGAGCGGGACGAAGAAGAGCCGGGACGTCGGCGTTTTCCGAAATTGAAGCTGGTCCTTTGGATTGGAATCCCGGTTGTGGTTTTCGGGGCGACCATCTGGGCTGTCGGAGCTTTCTTCGGTCACGCGACGATTACTATTAGTTTTAAGAAGACGCCATGGCTTTACGAAAATAATTTTCTCGTTGATACCGCCACCGTGAAAATGGTTCCCGAGAAAGCCCTGCTCCCCGGCGAACTCTTCACTCAACAGAAAAACATGACGCAACTTTTTGTGGCGTCGGATAATAGAGATGTTTCGCAAAAAGCGGCCGGGAGAATCACTATTTATAATGCTTACAGTTCCGCGCCTCAAACATTAGTAGCTACGACTCGCTTTACGACATCCGACGGCAAGATATTTCGTCTCACCGACCAAGTTATTGTTCCCGGAGCCGAGATCAAGGATGGCAAGATTATTCCTGCCTCTATTGAAGGGAGTATTGTTGCCGATAAGCCGGGCCCGGATTACAACGTAGGGCCTCTTGATCGATTGGAAATACCCGGGTTCAAAGGAACGGCGCGATACGGGAAATTTTACGGTGAATTGAGCAAACCGACAACGGGGGGGTTTATTGGGAAAAAACCCGTTCCGAACGCGAAAGATGTAGCAGCCGCAAAAACGAAAACAGCGGACGTTCTTACCTCGAACCTCTCGAATGCCTTTTTGAACAACAGGCCGATAGGATTTAAGATTTTGGATGGAGCTTCGGAAATAAAAATTGTGAAGCTTACGGTAAACGAGAACACCGATGCGAAAGGGAATTTCAGCGTATTTGGCGAAGCAACGTTCCGAGCAATTGGGTTTCGGGAGTCAGATATGCAGTTATTCCTGGGGGCCTCCGCGACGAAAGATAATCCAAACAGTATCTTTGAGGAATTGAACCCTGATTATGCGAATATAAAGCCCGATTTTGAGAAAGGGCACTTGAGTTTTTCTTTGAAGGTGAATGCGGTTTTAAGGCCGGCATTCTCGGATACAGAATTCAAAAACAGGGTCTTAGGGAGGGGGGTCGACGAGACAAGATCGCTCATTGCCGTCTTGCCGGAGCTCGGGAATGCGAAAGTGTCTCTATGGCCATTTTGGCTGGGAAGTGTCCCAAAGGATCCTGCCCGCGTGGAAATCGTTGTGAATTGAGGGATATTTGACAAAACAAGGGCTCTCTGCTTATAATTTTCTAACTGGCTTTATAGTTTTCATTAGGTGATGGCTGAAACGCAAGAAGGAATAGTCAAAGAAGCTTTACCGGGACTAACGTTTCGAGTTGGTATCGGTAAAACTGGTCAGGAGATTCTGGCTCATTTGGCGGGAAAAATGAAGATGAACAACATCCGAGTTCTGCAGGGCGACCGGGTTCTTGTGGAGGTCGGTCCAGACGGGAGACGGGGGAGGATCGTGAGAAGATTATAGAGGAGAAAAAGAGAAGTAGAGAATGTTTTGTGCCTCTCTTCCAGAATGCGTAGAGAGGTTTATGCTTTGCGATTTATCACTGTCATGAAAGTTCGGAGTTCAGTCAAAAAAATCTGTAATAGTTGCAAGGTGATACGGCGCCATGGGACGCTCTATATTGTCTGCAAAACTCCTAAACACAAACAGCGGCAAGGATAATACAAGACAAGAACAATGAGAATATTAGGAGTCAATATACCGGACCAAAAAACGATTGAAGTGTCGTTGACATATATTTTTGGTATTGGCCAATCCGCAAGCCGGCGCATTCTCAAGGAGGCGGGGATTGATATAAATAAGAGGACAAAGGAACTGACGCCCGAAGAGGTGAATAAAATTCAAAATCTCGCCGAGAAAAAATATACCGTCGAGGGAGAGCTAAAACAACTTATCAAGAAAAATATACAGCGATTAAAGGATCTGAAAACGTATCGGGGAACCCGACATCTGCGGCGTCTCCCGGTGCGCGGTCAGCGAACGAAAACGAACTCCCGAACGGTTCGAGGGAATGTTCGGAAAACCGCAGGAAGCGGAAAGCGAAAAGTAGATCTTAAATAGTCCCTCACTCTTCGGAGATTTAATTTCATCGCCACACTACAAGATGATTACAAGATATCAAAGTTATACACAAAGGTCATGGTTAAACAGCGGATACCGCCTCTTTCGAGGCGCGATCTCCGAAGAGTGAGGGATGGGGAAAAAGAAAATAGCAGAACAATCGGGAGAAGAGCTATTAAAAGAAAAGGCCCAATTGGATTCGGCGCTGGAGCGTTCTTCGGCTGGCGCAACCCCTAAGAAATCTAGAAAAATTGAACTTGGCCGAGTATACATTAATGCGTCATATAATAATACGGTTGTCACGGTGACGGATCAGGCCGGCAATGTTCTCGCATGGGCCTCGGCCGGGTCTTTGGGATTCGGGGGTCCGAAGAAAGCTACACCATTCGCGTCTTCAAAAGTCGTGGCTGCGCTTGTCGAGAAATTGAAGACAACCGGTCCGACGAGCATTGAAATTATTGTAAAGGGAGTCGGAGGAGGGAGGGATTCTGCGGTGAGGTCGTTCATTAATCAAGGGTTCAATATTATTTCCTTGCGTGATGCAACGCCGATTGCGCATAATGGCCCTCGACCCCGAAAAATCCGGCGGGTATAAAAAATATAAAATATAAACATGATTGGTCCTAAGGAAAAAAGGGAACGAGCATTGGGTGAACATCTCCATCTCAAGGGGGATCGTTGCCTGTCTCCGAAATGCGCCATGGTTCGAAAGCCGTATCCGCCGGGAATGCATGGTCCCCGGGGGCGGCGGAAAAGTCCGTCTGAGTTTGGTCTTCAAATCCGCGAGAAACAAAAGTTTAAGCTAAGCTACGGGATCAATGAGAAAAATTTGAGGCGTCTTTTTAGGGACGCAGAGAGGAAGTCCGGTTCAACGGCCGAGAAACTCATCGAACTTTTGGAACGCCGACTGGATAACGTGGTATTTCGATTGGGTCTTGCGCGTTCGCGGGGAGGAGCGCGGCAGTTGATCGGTCACGGCCATATCTTTGTGAATCAGCGCAAAGTTCGGGCTACAGGATTTCAAGTAAAACAAGGAGATATTATAAGTATTCGGGCGCAATCGGAATCGAAAGGCCCATTTAATACCTTGCGCGAAACTCTGAAAAAATACGACCCGCCATCGTGGCTTCACCTTGATAAAGATAAACTGGAGGGGAGGGTGCTGTCTCCTCCGCAAGATCTTACGTCGCCATTCGAAGTTAATTTATTGGTCGAGTCGTTTTCTAAATAATATAAAAAACTATGGAATTCGCTTACTTAAGTAAAACAGTTGTCATAAAAACCGTCTCCGAAGACGCAAATCGAGGCGTGTTCGAGATAGAGGGACTCTTCGCCGGCTATGGGCTCACGGTAGGGAACGCATTGCGACGGACGCTCCTTTCGTCCTTGCCGGGTGCTGCCGTTACCGAGATCAAGATTAAAAATGTTTCTCATGAATTCTCAACTCTGCCTGGCATAAAGGAAGATATTATCGCCGTATCGCTCAACTTCAAGAAATTACGGTTCCGGCTCCATACCGACGAACCGCAGGTACTTGCCTTAAGGGTAAAAGGAGAAAAAATTGTTACTGCGGCGCTTATTAAAACCAATACTGAAGTTGAAATAGTGAATCCAGAGGAGATAGTGGCGCACTTAACAACGAAAGATGCGGAACTTGACGTGGAGATCAAGGTTGAGCGCGGGCTTGGATATTCACCGGTTGAATCTCGGAAAACCGAAGGGAGGCTTCCGATTGGCATGATCGCAATCGACGCCATTTTCACGCCCGTGATTAAAACAAATTACACGATCGAGAACATGCGCGTAGGGGATCGTACGGATTACAACCGGCTCCGCCTCGAAATTGAAACCGACGGAACGGTAAGTCCATCAGCGGCGCTCCACAAAGCGGCAAACATCTTGAAAGACCACTTCGAAAAGGTGAGCACCATCTCGGTGCAAACATTTGAAGAGAGTAAAAAGGAAATCGTTTCCGAGCCGAAAAAGCGGGGAAGAACCAAGAAAGAGAAGTAAAACATATAGGTTACCGATCAATAGAATAGTATGCGCCACCTGAAGGAAGGGAAAAAATTTCATCGTCTCACGGGTCAACGCCGGTCATTTTTGAGAAACCTTGCGAACGACTTGGTTCGAAGCGGCCGCATTGAAACTACGGAGGTGCGGGCGAAGGCAATCCGGCCCATTGTTGAGCGGTTGGTTACTATTGCAAAAAAACAAACGCTGGCAGCGCGCCGGCTCCTTATTCAACGAGTCCATCATGCGGGAACTGCCGGAAAGCTCTACGAGGAACTTGGCCCGCGATATCATGATCGGGCGGGAGGATATCTCCGGATCGTGAAACTTGCAAAGACAAGAAAGCGAGACGGCACAAGGATGGTGCGTATTGAATTTGTATAATATGGATTACGTTATTGATGCAAAAAATAAAAAATTAGGAAGATTGGCGTCAGAGATTGCTGGCATCCTTCAAGGGAAAAAAAGTTCTCAATATGAACCGCGGCTTGTTGGCGAGGATCGGGCGTTAGTAAAAAACGTCGAGGGTATCGTTGTGAGCGGAAACAAAGCGAAAGAAAAAAAATACTATCGGCACACCGGATACGTCGGACACCTGAAGGTCAAAACGTTTGAGCGGGCTTTCGCGGAGAATCCGAGACGCGTTCTAACCGAGGCGGTTCGAAGGATGTTGCCAAAGAATTTTTTGAACCCACGCCGGTTGAAACACCTCGTATTTATTGAAAACGAAAAAAATTAATTGTTTGTGAAATTTTATGCTTAAGAAAGACGAGAAAAAAGCAGAACATAGATACTCAGAAGGCATTGGGAGAAGAAAAACCGCGATTGCTCGGGTGCGCCTCGTTGGCGGTCGAGGAGCTATCACGGTGAACGGGAAGGATTATAAGGAATATTTCCGATCATCTCGGCTCGAAGAAGTTGTCTGCGCGCCATTTGAGAAACTGAAACTTGAGGATAAGTTTGACGTAAGCGCACATGTTTCGGGGGGAGGGGTGAAAGCCCAAGCGGAAGCGGTGCGGCATGGTTTGGCGCGAGCGTTGGTGATGATTAATCCCGAGTTAAAGAAACGTCTTAGGAAATTAGGGTTTCTTACGCGCGATCCTCGTATGGTGGAGCGAAAGAAATACGGACTGAAAAAAGCCCGTCGAGCTCCGCAATGGCAGAAGAGATAAGGTTTTGGAGGTTGCGTCTAGCCCGGAAAATCCAGCCTCAACAGTTTTCCGTTTTCCAGAAAATAAAATTGGTTTGATAAGGGGTCGTACTGGCTTCGTGTTGTTTTTGTCACGGTTTGAAAATTTTCCTGCCCGGAATCCCTAAGGTCCAAGAAAGCGACAGAACCAGGATATTCGATGAAGAGATGTTGTTCGTCTCGGTACCATCGCACGCTTTGCGCTTGTTCGACATCCTTCGGATTAAAACGCCAATAATCTTCCTGCCCCTCAAGGGAGAAGACCTCGAAACTTTTATGTTCCAGCGCGGCTACGCGGGAACCTTTTTCGGTAAACGCAAAATCTTTCACATCGCTTGCGAGTTTCGATAAGGCATCGGTCGCGACATCATAGAGATAAAATTCCCCACCCTCTTGCAGTATGCCGATCCGATTGTTGGTCGCCCACGCCATCTTCTTGGTTTTGCCCTGCAATATCGGCAAAGGACTCTTTCTGGTTCCGAGAAACCTATCATAGAGAAAAAGTCTCGAGGTGTTGTTTTTCTTATCGAATATCGTCCATGTGAGCCAGAATCGGGATAGCGCTGCGTTAATGGTGGTGCTATTTTTCTCGGAATATACTGCGGTAAGGCTATTTTTTTGAATATCGAAGAGCGAGATCGACGATGTAGCTATGAGGATCAACCTGGAATTTGCTTCTCGATCAACAAGAACCTCGGTTGGTTTTCCTGCGAGAAGAGAAGCTCTTTGTAAAGCAGAAGAAATATTGATTATGCTTCCGTCTTCAAGGTTATTCCAAAAATAAGTGTTCGTTTTCTCATCCAACGTCAGAACGTTCTTAAGGTCGTTTGTCCAGTCCGAGACATGGTTGCCGCTTATATTTTGACCGCGAGCAATAAGATTTCCTTGTTCATTCTTAACTATAACTTCCTGATTCATTACCCAAAAGTTCTTGATTGGGCCCGAGAAAACGAGAGTCGGTTTCGCGGGGACGAGGACGGCGTATTTAATTTCCGAAACAAGGGAGGGCTCTACGGCGACGTGCATCTGCCACGGTTGGTAATTTGGGAACGATAATTTTACCTCGTATGTCTTCGGGAAGAGGTGATTGATTAACGTTCCTGTCTGGAATAGCCCTAAATTCCTCTTGATCGGGCGGTTGTTAATAAGAAGAGTCGCTTCTTCCGGGAAACTTCTCACATAAATGGCGCCAATCTTCTGGATACTCAACGTTACAATGTCGACGCGCCAGCCTTCAATATAGAAGATTGTAGATCCTCCAATAAGAAAAAATAGAATAACGAGGGAATAGAAGAGTTTTCGGCGTGATGTTTTTTGCACCTTTTTATTATATATGGAGTTGGATTGGTTCGATACGATGCACGATTATCCCACGTTGTGCACAACATGGCGTTTTTATTTTTGGTATACTGTTAGTAATCCCGCCTAAGATTTCGGATCAAACAATACATACAGGGAGAGCAAATTATATTCGCTTGTGGGCGGATATCGAGCTCACCCACCTGGTTCAATGCCGGGATATCTAGGCGGGATTTGGCTGTATCAAAGCATTTATTTTGGCGGCAAGGATGAAATCGTTTTCTGAAAGACCGTTTATCGCATGGGTAGAAAGTTTCAACCGCACGAGATTATAGGAAATATAAATATCAGGGTGATGTCCCTCGGCTTCGGCGGTTTCTGCGACTTTCATTACAAACCCCATTGCGGCCTTGAAGTCCTTTAAGGTGAACTCGCGCATGATCTTTTTGCCGTCGGGCGAGACCCATCCGGGCGTGTACTTCAAATAATTCGGCACGCGATCGGGGTCGAGGGGCGGCATGCCGCCTTCGCACGGAACGCAATGTTTTTTTGTGAGATCCATATTAGAAACTGGTTGCGTTTATATGAAATGTTTTGCCGACGATCTCTCCCAGTATATAACTTGCGAGCGCGGTTCCCAATATGAGCGACGCCGACTCGCCGAACTCGTGATAGTGTGCTTTTTCCTGAAGAGAAAGAGTTTCAAGAAGCGCCCTGTTTTTCTGATTTTTCTCGTGGAGCGCAAGCTTGTGATAAACAAGGTGCTCGGTAAGCTCGTTCCGCGCACGATCCAGATACAATATTTGTGTGTTCATGTGAATGCTCCGCCGTAGTTACTAAACGTCGTTCGAGCCCACTGTGTTTCGGCGGAGGAGAATAGTAGCTTCCAGCACAATTTTTCCTTCCCGTGCGCTGGCGACAACGAGTAACTCCACGGCCACGCATTGTCTGATTACTTAACCTGATAATTATACGACTTCTCTTGAGGGATAGTATATACACTTGCAAGACGGCTCTCAGTTATGCTAAAAGGAGATATGTGGGTTGCCCACTTGACTTACTTATATGACTGACCCACAGTTAAATTATTAGATTCATAATAACGAAAATGACCGAACCAGCTAGCAATTTTAAAAAGGGATACTTTTGGTTAGGCCCGACATTTTTTGCGTTCTTTTTTCTGTTTACCAGTTTACAGGGAGCCGGGACAACTGCACGAGCACAAACTGCCGATCCCTCCCTCATCGGTTACTGGAAGCTCGACGAGGGCTCGGGCCTCATCGCTAACGACTTCTCGGGATATAACCATAGTGGCACCCTGGTGAACGGACCAGTCTGGACAACAGGAAAGGTTGGCGGAGCCCTTAACTTTGACGGCAGCAACGACCGAGTAGACATCGGAACAACGTTCGATATTTCGGCATTGCCCTTTACCATCTCGGCCTGGGTGAATCCCACAAATTACAACTATTATCGGCAGATCTTAGCCAAGAGGGACGGCTGGTCGGCAAGCGACATGCGTTTTCAATTTGACCTTAACAAAACCACGGGCAATGTGAGGCTCTTGCGGTCTGGTTCAGCCATCACATTCAGCTACACACCGCCAGTAAATGTTTGGACTCATCTGGCTGTCGTTGCTCACTCCGGCGGCACCGACCTTTATGTGAACGGCGTCCTGCGGCAGCATGTCTCAACCGTATTCTCGCCGGGCAGTGACTCAGCCGCCGCCACGAGCATCGGCAATCTACCAAACGGCACCGAACCTTTTGTCGGCGGGCTTGACGAAATCAGGGTCTATAACCGGGCGCTGTCGGC
>Ga0265292_1002168_pt1 | contig 14419 bp, 11 predicted proteins | sample Munlanlewell296A_FD_189080 | JGI IMG/M metagenome (GOLD analysis project Ga0265292, IMG submission 189080) | Leachate microbial communities from a municipal landfill in Southern Ontario, Canada - Leachate well 296A | ecosystem: Engineered > Solid waste > Landfill > Unclassified | place: Canada...
AGAAATTAGAAATAAGGTTGAAATGAAGAGTTATGTTTAAGGATATGATCGGACTAAAGAGGAAGAACCAGAAGTCTGCACAGGAGATAGTTTCTTTCAACAAAAGAAAATTCCGCTTTTCGGACTGGTTTGCAGAAAAAGTAATCAAGGCTGTGGCCTTTCTTTCTATTGCTGTAGTTATTCTGATCTTTATTTTTGTTTTTCGCGAGGCTTTCCCGATTTTCAAAATGGATAAAACGGAAGCTGCGTCAACTGAATTGTTGGTACAGGAAAGTTATGGTGGCATGGAGACTGAAATTGCATCTGTTAAATCTATAGACAATCAGGTTGACAATTCCAATAAAATCCAGGCAACCGGTGATAAACCCTCTTCCACTCTTCTTTCAAATACTTGGATGCCCGTATCTGATAATCCTCGTTATGGTATGTGGCCTTTATTCCTTGGTACTCTTAAAGTTACACTTATTGCTTTGCTGTTTGCCGCACCGGTTTCAATTCTTGCCGCGATTTACACATCAATGTTTGCAAAACCGCGGATACGGGAGGTCATAAAGCCTGTGATTGAACTGCTTGCAGGATTTCCTTCTGTAGTTATCGGCTTCTTTGCTTTGATGGTTATGGCTACGGTCTTTCAGAATATATTCGGTTATGCAAGCAGGTTAAATGGCTTTGTAGGAGGAATTGCTATGGGCCTTGCAGCGATACCTATTATTTACACTCTTACAGAAGATGCACTAACTGCTGTGCCCAGGACTTTTACAGAGGCCAGCCTTGGATTAGGCGCAAGCAGGAGACAGACTGCCTTTTATGTTGTATTACCGGCAGCAGTACCTGGTATTTTTGCTGCTGTAGTACTAGGTATCGGAAGGATCTTCGGTGAGACAATGATAGCACTGATGGCGACAGGAAACGCAGCTATGATTTCAATGAATCCGTTCGATTCAGTAAGAACTTTGTCAGCGACAATCGGTGCTGAAATGGCAGAGGTGGTCTTCGGCGATACCCATTACAACGTATTATTTTTAATAGGCTCATTGCTTTTCATCTTTACGTTTGCGCTCAATGCATTAGCTGAATTCTATTTTAAGAATATGATAATCAGACGCTATCAGTCAAAAAAGTAACACGGGAAGAAATAAATGGAAATAAATGGAAATAGGTAGAAATAAATAGAAATGAATAGAAATGTAAAAGATACGATTGTCGAAGGTATAACAGGTGTTTCAGTTCTGCTGATAGTATTCATAATTGTTTCAATTCTGGCAGTGACAATTGTCGGTGGATGGCCAAACCTGAACTGGACATTTTTATCTGAATTTCCAAAGGACGGCATGACAAAGGGAGGTATTTTTCCTGCAATTGTCGGAACAGCCGTGATGACAATAATAATGGCTGTCGCAGCTGTCCCTTTTGGCGTAATTACAGCGATATATCTTGCGGAATATGCCAGTGAAAAATCTGTTATTGCCAAAACAATCCGGTTTGCCGTAAAAACACTTGCTGTTGTACCATCAATAATTTTCGGACTTTTCGGACTGGGCTTTTTCATTGGTTTTATAGGTAAGAATATGGATGGGCTCTTAAATGGGGGAGAGTTGAAATGGGGACAGCCAAATATCCTCTGGGCAAGCTTCACAATGGCACTATTAACACTTCCTGTAGTAATCGTTTCTGTTGAGGAGGCCATAAGAACAATACCGAGAGAGATGCGCGAAGCAAGTCTGGCTCTTGGAGCCACTAAATGGCAGACTATCAGAAGGGTAGTATTACCGGGCTCGGTGTCGGGAATACTTACAGGTACAATCCTGGCAGTAAGCCGGGGTGCCGGAGAAGTTGCCCCGATCTTGTTTACAGGAGCGGCCTACTTCCTTTCCGATCTGCCACGTTCATTAAGCGACCAGTTTATGTCGCTCGGATACCATATATATATTATGTCGACACAGTCATCAAATGTTGATGCAACTCTGCCTATCCAGTTTGCAACCACTCTGGTTTTGTTGTTTCTCACATTTTCACTGAATGCAGTCGCGGTGACATTAAGATACAGAATAAGAAAAAGAGCAAAATAACTATCTTTTCATGAACGATTTTAAAGTAAAAGTCAAAGATTTATCACTCCGGTACGGGACCAATCCTGCATTAAAAAACATTTCAATGGATATCCCGGAAAAAAAGGTAACGGCGTTTATCGGACCGTCGGGATGTGGCAAATCAACTTTCCTCAGAACTCTTAACCGCATGAACGATCTGATTGATAATGTTACTATTGACGGTGAAGTTTATATCGACAATATAAATATTTATGACAAGAATATTGACGTCGTTAATCTGAGAAAGAAAGTGGGAATGATTTTTCAGAAATCGAACCCATTTGCAAAATCTGTTTATGACAATATTGCTTTCGGTCCGAGAATTAACGGGATCAGTCAGAAAAGCAGGCTTGATGAAATAGTTGAATTCTCCTTAAAGCAGGCAGCCATATGGGATGAAGTAAAAGACAGGCTGTTCAACTCGGCTTTAAGCCTTTCGGGTGGACAACAGCAGCGTATATGTATTGCCAGGACACTTGCTGTCAATCCGGAGATCATACTAATGGATGAACCTGCAAGTGCTCTTGATCCGATTTCAACCGGAAAGATTGAGGAGCTGATTCATGAATTGAAGAAGCAGTACACAATTATAATTGTTACCCATAACATGCAACAGGCTGCACGGACAAGCGATTTCACAGCTTTTTTTTATATGGGAGATCTTGTTGAGATGAACAGGACTGAAGTAATCTTTTCCAATCCCGGTAAAAAGCAGACAGAAGATTATATTTCAGGACGTTTTGGATAATACCTGAAAAAAGATCTTTATTTTGGAAGAGAGAACAGGAATTCAATTCCACCACCGGTTTTGTTTCTTACCTGAATATCACCTTTATGTAACAGTATTGCATTCTTGACTATGGCCAGGCCTAGTCCTGTTCCTCCGCTCTTTCTTGACCTGCCGGAATCTATACGATAGAAGCGTTCAAATACCCGAGCAAGATGTTCTTCAGGAATTCCCACCCCATTATCCGAAAATGAAAAATGGCAAAATTTGTCATCCTGATTATATAATGCCACTGTGATTGTTGTATTATTACCTGAATAGTCAATGGAATTTTCAAGCAGGTTCTGGAATACAGAGGTGATAAGAGAACGGTTACATGTAACAAAAATATCATCATCAACGTTGAGTTCTACCTTCATTCCCCTGATTTCAATTGCAGATTTGAAATTATCTTTCACCTCATTAATAATTTCCCTGACTTTTATTTTCTCTTTTGAAAAGGTGTTACCGGCCTCTTCTATTTTATTAATAACGACTATATCGTTAATCAGCCCTGTAAGTCTGTCGCTCTGGGCCAGAGCCTTTTCAAGGAAATATTTCTGCTTTTCCGGTTCCATGCCAGGTTCATTTAGAAGCGTTTCAATATAACCTTTGACTGAAGATACAGGTGTTTTCAGCTCATGGGCAATATTGGATGTCATCTCCTGTTTAATCAGACGACCTTTCTCCGACACTGTTATGTCACTCAGAATAACCTCGAAACTATTATCGTGAAATACAACGCATTGGACTTTGAAGAACTTACCGTTCTTACCAATCTGATACTCCATCTTTGGCAGCTCTGATGATTTTATTTCAGTACCTGACTGTTTTTCAATAAATTCATTAGCAGGGATAAACTCCCGTACTTTGAAAAAATTGGCCGAAGAAATTGTCAGTTCACCCGAAATCATATTCATATACTGTATGAAGTGGTTATTGGTGAGTATCTTTGTTTTATCTTTTGAAAAAAAGGCGATTCCTTCATTTAATGCATTCAGATGGCTGAAGAGTTTCTCCTTTTCATTTGCCAGATCATTCTGTGTTATAAGCATTTTGTTATAGATCTCAAGGATCTCTTCTCCAATAACACCGAGTTCGTTTTTCGGAAATTTTGAATCGGAATCGAAAGGTTCATTATTTGCCACCCTCACAGCGAAATCTTTAAGTTTGGCTATCGATTTTCCAAATTTATTTGTGACTGTCAGCAATACAAGCCATATTACAATGAAAGAGAGAGTTATAATGACGAGAAAATATTTTTTTGCCGTAAGGAAACTGATGACCTTTACATCATAAACTACTGCTGCCCTTATATAGTACCTGTTGTAATACTTTGCATAATAGTAGTATTCCTCACCTGTTGTCCCCGATTTCCGGATAGTCGAACCAAAGTCCGAATAGAGTGATTCACTTATTTCAGGTCTGTTTTTATGATTTTCCATACTCTTCCAGTCGCGGACGGAACTATCATATAAAACATCTCCTGAAGGACTTATAACGGTAATGCGCAGATTCTCCTGTGGTAACAATTTAACGATGGAGTCTGTAATGACCCAGTTTCCGGTTTCATAAATGGAATTTGCATGGATATAGTTATCAACAACCTTCGTTATATTATCCAGTTCGTCATTCAGAGTTGAAATTCTGAATTCTTTTTCCCTCTTATAGAGATAGGCAAGTATCAGGAGTGTGAATACTACAAATATTGATGAATAGTATATGAAAAGATTATTTCTGAACTTATTCCTTGTGATCATTTCTGAAATATTTATTCCTTAGAATTCAAAAAAGTAGCCATAACCGGTCTTGTTTCGCAACGAAGATCCATATTGCCCGAGTTTAGTTCTTAGTCTGGTAATATTTACATCAACAGTCCGTTCAGTTACAATAACATCCTGCCCCCAGATTCTCATAAGAAGATCTTCTCTGGAAAATATTTTACCCTGGTTTTCCAGCAGGAGTTTCAGGATTTCATATTCCTTTTTGGTAAGTTCAACTTTTTCATCGTTTATTATCAGTCTTTTGCGGACTGTATCAAGATCAATCCCGTTGAATTGTATTATGGATTTATTTTCAAGTTTATCTGCATAGGATCTTTTAAGCACAGCTTTTACCCTGGCTGTTAATTCATTAACAGAGAAGGGTTTGGATACATAGTCATCAGCGCCCAGACTGAACCCGGTAAGAATATCATTCTCTGTATCTTTCGCGGTAAGAAAAATCACAGGGATATCAATTTTCAATTCTTTTCTCAGCTTGTCGGCAAACTTAAACCCTGAAATAGCACCCATCATTACATCGAGAAGAACCAGGTCGAAGTTTCCAAGCGGCCTTTTAAGAGCTTCTTCCGCGGAATGTGCAATCTCTGTATTATAACCTTCATTGCTGAGATTATACTGAAGAATTTCACAAAGATCCTCTTCATCATCCACAATAAGAATCCGTTTTCCTTTCAGTTCCATGGTTGTTCAGGTTTTAATTATTCTCATTGTGTATGGTCATATTTGAATCCACACCCCCGGAATGTCTGATATCAGTACCATGGAGCGAATATATTGAAGCTTCGGCAATATTGGTGGCATGATCAGCAATTCTTTCAATATTTGTAATAATATTTTTCAGATCAACGTAACTGAGTAACATTTCTCTTGTTTTATCACTGACATTTGCTTTTGATATACTGTTCATCAATAATTTACGGTTCATATCGTCAACTATCTCATCGTTTTTTATAGTCCAGATTGCATACTCATTATCGTTGTTTATAAATGACAGGAGCGATTTTTCAACCATTGTAATTCCCGACAGAAGCATTCCGGTAATCACTTCAGTCATAGCTTTGTATTCTTCAGAATCCTTTATATTTTCAATTGAATCGAGAATGTTCATAACCAGATCGCCTATCCGTTCGAGGTTTATTGTCATCCTGTAGATTGCTACAATTTTGCGGATATCCGACGCAACAGGCTGATAAAGAACTATGGAGTTGATAAATTTATCACTTATGAGAACTTCATATTTGTCAACTTTATCTTCATTTTCCCTTATCTCAAATCTGATCCGGTCGCGTTCTTCTTCCCCTTGCCCGGCCATATATTTTTCAAGTAGTGTCAGCTGGACCAGAATGATGTCAGCCATCTCTTCAAATTTAGTGATGATATCGATTATTGATTCTTCTCTCTTTGTCTTCATCCCTGATAATATTAAACTGTTTCGATACTTGAATTACCTGCAAATATTAAGATACTTTCCACTGCAAAGGTAACTGCATTTATTGTTACAGTAACCGGTATTGTGTTACTTAAATGTTACAAATTTGTAACTTGCACTGAATGTACATAATCCCCGCTTTTCTATTTAACAGTAGTTTCAATTAATTCAAAAATGGTTCAATAACCAAAAATAGAATCTGTTCAACTGTAGAAAAATAATTCTTTCCTGCAATAGGTCTAAAATTGTATATTGATAGTAAGTTAATTGTGAGCACACTTGGATATTATTCGAAGAAATCGGAATCAATTGGTGCCAGGTGCTCGATACTGGGTTCTGGTTCAACATTACCCAGAACCAAGAACCCAGCAACATTTAATAAAAGATTGAGCAGTCCTTTAGCTTTCTAAATACCATGTAAAAGGACGAATTCCTCAAATAACCCGTAATCAAGTAATTGGTAATCAGCCCCTGCCGGATAGGCTTTTACATTTCTCCAGATCCATGGTGAGACAAATCCCGGTTTGGGATTATTATGATGAGGACCCAAAAGATTCTTCAGACTTCCGATAACTTTTACATCAATTTTGTTAATTCCGGGTTTGATTAATCCGGTGATATCAGTTGTGTAGGGAGGAAATGCGATGGCTGTTGCAGACTGCCCATTTACAGATACTTCAGCAACGGTTCCGTTCCAGTTACCCAGACCAACCTGCCATTTTCCTTCAGTTTTTTCAATATTGAATTCTTTGCTGTAGGTTATTCCCCATGAATAGAATGGCAAGCCTTGTGTCTTCCAGCTTCCTGTGGTGTAAACAGAAGCCGGGGCTTCAATTACGCAGCCTTTTACAGCAGGCTTCACCGAAAAATCACCAACAATATAAACCGGTTCAACCTCTGCATGAATCTTCATAGGTGAAGTTTTCAGGGTTATAGTGTTATCGCCTTGACTGACATTCATTCCGATATTGAAAACACCGAACGACCTGTCTAACCACCATTTACCCTCTTCCGGTTTCACCTCAGTTCCGTTTACAGAAACCGTCCATAAATTGGTCCGTTCTACAACAGCTTTCAGATTACTGAAATCAAATTTACCCTTAATTGTAAAATGATATGTTGCAGTAAAACCTGTGTTAAGACCGAAAGTATCCCTGTCAACAATATTTGTCCTGAACTGAACGGATGTGTTCCAGGGATTGCCGTTTTTGAATCCATGAAATTTATAGACTTTATCAGCCGCATTGTATGTATGGAGGTCTTTTGTAAGCTCGTTACCGACCTCAATATCACAGAAATCGATCATCAGTGCGTTCTCTTCGTTTCGTGTAATTGTTACAGGAGAGGAGGACTGAACAGGATTCATGTTCTCTGTTCTTGCCGGAATCTGATAATCTGCCTGTTTGACACCTGGAATAAAAAGTAAAAGACTTCCTGCAGGAGGAATAGAGTAGGAGAGACTGATTTTATCACCATCCTGTTGATTGGGATAGCCATATACCTCACCTGTTAAAGTGTTCATCTCAATTGCATCTTTACCATTTATTTTAAGCGAACCATTCACAGTTTCGGAAAGACTTGAGTTTACAAGAAAAACAATCTGCCCGTCAGCCAGTATCCTGCGATGATGATAAAGTGCTCCACCTGTTACTCCCTCAAATCCAAGGCCAGGAATGGCGAAGTACTTTGAAATAACCTCAGGAGTTAAATTATCGATAATGATTATCTTATCAGCTTTCTTGTTAAAAAACTCTTTCAATCCTTCGCTAAGGGAACCATCAACGAGTGTCGGTACTGAGAACGCAATTAAAGTGCCTCCGTTCGAAACAAATCTCTCAAGAAGCTTATAAGTATTAAGATCGAGGTTCTCTGTCATGGGAGGGATAACAACCCTTGAATAATTTGCCTGCCCGATAACAAACTTACCTTTTGAAACACTTCCCATATCTTTGATCATATTTTCCGAGCCCAGATCATATTCCACCTGGCTTTTTTCGAGTTTTGTAACGAGTGTCTGGAAAGCCTGACCGATCTTAGCAAACTTTAGATTTCGTTTTACGTAAGAGTCATATAACCAGGCAGATGTAGTAGGTTCCAGTATAAGGATGTCGTTTATCTGTCTTCCTGCCGATAATGCCAGCGATAGCCTTGAATAATGGTCATTCAGATATTTGTAGTTGTTCCACCATGGCTCATGATAGTCGAATGAGGGAGGGTAGTCATATTTTCTGGCTCCGGCAAGAGTAAAATAGGTAAGATGCTGGTTCATCAGGTTAACACCCAGGGCATATTCCCAGTCGCCATTGCGTTTCATATCGGTAAATGTCAGATCCCAGCCTGAACCACCGTAGGTCTCACTAAGTTTTCTCTGTCTGCCTGTCTGGTTTGCAGAACTTGCCAATTCCTTAACTGCCCTGACATTTCCGAATTGCGCTTTAGCAGTAGAATCATCCCACTGATTGAACAGCATGTCGATAGCCGGAACATGGTGCCATGCATACATAGCCATATTGTCGCCTCCCGGACGCATATTAGGCCACTCATGTTCCCAGTAATGACCTGTGAACTTAAGGCCTTTTTCTTCACAATATGCATTCCATGGTTTTGCCCATCTGTCGATGAATAGCTGAAGCAGAGTCTGAGTATAATTATGCCTGATCTTTTTCCAGTCTCCTACCTCTTCATACAGCGAAGGCAACTGAGTTTTAAGATCATAATGCCATTGTTTCATGAAAACATCAAAAAGGTCGGGTGTCCAGCGGGTGCCTCCCGGGGAGTTGATCTGAGGCTCATCGGTAAATGTGCCGGGAACGGTTTTTCCGAATTCTGTGCCAAGATACTTCTCGTAGCCGGTCATGGTTACTTCTATAAATTTCTGAGTAACACCCGGATAGAGAAGGTCAACGTATGAAAATCCGCCATACCAGTCCGTTTTGGCATTATATGTTTTTGAGAAGAGAAGATATTTTCCTGTTTTTCCCTTTTCATTTGAGAGTGAAGCAGTAATATCTGTGAAAACTCCATTTTCTTCTTTCAGGCAGAGAAAATATTTGTCGCAGGTATCGGGTAGTGTTTCAAACTTCATCATTTTCAGACCCTGTCCCTGGTTGTACGATTCGGGCATTACATCAGGAACATGTCCTCCTGCAAAGCCGCTGGGGTAGGAGTTTTCGTCATATATCCAGATATCCATACCAAGCTCTTTGCCTCTTTCGACTGCATATTGATAAAGTTCGAACCAGTTTTCCGAAAGGTATTCAGTGATTAATCCGGGGCGCGGATGAATAAATACCTGGGATGAACCGGCATTTTTAAAACTGATCATATAATTATCGATCTCCTCCCTGGTAATTTCAGCATTCCATACAAAAAAAGGAGCTGTTGTGTACTCTCTCGGGGGTTCGCTGAACTGCGATGAAAGAGTAACAAAATCAGGGACTTTGACCTCGTTAATAGCATTTTTTTTGCAGGAATATAACAAAGTTCCTGTCAGAATGACAATAATGAAAGCTATGTTGTTCAGTTTTAAAGATCTCATAGTTTTAAAAATATTTAATCAATAACGTGAGTAGAATGATGATTTCAATAAAGTTAATGGAAATATATCAACTATTAAAATTTTCCGGATAATCTCAGACTAAAATTCCTCTGAGGCTGGATATCTCCCGGACGGCCTATATATTCCGTATTGGTAATATTCTTTACAGCAAATGAAAGACTTAACATACTATTTAATTTATAACCTATGGTTCCGTCAATAAGATAATATGCGGTATTATTTTTCTGCCAGTAACCGGGGAAACCCGGAAGGATGGCCTCACCTATAACTTCACTCAGAAAAAAATCATCAATTCTCAGTATTTTGGATTTGGCGTACAGACTTAAATCTGACTCAAACTTTTTCCATGAAGCGTTTAAGCTAATTTTCCCGGAATGCTTTCTCCGGTATTTTAAGTAAGTGCCCGTATTCTTATTGGTTACTTTGTTAAACTCAACAGGGTAAATGAATGTATAGCCCCCGCTAATTGTGGTATTAATATTACCAATGGATCCGTTCAGCATGAATTCCATCTCACCCCCGTATACTCTCGATTGTTCAATATTTGTAGCCTTAAAGCCGGTGCTCGGTATTCCTGTATCAGGATCTGTGTACATTGCAAGAAAGTATTCAATCATATTTTTATTCTGAGACATGAACAGAGAGAAGTCGGCCTGTCCTCTCATTTTTCCTAGCAGAATACCCTGTTTGATGCCTGCTTCCGAACTCCATCCTGATTCAGGTTGGATACCGGGACTGGGGATAATGGTAACAGACCCAAGTGTTGTTGCTGCATACTTTTCAGCAATTGATGGGTAGCGGTAACCTTGTCCGAATGATGCCCGGATAAAAGTATAGTCCGCCGCCTGCCAGTTGAGTCCTGCTCTGAAAATCGGAATGACCTTATCGTTTTTTCTGTCAAGGGAATTATTTTCAATCCGCAAGCCTGCTACAGCTTTTAACCGGTTAAGGGGCCGGATCTCAAACTGTGCAAAACCGGCAACATTCAATCCGGTATGATCTCCGAAAAAATTCGAAGTTACATGGCTGTAATTCTCTGAAGCTCCGGCTGTAAGATCAAGAAACTCGAATAACCTGTACCAGAGCTGGTATTCTGAAAAAGCAGAAACAGCATCACTGTTATTTTTTTCGCTCTCCGGGAACCTGTTGCGGGATGACTGAATTTGCATCCGCAAATCATGCCTGTAACGGTCACTCTTTTTCAATGAAATATAAGGGTTGATTGCCAGGAAATCTCCATGAAGCTCAATTGTAGCCGATTCATTCTGTTTCAGAGCACCTGAGTCAGCATTCTCCCAAAGCACGAAGTCCCTTTTTATCGTATAACCTGCATTCAGGTTCAATCCATAAGACAATCCTTCAACCTTACTGTTGAAGTGTTTTAACCTCAGGCTGACTCTTGCGAGTTTTTCTCCATTCAGTCTCCGGTACCCTTCATCGATCAGCAGGTTACTGCCAATACCTATATCTGTTCTACCTATTTTCTGCAGATGAGAGAATGAGGCGCTTGTAAAGACCCTGGGAGTATTCCACCAGATCCAGTTCCTGTTTTTTGGTTTGCCAAATATACCTGTCTCTGCAAAGAATTGTGTGACGGGAATATTTGAAGCATCGGCCGTGCGGAAGTTTATTATTCCGTTCAGGGCAGATGATCCATATAATACTGAAGAGGCTCCTTTAATTATTTCGATCTGAGAGAGGTTTTCAAGAGGAAGAAACTGCCATTTGATGTTCCCCGCATCAGCTGATAAAACCGGTAAACCGTCAATTAGTGCCAGAACCCTGCTGCCGACACCATAACTGAAACCGCTTCCACCCCTTATGGAAGCCTGCCCGTCCATAACTTCGATCCCCGGAGTTTTGTTAATAAGTTCCTGAGCATCGGTTATATGGTTATCGGAAAGAAAGGCTGTTTTAATAATATCCATTGATACAGTCAGTTCCGCAACTTTCTGTTCGTTTTTATTTGCACTTATAACGATCTGGTCTATTTCGCGGACCTTCATTTCGAGTCCAATATTCAATTCAATGGTTTCAACCTCCTTAAAAACTATATCTTTTGTAACAGATTCGTATCCAATGAATTGAAAAGTAATTTTTAATTTACCTTCTGTGGTTTTGATAATATATGAACCATCCTGATCGGTGGTAGTCCCAAGGTTTTTTCCGTAAACAACATATACCCCGGCAAGAGGCTCCTGTGTAGTCTTGTCGAATACCTTTCCTTTGATGATCCCGTTCGGATCAGCTGCTTTTAATCCAAAACTTAAAAGCAGAACGCAAAGAGAAGTGAGGATATAACGTATCATCTGGCCTTGAAAGTCATCCTTATATTTATCGGCTGCAGAGGATTAACCTTGTCTGGGACAACAGTCGTTATCTTAAATGAAGAACTGGTTAATTCAACTATGTCACTTATTATAGGAAGGATAAGTGAATCGGTTACAATTGTGATTTCAGTTTCATCAACATTGAATCTCCATGTACCTGTATAGATTCCAAAATATCCGGACCCGTCCTCTTTGAATTTTGCATCACCCTTGAACTTCACAAGCACACCTCCCGTTCCGCCTGCATCAGTGCCATTGGCAAGCAGGCTGTCTGTGGTCCAGATCGGGCCGGTAAGTAATTTAAACCTTTCGGATTTGTCAGCTTTATTGCATGCAGATGCAAAAAAGATACCTGATATGATCAATAATAATGCAAGGTTTTTCATAGGATCTGTTTATATGTAGGTTCCTTATATTATCATGACAACATAACTATGTGTTAGTTCACTTTAATGCTGATATAAATATCAAAGGTAGGAAAGATTATCGAAATTACGACGCACGACAAACGACACACGACAAATGACTCACTGTATAAGACAAACGACTCATAGATCGGAATACCGTGAATCGTTAGTCCTGCGTCTTGAGTCTTTAATCTTTTATCTCCCTAATCTTAACATTCTTAAACGATACAAAATTCCCATGTTCCTGCAGTAGTATTCTTCCTTCCTTTACTTCTCCGAAACCAGGTGATGTTTTGAACTTACTGGTTGCAACCAGTTCCTTCCATTTATCGTTACCTCTCTCATATTCAACAGTCATTTGTCCGTTGAGCCAATGCTGAACCTTGTTACCATTTATTATTATTATCGCCCTGTTCCATTTATCCGGACCATTATCCCTTGTATTTTTCGGGGCTATAAGATCATAGAGACCAGCCAGGGTGCGGTTACCTGCAATACCAAGTTTGGCATCAGGATGAAGTTTGTCGTCAAGAATCTGGTATTCACAGCCGATAGAAGCTAAGGCTCCGTTATTTGTTTCAGTATCAATGAAGTATTTTATTCCGCTGTTGGCACCCGGTTTATACATAAAATCAACGATCAATTCGAAGTTTTTATACTTGTCTACAGTTACAATATCACCACCGCCATTTGCACCCTTTGTTTCTGGATTTATGATAATTGTCCCGTCTTTTATCTCCCATCCGCTTGGAGGGAAGCTTTTTGTTTTTGCATTCATCCATCCTGCTGATGTTTTTCCGTCAAACAGGAGTTTCCAACCCTCTTTCACTTCCCTGTCAGTAAGTGTGTTATTAAGGTCTTTCTTAATGAGGTTTTCCCATTGTCCGTTTGATGTGGTTCCTGTAATTATAAAAAGGAACAGTGTGGCAAGTAAATAAGTCAGTCTCTTCATTGTTATATGGTTCAATAATTATTCTTATATATTTTAAGTTATCAAAGGTCAGAAAGATAGTAATATTATTTCAGTTTACTCTGGTTCCAGTTAGGGTACTATTTAAATGTTTTAGAATATGATTGTTTCATCATTAATGTTTCATATTTTTGAGATTATTAACCTGAAAAAATTATGGAAAAGCAGAGAATTTTAAAAGGGCATTTAATTTTTATGTTACTGGTAATATTTGGTTTCATTGCCCAAAACGGAATATCACAACCGGTTGTTGGGCTTGATAACTGGTACAATCGCGAAACCAATGCTAAAACAGGAAAGCCATTCCACTACCTTTGGACTGACACCGAGTTCAGCGGCTATTCCCGCTGGGGGGAAATATTTACCGGCAGGGGAGCAACACTTACGACTCTTGGAAGACCCTATGCAAGTGTCCTAAGTAAAATTGATGTTTATATTATTGTCGATCCCGACACTACAACAGAAACACCAAAACCAAATTATTTAGTTCCCGAAGATATTAAGGCCATAAAACAATGGGTTAAAAAAGGTGGGGTTCTGGCAATATTGGCAAACGATGCACCAAACTGTGAGTTCACACATCTTAATATGCTGATGTCACAATTCGGAATGACCTTTAACCATGTTACATTACATCCGGTTACCGGTACCAATTTTGAAATGGGTGCCAGTAAAAATCTTCCTGATCATCCTCTTTTTAAAGGAGTTACTAAAATTTATATAAAGGAGGTCTCTGACATTAATCTCTCGGGAAAAGCAAAAGCTATTCTGACTGAGAACGGCAAAGTCCTCATAGCAGAAAACAAGTATGGCAAAGGAAATGTTTTTGCAATCGGCGATCCGTGGATCTATAATGAATATATTGATCATGACCGTCTTCCGGAAAGTTTTGAAAACCGAAAAGCAGCTGAGAACCTTACGGATTTGTTGTTGGGATCTACAAAAAAGAAATAGAAGAATGAATAAATCCTCCAAACTCACCATCAATATCTGTCTTCTGGGTGCTATATTTTTTTCCTTTAGTAACCTTTCTGCACAGACAGTCTCAAGCAGTAAAACCATGGAATCGATGGTAATGGCCAAT
>Ga0265292_1002169_pt1 | contig 14418 bp, 13 predicted proteins | sample Munlanlewell296A_FD_189080 | JGI IMG/M metagenome (GOLD analysis project Ga0265292, IMG submission 189080) | Leachate microbial communities from a municipal landfill in Southern Ontario, Canada - Leachate well 296A | ecosystem: Engineered > Solid waste > Landfill > Unclassified | place: Canada...
CGTTACCGAAAGAAAAGTTCTACATTGATGAACTGATCGGATGCACAGTAAAGAGCGAAACCGGTTCGGTGTATGGAACGATCAGTTCAGTGGATGCATATCCAGCTCAGATGGTGTATACGGTACGGACAAAACGCGGAACAGTGCTTCTTCCCGCAGTTCGGGAATTCATCGTGAATGTTGATGTGGAGAAGAAAGAGATTATTGTCCGCCCTCCGGTAGGGTTATTCGACGGCGATATGTTGTGAGTGAGAATATGAGAATTGATATTATTTCAGCGGTTCCGCAGTTGTTGAAGAGTCCGTTGTCGGAAAGTATTCTCAAGCGGGCGCAGGAGAAGGGATTGGCAAAAATTGTTGTGCACGATCTTCGATCGTATGCACACGATAAGCACAAGATCATCGATCTGCCGCCGTATGGCGGAGGATCCGGAATGATTCTGAAGGCCGAGCCAATTTTCGAATGTATTGAAAAGTTGCAAGCCGAACGAACATACGATGATATTATCTATGTTACAGCGGACGGAGAGAAATTTCACCAAAAAATGGCGAACGATCTCTCTCTGCAAAAAAATTTGATCATTCTTTGCGGACATTACAAAGGGATCGATCAGCGGGTAAGGGAGATTCTTATAACGAAAGAGATCTCCATTGGGGATTATGTGATGACGGGGGGAGAATTGGCGGCAATGGTGATTGCCGACTCGATTATCCGGTTGATACCGGGGGCTATCGGAGATGGAGAATCGGCATTGACCGATTCGTTTCAGGATGGTCTGCTCGATTCTCCGAGTTATACGCGACCTCCGGAATTCCGCGGTATGAAGGTGCCGGAAGTATTGTTAGGAGGAAATCATAAAGAAGTGGCGAAGTGGAAAGAGAAACAACGAAAAGTGAAAACTCAACAACGCCGCAAAGATTTGTTATAGCAAATTAGTCCGGAGACTCATCTTCGGGTATTGAATTATCTAAAAATTGAAAAAATAAAGATACATTATTCAATCATCGTTCCGAACAATCGGGACAAATCAATGAGGTAGGTATGGACAAAATTAAATTAGTGGAAGCAGCGTTCGTGAAATCCGATATCCCGGATTTTAAGGTCGGCGATTCAATCAATGTGCATGTGCGCGTTGTTGAAGGCGATAAAGAACGTATTCAGCAGTATCAAGGTGTTGTGATCGGCCGCCGCGGCGAAGGCATGGGTGCAACATTCACCGTGCGTAAAATCTCCGATGGCGTCGGTGTGGAAAGAATTTTTCCGCTGCACTCTCCCCGTATTGCTAAGATCGACCGCGTGAAAGAAGGACACACACGCCGTTCGAAACTGTATTACCTGCGTGGACTTGCTGCAAAGCAGATCCGTCAGAAAACAGGTGCAAGTCAGTGAGTGCACCGGTCCGAACCAGCCAAATAAGCGTCTGGCGGGTAGGAGCACTTCGCGAGCTGTTCACCAGGCCGTTATATCGGACAATCAAAAGTTCCTCCGAATCTTCGGGGGAACTTTTGTTTGATACCCCTTCCGTGCATATCGACGGTTTGATGAGCAACGAACGGAATGCAGTGTTCGTCCCTCCGGTCGATTTTGCCCAAAACAGTTCCGGCATGGTACTGTATCCAAACATCGGCGTATCGTCAACAGGATACAGTAATGTTGCGCGGCTCTATCTCAGGAAAAATCTTCCGGTGATCCGCACGATTGCCGTCGGCGCAGTTTCCACCACCGATGTGGTGTTGTCACGGATTGTGCTGGGGGAAAAATACGATTCCGAACCGGGGATTGTCCCGGTGATTGGTTCGGTGGACGAAATGCTTGCCAAAGCGGATTGCGCACTTGTTACCGGCGATTCTCTGCTGACATTAAACAACGAACATCCGTTCATCGATATCGTCGATGAATGGTCCGACATTACCGAACTCCCTTTTGTTCATACGGTCTGCATTTCGCGCAGTGATATGTTCGATACGGGAATCAGCGCGATGCTGCACTCTTCTCTCGAAGCGGGGAAAAATTCGCTCGATTCTATCGCCAATGAACTTGCTGCGGAAACGGCGTTGTCGGCAGATTTGCTGCAAAATTATTTTTCCCATTTTTCGTACGGATTTGACGAACTCTCCAAAGCATCGCTGGAAGAATTTTTCCGCATGGCGTTTTATTACGGAATGCTCGGCGATGTTCCCGAAATCAATATTGGGCAATAACAACACTTTCCTTGAAACTGACCGTTTTTCAGCGTAATTTGATCCAATGCTGAAAAATCTCCTCATTAAAAACTATGCTCTTATCGAAGAAATTTCCGTTGATTTTTCTTCCGGCCTGACCATCATTACCGGCGAAACTGGCGCCGGTAAATCCATTTTAATCGACGCGCTCGGTTTACTTCTTGGAGAACGCGCAAGTACCGATATGATCCGTACTGGAGCTGAAAAAGCAATTGTGGAAGGATTGTTCGATGTTGCATCGAACGAACGAGTTGCAGAAATATTAAAAGTCAATGAAAATGATCCCGCCGATGAATTGATCGTCCGTCGTGAATTAACCGCTAAAGGACAGAGCCGCTGCTTTGTGAACGATTCTCCTGTTTCCGTTTCCCTGTTGAAAGAAATCGGGGATGCATTGGTGGATCTGCATGGACAACATGAACATCAATCACTGCTGCATCCGGAAACGCACATCGAATTTCTGGATGACTTCGGCGGATATGAAAAAGAAATCAACGCGTATCAGAAAAGCTACCGCATCTTGGTAGACATGACGTCGAAAAAACGAGAGTTGCAGGATCAGGAACAGCAGCTGAAAGCGAAAAAATCGTTGTTCGAATTCCAAATTAAGGAAATTGATGCGGTGAATCCGCAAAGCAACGAAGAAGATCATCTTGAAGCGGAACTAAAGATATTGGAGAACACAGAAAAACTGAACGAACTGACGAATGGAATTCATCAGTTACTGTATGAAGCGGAAAGTTCCGTCTACGAAAGTCTGGTGAAAGCACGCAAGATGGTGGAACAGCTCGCTGAGATTGATCATACCTTTGCTGAATCAGTGAACGATGCACGGTCAGCAGAAGTGATCGTTGACGAACTGTCCAAACAGGTGCAAAGTTACGCAGCACGAATTGAATTTAATCCTGATCGTTTGGAAGATATCCGCGAACGGCTTGGTGCACTTTCCATGCTGAAGAAAAAATACGGCGGTACCATCGATCTGTTAATTGAGTTTCGTAAAAAAATCGGCGACGAGTTTAAGTTTGCCGAAAATTTTGAAAGTGAAATTGCAAAACTTGAAGAAGAGATTGAGATACTGCGGAAAGAATGCGGCACTGCAGCGAACGGAATCACCATACAGAGGAAAGAATCGTCGAAAAAGCTGGAGAAAGTGATCCTCGCATCGTTAGGCGAACTCGGTATTCCGAAAGCACAGTTTGTTTCCACCATTCTGCAGCGCACAGTGGATTCGTCGACAAATATGCTCGCCGTACGTGTCGGTTCGCAATTATTCGAAACGACGGCCAAAGGTATCGACCATGTAGAGTTTTTCATTTCCACCAACGTCGGTGAAGTTCCGAAACCGTTGGTGAAAGTAGCTTCCGGCGGCGAGGTATCGAGAATTATGCTTGCACTAAAAGGTGCGCTTGCGCAGTCCGATAAAACGCCGCTACTGATCTTTGATGAAATCGATACCGGCGTAAGCGGAAGGATCGGTCAGGCGGTCGGATTGAGTCTGAAAAAACTTGCAGCGCATCATCAGGTTGTTGCAATTACTCATTTACCGCAGATTGCAGGATTAGCTGACACGCATTTTGCCGTTGAAAAAAGTGAAACTAATAAAAAGACAAGTACACAATTGCGACTGTTAAAGACAGAAGAGCGTGTTCGGGAAGTGGCAAAGCTGATGAGCGGCACGGAAGTAACTGAAGCGGGATTGAAATCGGCGAGGGAATTAATGGGTATAAAATAGCATTAAAAGATAGTAATAAGGTACTAGGCACTGGGTATTAGGTACCAAGAAAAGAAAGAGATGAGAAATTTATGTGAATTGCAAGTTTGGCAGAAGGGAATCGAAATTGTTGTTGAAGTGTATCGACTTACAGAACAACTTCCGCGGGAAGAGCGATTTGGGTTAATATCTCAGCTAAACAGAGCCGCGGTTTCCGTTCCATCGAACATTGCCGAGGTACTGACCCTGCATTTATTCAATTCTTGGAATATGCGATTGGCTCTGTTTTTGAAATCGAGACCCAGTTAGAAGTTGTTGAACGATTGAAATTGATTTCATTGGACAAATTAAAGAATATCAAATCAATGATCGATGAAGAAGGTAAAATGATTAATGGATTGATTTCATCACTTCGATAATATTAGTTTTATATGTACCTAGTGCCGTTTCTCATAAATTATCTTGTAAAAAACATTGTTTATCCTGATCAAGTGCCGCACATTTTGAGATCCTTCGACGCGCCCCTCAAGAAAATCGAGCCTTGCTCCCAGGATGACCATGGTGCGGCACGCGTCGAAGGATGATCAAATACAATATTACTTTAGAGAAACAGCACTAGTACCCAGAACTTATCACCTAACGACCTTATATTATTTTTAATAAAATGCCATTAGTCATTACAAATTCACTTACACGCTCAAAAGAAGAATTCAAACCGTTGACCGAAGGGATCGTGCAGATGTACGTCTGCGGTCCGACTGTGTACGGTCTTTCGCATCTTGGACATGCTAAAAGTTATGTTTCGTTTGATATTGTTGTCCGGTACTTGCGGTATCTCGGGTACGCGGTAACGTATGTACAGAACATTACCGATGTCGGTCATTTAACCGATGATGCGGACGAAGGGGAAGACAAGATTGCAAAACAGGCGCGGAAGGATAAACTTCATCCAATGCAAGTGGTGGAGATGTACACACGTGAATATTTTGAGGATATGGATGCGCTGAACATTCTTCGTCCCGATATCTCTCCCCGTGCGACAGGACATATTCCGGAGCAGTTGGCAATGACAGTGCTGTTATTGGAAAAAGGATTTGCGTATGAAGTGAACAGTTCCGTCTATTATGATGTAAGTAAGGATCCTGAATACGGAAAACTCTCCGGAAGAAATCTGGACGATGCGGAAAGCGGTACGCGCGTGGATGTAAAATCCGAAAAACGCCATCCGGCCGATTTTGCTCTATGGAAAAAAGCGGATCCGAATCACATTATGCGGTGGGATTCTCCGTGGGGACAGGGATTTCCCGGATGGCATATTGAATGTTCCGCCATGTCAATGAAATATTTGGGCGAGACATTCGACATCCACGGCGGCGGAATGGACAATCAATTTCCGCATCATGAATGCGAGATCGCACAGAGCGAAAGCGTAACGAAGAAACCGTTTGTGAAATACTGGATGCATAATAATCTCGTGACGGTAAACGGACAGAAGATGGGAAAATCGCTTGGAAATTTTACGACGCTGAAAGATGCGTTCAAAAAATTCGAACCGGGTGTCGTACGGTTTTTCATTTTGCAGAGCCACTACCGCAGCACGCTGGATTACAGCGAACAGGCAGTGGAAAGTGCATCTAAAGGATTGGAAAAATTAAGGAATACCATTTCACGCTTGCGCGGTGAAATAGACAAACACCGGAGTGGCGCGATCGATTTCAAAGATAAACTGAAGGATTACAAAAAACGGTTCTTTGAAGCGATGAACGACGACTTCAACGCTCCGGCTGCAATCGGCGTATTGTTCGAACTGGTACGGGAGACAAATGAATTACTCTCTGATGGGCAGAACGCATCGCATGAGTTTTTGGTGACGTTGAATGAGTTCTTTACCTCTGTCGCAGAAACAGTTCTGGGTATTCGGCTAATTGCTCCGGGATCAACTTCTGCCGGATTAGAACCGCAGTTGGTGGAACTTCTCATTGCCTCCCGCAACGAAGCGCGCAAAGCGAAACAATTTGCATTATCGGATAAAATCCGCGACGATCTGAAGGCGATGGGTATTGTGCTGGAGGATACGAAAGAAGGAACAACCTGGAAAAAGGTCTGAGAATTTTGTACACTGCATCATTCTATACAAAGGTTTGCTCATGAGAATACTCATTTTTACGATCTGCTTCTGTTTGGTTATTGTCCCGCTTACCGCTCAAAATTCAGCGGGAGATGCGGCGAATATCGAACCGCGATTCATCATCGACACGCCGACGGCTGGTTTGTTGAAACGAGGGGCTTTCTCGCTGGAATCGAATTTCTTTCAGGACGGCGGATTGATGTTTGGTCTGTACGCCGGTGCGTTGGATCGGTTAACATTCGGAATCTCGTACGGTGGCGTTGGTGTGATTGGTAAGACGAAAGTAAATATGCAGAAGCTTCCCGGCGTGATGATTAAATACCGATTGTTCGATGAGAGCGAAGTAATGCCAGCAATCGCCTTCGGCTTCGATTCGCAGGGAAAAGAAACATATCTCGATTCTTTGGAACGGTTCACCATTAAATCACGCGGCATCTTTATTGCGGCGAGTAAAAATTATTCCATGCTGGGATTTCTTTCATTTCACGGCGGCGTCAACTGGTCTATGGAAAAAAAAGACGGCGATAAGGATATGGACGTGTTTCTCGGTATAGAAAAATCGATCGGTCAAGAACTTTCGCTTCTGGCGGAATATGATTTTGGATTCAACGACAACCACGGCCGTGCAATCGGACAGGGAAATGGATACCTTAACACTGGCATCCGATGGTCCCTCGCAAATGGTTTAACGCTTGGTTTCGACCTGAAGAATGTGGTAAAAAATCAAAAAAATGTTACCTTTGCAAACCGGACATTGAAGGTAGAATATGTCCGGACATTATAATAATCTCTGAATTTGCTGAAAATTCAACATTTTTTGCGAATGGTTTTGACTTTTTTGCGGCAATTCAGTACACTCTTTTATTCAAAAATCCATTAACAACAAACTCTTCTATTAAACCTTCGTTACTGTTTTTCCATCTACATTGTAAACCTTCACCCTTTGTGGTACATTATTGTTACCACAATGTTTTATGGAAGGAATGTTTTTTTGTTTCCGACTGTTTATCGTTATAGAGAAAACAATACGAGGTGCGCTATGAAATTCGTGCTGAGACTTTTCCTGTTCGGGTTCGTTATTATTCCGTTTGCTGGCTGTTATACGGAGTTGGTAACACTCGAACAAAATGATCGCGAGCATGCCTATGACTCGGATACTGCATATGAGAACGGCAATACAACCATCAACAATCATTATTACCTTGATGATAACTACCGTCGTTCACGTCTGAGCGTATCGTTCCAATATTACTATCCAAGTTATTCTTCGTGGATTAGTTCATACTATAATTCCTATTTCAATGATTACTATTGGGGAATCTATCACCGACCCTCGTGGTATTATGATCCGTTTATGTCATATTGTCCGCCGTACGGTTGGTCTTATCCATATTATGATCCTTGGTACCCCTACTATCCACCGATCGCGTATTATCCTATATATTATCCGGCGTATTATCCAACGCCCGGTTATGCGAATAATCCCACTTCATCAGGCAGACCGAGAACCGGAGGATCGACACGTGATCCATTGCCGGAGGGCCGGCCACGGCCGACATCTCCTCCTGTAACGGCAAATCCGGTGTCAGAAAATACTTCAACCGAGGCTCAACCGATCAGCAGACCCAGACCGGTGAGAAATACAGAAAAACCATGGTGGGAAGATATGCCGACTGAACGTCCTAATCGAAATCCGGATAACGACGTTCGTCCTACCGAACCGGTGAAAGAAACGAATCCACCGAGAGAAAATACGTCAACACCGCCGGTAGGAACAGATCGACCCGGGACGAACGATGAAGCGCGTCCAATGGATCGTCCCAAACATGATACACCAGATTATACACCACCGCGGGATGTTCGTCCTGTGGAACGGCCGAAGTATCCGAAGAACGAAGTGCCGGTGTATACTCCTCCATCGAAAAAACCGGCGACGAATGATGAAGCACGACCGGTAGAACGGCCGAGGGAAAACCATCAACCAACGTATAATCCACCGCCGAAATCAGCACCACCGCAATCAACGCCTCCTCGCAGCAGCGGAGGCAGTTCATCCAGCGGTTCGAACGGAAGAAAGAGAGACTGATGTGAATAATCGATCGACGATTGTTTCTGTAATATTTCTGTTTTCACTATTCTTGGGAGACGGATGTTATACCCGTCTGATGACTCCGCAGGAGTTTGTGCAAACCCAGAGACTGCAAGGAGTTCGTACGATAGCTGATAACTCGAATTTTTTAAATTATAATCAATCTTGCGTTTCATGCCATTCGACAACGGAATTAAATGAACGATCCGAGGAAATGGAATTGTACGGAATTCGCACTGTACACAATGGTTATTCATTGTCATCGCGCGATTGGATTGTCGATACTCGACCTTGGCCGATCAATGATCCGACGCCGAATCCATTCTGGCCGCAAACGAATAATTACAGAACTTCATGGTGGATGTCCTCTGCCGGTACTCCGGTGACACAAACGCCTATCGAGCAGCATCGAACCGTCGGTTCAACACGCGACGGTTCAACTGAACGCGAACGATCTCCAAGTTCCAATTCGCCGACGTACACACAACCGCAATCTCCTTCGGGAGGATCATCACCAGCACCATCGCCGACAGCGACCACGGTAACAAAACAATCGTCTACTTCGCCAGCCGCTTCTCCTGGAGATAGTGGTCGGAGCCGCGAAGGAAATACCACCGATACTCCTTCTGCACGAACGAGAAACGACGGTACGTCGCGAGATGACAGCAACAACCGCCCGAGATAATTTTTTAAGGAAACGTATGAAGACAATTTCCACCTTTCTTTTTTTTATTTGTATCATGCTTACAACCGGAATAGCGCAATTCTCCGAAGATGCCGTGCGATATTCCGTTCGAGGTGTGGGTGCAGGATCTCGCGCTCTGGGGATGGGAAATGCATATATGGGTGTTTCTGATGATTTCAGCGCATCCTTGTGGAATCCTGCCGGTCTTGCTCAGATGCGCCGTCTTGAGTTGATGGGGGGAATCTCCAGCAATGGAATTACAAATGATGCGACCTTCTTTTCAAAAACACAGCAGTCCAGCACAACGGCAACGTCTGTGAATAATATCGGATTTGTGTTTCCCTTCCCGACATTGCAAGGAAGTTTTGTTGTTGCGTTCGGCTATCATCGCATTGCTGATTATTCTTCAGCGATGACGTTCGACGGATTTAACGATAAAAGTTCGATTATTTCCAGCCTGTATGATAATGATGTGCATTACGATATTCCATACAACACCTATCTGACAAATCCGACTGGATATACTTCCGTTCAGAAAAATGTACAACAACGAGGAACAATTAAAGAGGGAGGAAACCTTGGGGCATGGTCATTTGCTGGTGCCGTCGATATTGAGGAAAATATTTCTATCGGATTGTCCCTGAATGTATATTCGGGACTTTATGAATATACGCGTAACTTTCTTGAGGAAGATACACGGAACATTTATTCAAATTCATCCGCCAATTTACCTTCGGATTCCGCCTATCTGCGATTTAACAAATTTTATTATGACAGTTTTGTGAACAGTGAATTGAGCGGCAGTAGCATTACGATCGGCATGATGTACCGGTCCGATTTCTTCCGTGTAGGTATGGTTGTTAAGGGACCAACATCCGTAAAGATTGAAGAAGCATATTCCAATGAAGGTCAAAGCGTCTTTGATAATACCGGTGGATGGGCATTGCTTCCGAAAACCGAGTATAAATATTCCGTACCCAATGACACTGTCGGGCCGAATGAATACGGCGTTCAATCACCATGGACAATTGGGGTGGGTGCGTCGCTATATCTTCTGCCGGAATTATTAATTGCTATCGACATTGAACAAACGGATTGGACGCAGATTCAATGGACGGACAATCCTGCGCTGGAAAGAACTAATATCCAGCTTCAATCCAAATTTCGGTCTGTGATAAATTACCGCATCGGCGCTGAATTCGACGTTCCATCTACGGAATTTAGAATACGCGGTGGATTGTCAGTCACACCATCGCCATACAAGAATGATCCTTCATCATTCGACCAGACACTGATGACAGGAGGATTCGGATATTTTCTACAACGGAATATCATGTTAGATGGAGCTGTTGCTTACGGTTCGTATAAAACATTCAGAAATCAATATTCCCTATCAGGAACTTCCGATGCCTCAAGGAGCAACGAATCGGTTTCGACGACATTATTCAATTTTACGGTGAGTTATCGATTTTAACGCCCAGTCGTACATTCGGTTTTTCCCTCAGAACACCGCATTCCTGCGGTGTTCGCATTTTCCAGTTGAGTTTCGACCAGACTTTCAATAGTTTGCACTGTAGGTTTACAGGTATTTTTGGGGAATGTTCATATGTTTGGTAATAAATCGACCTCTATCTCTTCCGATCAACAGCGGGAAATCATTTCAAAACATCTTCGTTCAGCCGATGAATTAGTGCGCGCCAAAAATTACGACGGTGCATTAGAAGAAATACGAAGAGCACTTAACATCGATCCGAAACATTCGCTCGCCCGATCCTTTCAACAGCGGATTCTACTGATTCAGAAACAAAATGCTCCAATCGATGACTTTAAAATAAAAGGTCCTTCGCAGGAAGAGATTATGGCAATGATCTCGCAGCATTTTGCCGTTGCTGAACAGATGATTGCAAAACGGATGTACCAGGATGCGTTGAAAAAAATTGCCGAAGTATACGCCGTCGATCCCGGGAATCATTTTGCAAAAGCATATTCGGACCGAATTGAACAATTGATTCTGGAGCAGGAACAGGAGGGATCGAAGCTCTTTATGGAAGCGATAGAGCACAAAAAGATCGAACCTGTTGACGATGGGATTATTCTTCCGGACCGCGGTTCGCTGGAGATGTATGAAGAACTGATGAAAGAAGTGTGGTTTGATGGGAAGGTCACTCCCGAAGAAGAAGTACAGCTGAAAGAAGTGCGGGATATTTTTGCAATTACGGATGACGAACACCATTTGGTGGAAAAAAGGGTAAAGTCCAAAGCATATATTGATGCATTAAAACTTGCGTGGAAAGACGGTGTCATTACAGAAATGGAACGCCAGGTGCTGGATATGATGCGCCGCCGTTATGGAATTACTCCCGAAGAACATAACGAAATTGAATACATGGTGCAGGAGGCGAAAAAAGGGACCAAACCGAAAGCACGGATACTTCTTATTGAGCCGGACAAAACTGTTTTGGTGACTGTCATGAGAGCGCTGCAGCTGCATAATTTTGAAGTTATTATTGCAAGCAAAGTGGAAGACGCACTGCAGATTATGATTAAGCATATTCCGAAACTGATTATCAGCGAAACTATTTTCCCAGCAGGTGCCATGGATGGATTTGCCTTTTATAAAAAAATCCAGGAACATCCGGCGTTAAAAAACACACCGATTTTCTTCGTGACCGATATCCAACGGCAAAATGTGCTCCGTGCCGCCATGCGCATGGGATTCGATCTCTGCCTGACCAAACCGATTGATACGGAATTGTTGGTCGCTGCTATTGAGGGACGTTTGTTGCTGCGATAATACATCTCATCACCAGATTTTAAAAATTGTTGATTTTCAAATGGCGGACAGTTATTTTCCTTTCCTGTGATTTACTGCAAAAATTATTTCACACTATTCAAACTTCGATGAATGAACATCCTCTGATTGTTGCACTTGTTCAACAGATAGAAGAATCCTATCGTGCTCATGCCTGGCACGGTACGAACTTGCGTGGCTCTATCCGCGGACTGTCAATAGAGCAGCGATGCTGGCGGCCATCGCCGAAGCGCCATAACATCTGGGAAGTGGTTGTACATTGCGCCTATTGGAAGTACATTGTTCGCCGCAGACTGACGGGGGAAAAACAGGGCTCGTTTCCCTTGCAAGGAAATAATTTTTTCAAACGTCCGGTTGAACGGACTGATGCGGCCTGGAAAAAGGATCTTCTGTTGTTGGACGAAATGCATGAATTATTAGTCGAAAAAGTATCTGCACTTACACCGGACCAACTCTTGGAATATCCGAACAGCAGCACGTTCACCAACCTCCAAACCATCAGCGGAATAGCGATGCACGATGTCTATCATGCCGGACAGATACAACTGTTAAAAAGACTGCAAAAATAATTTTCAAATTCCCGAATCATCAAACAACAAAATTCCTTGTGAACACATGGCGTCATTTCTTAAACCATCACTCAATTGGCTGTTAATTTTCGTTCCTGTTACCATATTCGGTGAATATGCATTTCATCTTTCTCCGACGCTGCTGTTTCTTTTTTCGTGTGTTTCTATTGTCCCTCTTGCAGGATGGCTTGGCAGAGCGACAGAACACCTTGCGAATACAACAGGAGAAGGAATCGGCGGTCTGTTGAATGCAACTTTCGGCAACGCAGCGGAACTGATTATTGCACTGATGGCGATTCAGGCGGGATTGTACGATGTGGTGAAAGCATCCATTACCGGCTCGATTATCGGAAATATTTTGCTAGTGCTTGGAGCAGCATTTCTTGCCGGAGGACTTAAATTTAGAACGCAGTCGTTTAATGCAACGGGTGCACGGTCTCTTTCCACAATGCTGACACTTGCTTCCATCGGATTGATCTGTCCTGCGGTATTCCACTATTTCGGCGGGAAGAATATTGCGAATCGGGAAGCGGATCTGAGTTTGGAGATTGCGGTAGTGTTGGTGATGACATACGGATTAAGTCTGCTCTTCTCATTAAAAACCCACAAGCAGCTCTTCACCGGTGAAGCGGCAGAAGCAGCAAAAGTGGAAAACGAACATCATCACTCATGGAGTTTAGGCAGGTCTGTTTCCGTGCTCACCGTTGCAACTCTGTGTATCGCATGGATGAGCGAGATTCTGGTCGGTTCGATCGCACATGCAGCGGAAGCAATGGGGATGACAAGTATCTTTGTCGGCGTAATTGTCGTCGCCATTATTGGCAATGCAGCAGAACACAGTACCGCAATTCTTGTTGCACTGAAGAACAGAATGGATCTGAGTCTCGGCATAGCAATCGGCAGCAGTGTGCAGGTAGCATTGTTCGTTGCGCCGATGCTGGTTATTGCAAGTTACTTTTTCGGACCGGCGCCGATGGATCTTGTCTTTACACCGATTGAAATTCTTGCGATTGCATTATCCGCACTTATTACAGAACAAATTGCCAGTGATGGTGAAAGCAACTGGTTAGAAGGAGTGCAGTTGATCTCCGTCTACATTATTTTTGCGCTCGTATTTTATTTTTTACCTGCATAATTTCTCCACCTAGTATCCGGTTTTTCTCTCGCTCGTAAGGCACAAGAGAAATTCGTTTCCTTGAGAAATGGATGTCTCCTTCTATGCATTTATTGTATAATTATACATTCTTGCGGAATTTCTGCTACACACCGGATTTCTTCCTTGCATTCATAGGTGTGCAGGGCTAACTTAGGTTGTTGTCATTTTGGGTTCCGACGTAAATTACTATCGTACTGCGGAACGAGAAATTTGATTTTACGTTCAGATTTCTCACTTCGTTCGGAATGACAGTAAAATTCATTTTTGGGATGGCTTCTAATATTTTTTTAGACTACATGAAATCTTCGATACTTCTCTTCGTTTTAATAGTTGGATCTCTCGTTGCTCAACCGAAGCGGGAATTTCGTGCGGTATGGCTTGCGACGGTTTCAAACATCGATTGGCCATCCAATAAAAATCTTTCCGCCACCGAACAAAAAGCGGAGGCGGTCGCTATTCTCGACAAACACAAACAGAGTAATATCAATGCGGTCCTGCTTCAGGTGCGTCCTTCGTGCGACGCAATGTATCAAAAAGGACTGGAACCTCTCTCCGAATATCTGGTCGGTGTGCAGGGTGGAAATCTCAGCAGTTATTATGATCCGCTGCAATTCTGGATTGACGAAGCGCATAAACGGGGAATGGAGTTGCATGCGTGGATAAATCCCTATCGATCAGTTGTTTCTTCTACAAGCAGTGTTCATTCTACGCATATCTCTAAAACCAAGCCGGAATGGAACATTACATACGGCAGCAGGCCGTACAAACTGCTCAATCCCGGAATTCCTGAAGTAAAAAATTATGTTACCAGCGTTATTATGGATATTGTTCGCCGGTACGATATTGACGGTGTGCACTTCGACGACTATTTTTATCCGTATGATGGGATGACAACTCAGGATAGTGCAGCATTTGCAAATTATAAAGGTCAATTCACAAATATAGGCGACTGGAGACGGAATAATGTGAACAGCCTTATTGCGATGGTTCACGATAGCATAAAATCAATGAAGCCTTGGGTGAAATTTGGTATTAGTCCTTTT
>Ga0265292_1002171_pt1 | contig 14402 bp, 13 predicted proteins | sample Munlanlewell296A_FD_189080 | JGI IMG/M metagenome (GOLD analysis project Ga0265292, IMG submission 189080) | Leachate microbial communities from a municipal landfill in Southern Ontario, Canada - Leachate well 296A | ecosystem: Engineered > Solid waste > Landfill > Unclassified | place: Canada...
ATTTTTTAGATATTAACCAGATCTTTGAAACAAATGTTGGAGAATTTGAAAAAATCTTAAAAAATTCTGTTAAAGCAGAAAAATTAATACAGGAATTGTCTAATTTAAAAGAAAATATTATGATGGAAAGAACTATTTAATAAGATGTTAAATTCTAATCAAATACAAGAAATAAGAGAGCATCTTGAAAAAGCAAATAATCCCCTGTTCTTCTTTGACGATGATCTTGATGGGTTATCTAGTTTTTTATTATTGTCTAGATATCTAGGAAGGGGAAAAGGAGTTTCAATAAAAAGCAAACCAGAATTAGATAAAGCATATTTAAGAAAAATAACAGAATTGAAGGCAGATTATGTTTTTATTTTGGATAAACCATTAGTAAGCAAGGAATTTATTGAGGGGGTATATGATATGAATATCCCTTTGGTTTGGATAGACCATCATGATGTTGATCAAAAATATGAAATAGAAAAGGAAAAGGTTTATTACTATAATACTACAAAAAACGAGAAAAAAACTTCAGAACCAATTACTTACTGGAGCTATAAAATAACAGGTAAAAAAGAAGATTTATGGATAGCAGTTATTGGCTGTATAAGTGATGGATATTTACCTGAGTTTATAAGTGAATTTGAGGAAAAGTATGGAGAATTATGGAAGAAGGATGTAAAAAGTGCTTTTGAAGGATTATATGGAACAGAAATAGGAAAAATAATAAGAATATTAAATTTTGCGATTAAAGATAAAACTTCAAATGTAGTTAAAATGATGAGATTACTACAAAAAATAAATTCTCCTTATGAGATTTCTGAAGAAAGAGAAAATAATTTTATGTTGATAAGATATAAACAAATAAATAAAATATATCAAAAAATAATGGAAAGAGCAAAGAATTTTACAAAAAATAAAGTAATATATTTTCAATATTCAGGAAATTTTTCCTTATCAGCAGACATATCAAATGAATTATGGTATAAAAATCCAGATAAGTTTATTGTTGTTGTTTATATAAGAGGGACAAAGGCAAATATATCTATAAGAGGGAAAAATGCCAGAAAAATTACAGAAGAGGCTATAAAGAAATTTGAAAATGCAAGAGGCGGGGGGCATGAAGTTGCTACAGGGGCTACTTTAAATGCTGAAGATTTGCCAAAATTTAAAAAAATAATTGAAGAATTAGTCAAGGCTTATAACTAGATTTAATAACTTTTTCCAATATAAACATGATATTCTGCTGGTTTACCACAGATTATGCATTTCTTATTTTTCAAATTTTGTTGAGAAAATGGGATATTCAAAGTTTTTGCTCCATTTGTTTCAGATTTAACTTGATCTTCACATTTTCTAGAAGAACATAAAGGTGCAAAAGCAATTTTCTTATTTTTTATTGCATTTAACAGATCTCCCTTACTTTCTGCTTTAACTATTGATTCTTCCATCAATTTTTCAGCTTTGTTATAAAGACAGTTTTGGATATCTTCTAGAATTTTAGGAGTTTCTTTTTTTAAATCTTTTATTTTTATTATTTCTTTTTTTAAATTATCTCTTCTCACAACAACAACTTGTTTTTTTTCTATATCCTTAGGGCCTATTTCTATTCTTAAAGGAATTCCTTTTAATTCCCATTCATTAAATTTAAATCCCGGCTTATAATTATCTCTTAAGTCAACAAAAGCATCGTAATCTTTTAATTCTTCTGAAATTTTTTCTGCTTCTCTAAGAATTTGCCCTTTTGAATCTTCAAATAAAATAGGGATGATAACAATTTGATTACTTGCTATTTTTGGAGGAAGAATTAGTCCTTTATTATCTGAATGAACAGCAAACATTACTCCTAACATTCTTGTTGAAATAGCATATGTTGCTTGATATGGGTATTTTTCCTTACCATCCTCATCTAAATATTTTATATTATATGCCTTTGCGAAATTTTGGGCATCATCATGAAAATCAGGACCTTGAGTTGCTCTTCCATTTGGCATGATTACTTCTATTGTATAGGTTGCCTTTGCTCCTGCAAATTTTTCCTTTTCTGTTTTTCTGCCTATTAATCCAGGAAGAGCCATATATTTTTTCATAAAATCAGAATAAATAAATAATATTTTATCCCTATCTGAATTTAATTCTTTTTCATCATCATAAACATGATGCCCTTCATTCCATAAGAATTCTCTTCCTCTTAAAAATGGAACTGGATTTTTAAATTCCCATCTTATAACATTATTCCATTGATTTAATTTTAAAGGTAAATCTCTCCAGCTTCTTATCCATCTTGAGTAAGAATCATACATTATTGCTTCTGATGTTGGTCGAATAGCAAGTTTTTCAGAAAGTTTTGTATCTCCTGTTTGAGTAACCCAAGCCACCTCAGGAGAGAATCCCTCAATATGTTCTCTTTCTTTTGTTAATAATTTCTCTGGAATCAATAAAGGAAAATAACAATTTTTTATTCCTAATTTTTTAAATTCCTTATCTATTATTGTTTGGGTTTTTTCCCATATTGCATAGGATGAAGGTTTGTAAACTAAGCAACCAGAAACAGCAGAATAATCTGCTAAGTCTGCTTTTATTATTAATTGAGTAAACCATTCTGAAAATTCGTCTTTTTCAGAAGTTATGCCCAATTCATTCTTTTCTTTTTTGTCCATCTTAAATTTGTAAAAATTTAATGCTTCAAGAATCTTTAGATTCTTGATAGTGCTCAGGAATTTCATTCCTGACAAACCTGAAAACTTATGTTTTCAGGATGTCTTAGTTAAATAAAAACATTTATTAAATCTTTCGATGTGTTCTATTTATTGGGCCTATAAGTTAATGGATAGACTGCTCGGCTTCGGACCGGGAAATCGAGGTTCGACTCCTCGTAGGCTCACTTTAAAAAAGAAGTGAAAATGATGAAAAATAAATTTTTCAGCCCCAAGAAAATTTTAGGGAAATTTTCTGGAGCCAGAAATTCAGGGAATTTCTTGGTCTCAAATTTGAGGGCAAATTTAAGATGAGACTTGATAATAAGTTTATTCCTGCACTTGCAACATTAGTCGGAACTGTAATTGGGGCTGGTTTTTTAGGAATTCCTTATGTTGTCGCAAAATCTGGATTTTTGATTGGAAGTTTTTTCCTTCTATTTATTTGTTTATTTATGTTATTAATTAAATTGTATTTAGGAGAGGTTGCATTAAGAACAAAAGGAAATAACCAATTGGCAGGATATGCTAGAAAATATTTAGGCAAAACAGGCGAACTTTTAATGTTTTTTGCAATGATATTTGGAATTTATTCAGCATTAGTGGCTTATTTAATAGGAGAAGGACAAAGCCTAAGTTATATTTTCCTTGGAAACTCTAGTTTTGGTTTTTTATTTTCAATAATATTCTGGGTGATTTTATCTTATTTAACTTTTATAGGATTAAAAGCATTAAAAAAATATGAAAAACTGTCTATGTTTCTTGTTATAACGTTGTTTATTCTAATATTTTTTAAATATGGTGGAAAAATAAATTTTGAAAATTTAATCTATGTGAATACCCAAAATTTATTCTTGCCATTTGGGGTTATTCTTTTTAGCTTTTTAGGATTTTCAGCAATGCCTGAAGTTGAAAGAATATTAAGAGGAAAAGAAAAGTATATGAAAGATGTTATAATATTAGGATTATTAATTCCTTTAATATCTTATTTTATTTTTATGCTAATTGTTGTTGGGGTTTTTGGGGCAGGTGTTAAGGAAATTGCAACATTAACTCTAGGAAGATTTTATTCTTTGCTTGGAGTAATGACTATGTTTACTGCATATTTTGTTTTATCTTTAGCAATAAGGGATATGTTTAGATTTGATTTAAAATTAGGAAGATTTAAAGGATGGATTTTATCTTCAGTTGTTCCTTTGATTTTATTCTTAATTGTTTATTTTGTTCATTTCAATAGTTTTACTATTATTTTAGGAATTGCTGGAATTGTATCTGGAGGATTAACAGGAATTTTAATTTTGCTTATGAATTATAAAGCGAAAAAAGAAGGAAATAGAAAACCAGAATATCAGATGAAGATAAATAAATTAATAATCTTTTTGCTATCTTTAGTTTTTATTGTTGCTGTAGTTCTAGAGATATTTAGATAAATTTTAACAAGAAATCTCTGGCTATGTCAGAAATTCTCTCTGTTCGTTCGAATTTCTGAGCACTATCAAAAATCACTGAATTAGCTTTTCAAGAATGATTTTTGAAGATTTAAAATCTGCTCTTCTATTGCTTTTTTTCATAACTTCGCCTATTAAGAAAGATAAAGCTCTTAATTCTCCTGTTTTATAATCAGAAATTGCTTTTTTGTTTTCTTTTATCACTTCTTTGCATATTTTTTCTATTTCTTCATTGCTTATTTTCTGAAATTTATCAAGTTTTGATTTTGGAGAAAATGAATTTGGAACAAACTCATTTAAAATTTGTTTTGCTTTAAGCTCTGTGATTTGCTTGCTTTTAACTAGTTCTAATAACTCAATAAAATGTTGAGGATTAATATTAACTTCATCTAAGGTTTTCTTGTTGTAGTTTAAAACCCTTAATAGCTCTGTTGTTATCCAAGGTAAGGCAAATTTTCCATCAATTTTATTTGCAACCTGTTCAAAAAATTCAACAATCTCAAGATTTCTTGCAAGAACTTCTGAATTTATCTTGTCTATTTTGTATTTCTTAATTAGTTTATTTAATTTTTCTTTTGGAGATTCAGGAAGGGATTTTTTTATGTCTTCTATCTCTTTCTTTGAAATTTTTGTTATAGGCAAATCTGGATCTGGAATAAATCTATAGTCTTCTGCTTGTTCTTTTGTTCTCATTAATGTTGTTTTTCCTGTTGATTCATCAAATCTTCTTGTTTCTCTTTTTACCTTTTCTTTTTGTTGTCTTAAAATTTCATATTCAATTGCTTTTTTTATATTCTCTAAACTTGAGATGTTCTTTATTTCAACTCTTTCTCCGTTATTGATTGAAATATTAACATCTGCTTTTATTCCTGCATTTTTGTCTATTGTTTTTATGTAAGACATTGTTAAAATAAAATTTTTTAACCATTCTATAACTTCTTCAACAAAAGCAAAATCTGGTTCTGTTACTATTTCAACTAATGGCAAGCAACTTCTATTATAATCAATTGTTCCTGTTTCAGGATTCCACGCAGCAGGATCTTCTTCTAAATGTAGTTCTCGTATTCGAATATTTTCAAATTTCCCTTTTTCTGCTAGAGGAATAGAATAACTTCCTGATTGTGTTATTTGATATCCTTTTGGTAAATCTGGCCAGTCATAGTGTTTCCTTTGCCAAATTATTTTTTTATCAGAAATCTTACAATTTAACATCAAAGCTATTGCAATTGATTTTTTTATTGCTTCTGAATTTGGAAGCATTGGTTTGCATCCTGGTTGTCCTGTACATATAGGGCAAATATTTGTATTTGGAGGGATATTTTGTTTAGTTAGATGTCTAGATGCTTTGCAATTACAAAATAATTTTTCTTTTGTAATAAGATAACTATGAATCTCAAGCCCTATCTTCACACTCGCTTTTTTCATGATTTTTTAAAGAGAGTATAGTTTTAAAATTTAATCATTTTACATAAGATTTTTATATTGCTTTTCTTTATTAGCCTATGGTACAAAAACAAGAATCCGCTGTTGGTGATAAAGTAAAGATAATCACAGCAAAAGAAGAGACAGAAGGAATCTTATTGGAAAGCTCGGATTCTAGTATTGTTCTTATTAAAATTAAATCAGGATATAATGTTGGAATAAAAAAAGAAGAGATAATGAATATTGAGTTAATTGAGAAAAACAAGGAAAAAGAAGATAAATTCGAGACCTCAAAATCGAAAGATTTTGATGGTGATCAGAAATCCAAAAAAAACAAAAAGATTTCTGACATCAAGGAAAAGAAAAATTTGCCTTATATTGATATTATAATAACAGGTGGAACTATATCTTCAAAAATAGATTATAAAACAGGTGGTGTAAGTTGGATTACAAAACCCGAAGAATTATTTAGGTTTTATCCTGAACTATTTGGTGTAGTTAATGTAAAAGAAATAAAAGTTCCATTTATGAAATCTTCTGAAGATATGGGTTATGAAGACTGGCAAACTATTGCAAGCGAAGTTGAAAAATCATTGAATGATAGAGATATCAAGGGAGTTATTATTACTCATGGTACAGACTTTTTACATTATACATCTGCTGCATTATCTTTCTTTTTAAGAAATTTAAACAAACCTGTTGTATTGACTTATGCTCAGAGATCTTCAGATAGAGCTTCTTCTGATGCTGAAATGAACTTATTATGTTCAGCACATGCTGCGATTTCAGATATTGCAGAAGTTATGTTGGTTGGGCATTCAAGTGAGAATGATGATTTTTGTTATGCACATATAGGAACCAAGGTTCGTAAGTTACATTCATCAAGAAGAGATGCATTTAAGTCTGTTAATAGCAAACCCTTAGCAAGGATTTTTCCTGATGGAAAAATCGAGATTATGAGCGATTATAACAAAAGAGACGATAGCAAAAGAACAAAATTAGATTCTTCTTTTGATAATAATGTATTTTTATTGAAATATTTTCCAGGACAAAGCAAGGAGATTATAGATTATATAGGCCAAAAATACAAGGGGTTAATTATAGAGGGTGGTGGTTTAGGGCATGTTGCTGTGGATTCAAAAGAATCTTGGATAAATGAGCTAAAAAAAGCAATTGCAAATGGGTTGGTAGTATGCATGACCTCACAAACAATATATGGTAAAGTTGATGAATATGTTTATAGTCCTGCAAGAGAATTGGAAAAAATAGGGGTTATTTATCTTCGTGATATGTTAGCAGAAACAGCTTTAGTTAAATTAGGATATGTTCTAGGCAAGACAAAAAATTATGAAAAAATCAAGGAAATGATGTTAACAAATATTGCTAGAGAATTTAATGATAGATTAGAAGAATAGTAATAAGAGCCAATAATAAAAATCTGAGAAGATAGGAAAAAGCTTTGCTCTTTAGTATCTTACTTAATTAATTAGTAAGAGCAAAACTTTTTGGGCAATCAGTTAAGCTTAAGATGCAGTCCATACATACAGAATAGATTAGGTATTAACAATATATCTTTGTTGTAACTATACAATAGTAATAAATAGAAAGGTTTTTAAATAAGAATTGCCTTGAAAAAATATGAGGAATAATAACTTTCATATCGTTAGCGAAGGTATATTAAATGAGATTCTAAGAAAAAAATTGCTTTTAGAGGCCTTACCAGAATATCATTTAAATAGAAAAACAAAAAGTCATATTCTGAGAAAAGAAGCAAATAAACATTCTGTTAGTTTAGAAGTTGCAGGTTATGAAAATCACTCAACAATAGGCAAAAAAGAAAAAGCAAAAGAATTTCATAGATGCGAACAAGATTTAGAATCTGCAATGCAATGGGGATTTCAAAACTACGATGGAATTGTATCTCTTGATTTTTTAGAAGGAATTGGAAAAAAGATAGATCCTGATGCAAATTTTCAAGGTTTTAGAAAAGACAGAGTTAGAGTTTTAGGAGCAACTTGGAGTCCTCCTGCTCCTGAAAAATTACCTAGAGAACTTGCTTATTTCTGTTATTCAAATTCTTGCTTAGATAATGTTATAGAAAAATCACTACACGCTCATTTTAACATAGCAAGAATACATCCCTTCATGGATGGGAATGGAAGAACAGCAAGATTAGTCCAGAATATAGTTCTAGAAGAGGGAGGGTTTCCTCCAACTTCAATAAGAAGTAGTGAGAGAGGAGAATATGGGCAGCTTTTAGATAAAGCTATAGACTCTTATAGGATGACAGAATTGAAAATGACTCCTGGACAAGAAATGAGATATACTACTCTATTATCAGAGTTCTCTAAAAATTCTCCAAATTCAAAAAAAGAATTATATTTATGTGAGCAGATAAATGAATTTGAAAGATTAAAAATGACACGTGAACAAAACGAATTGTATAATTTTTTAGCTTTGAAAGTAAGAGATGCATTACAAAAGATAACAGGTAAAATTTATCAAAATAGAAATGCTGTTAACTCTGAAACTAACTAATCACTAATTTTAAATATCCTTATATATTTCTTAATTAATGCCAAAAGCTAAAGTTAAAGCAAAAAAAGAGAGAATAGATGAGATTGACTTTAAATCAGGTCTTGAGATACATCAACAGCTAGATAGTCATAAATTATTTTGTAATTGTCCTTCTATATTAAGACAGGATTCTCCTGATTATATCGTTGAAAGAAAATTACATGTTGTTGCAGGAGAATCAGGAGAAATAGATGTTGCTGTAAAACATGAAGCTTCTAAAGATAAAAGTTTTATTTATGAATGTTATAATGATAATAATTGTTTGGTAGACTTGGATGAAGAGCCACCAAAAGAAATAAATCAAGATGCTTTAAAAATTGCGTTGCAAATCTCCTTGTTATTAAATTGTGAAATACTACAGCATACTCAAATTATGAGAAAAACAGTTATTGATGGAAGCAATGTTTCTGGGTTTCAAAGAACAGTGCTTATCGCAAAAAACGGATATATTGATACTGAATTTGGAAAAGTAAGAATCCCGAAAGTACTATTGGAAGAAGATGCGGCAAGAACTATAAAAGAAGAAAAAGATAAAAAAATATACAGATTAGATAGATTAGGAATTCCTCTTATTGAAATAGAAACATCTCCTGATATAAAAAATCCTTCTCAAGCAAAACAAGCTGCCTTGCATATAGGAGAAATATTAAGAGCCTGTAGGGTAAAAAGAGGATTAGGTACAATAAGGCAGGATGTTAATTTATCAGTTTCTATAAACAATAAATGGGGAGAAAGAATTGAGATAAAAGGAGTACAAGATCCTGATTTAATTGAAAAAACAATTTTAACAGAGGTAGAAAGACAAAAAAAATTAATTATTAAAAATGAAAGCAAACCTGAGGTAAGAAAAGCATTAGAAAATGGAGAAACTGAATTTTTAAGACCATTACCTGGTGCTTCGAGAATGTATCCTGAAACAGATTTACCTTTATTATATATCTCAAGAGATTTAATTAATGAGGTAAAATCAAACTTACCAAAATTAAAATCAGAACTAAAAGGGAATCTAGAAAAAAAAGGATTGCATTCAGAACTAATTAAAGAATTGATGAGTGAAAACAGACTAGAAGATTTTGAAGAGTTATTACAAGTTATGGATAGACCAGATTTAATTGCAAAAATGCTTACAATATGGCAAAAAGAAATCAAGAATAAAACAGGAAAGAATACAGAAATTTTAACTTTAGATGTTTTAGAGACAATATTACAAGCATTACAAAAAGAAAAAATACAAGAAAATGAAATAAAACAGATTATGGAAGAAGTTGTTAATGGAAAAAATGTTACAGACACATTAAAAAGAGAGAAAATGGAGAATATTGAAGAAGAAATATTAAGGATTATCAAAGAAAAGCCAGGATTAAATGCAAATGCTTACATGGGATTAGTTATGCAGAAATTTAAAGGAAAAATTAATGGGAAAGAAGCTAGTGAGATTATTGAGAAACTGATTAAATGAACAAATAAATAAGTTTATAAATCGACATTTTATATTCTTTTTAGATAAGAAGTAGTTAGCTATGTCAGAGAAATTAGATATTTCTCTGAGCCAAGGAAAAACTAGAAGTTTTTCCGGGCCCAAAAAATTAGAAATTTTTTAGGCATCCAGAAAACCAAAACAAAATATACAAGGTTTTCTTGATTAACGAGTTCTTAGCAAAAATTTAAATGAACATTGGAGGAAATACATAAGATGGCATACGGAAGTGGAGGCTACAGCAGAGGCGGTGGCGGATTTAGAAGAGGTGGCTTCAACAGATTTAACGATGGCCCAAGAGAAATGCACAAAATAAAGTGCAGTGAATGTGGCAAAGAAGATGAAGTCCCTTTTAAACCAAGAAACGATGCACCTGTTTATTGTAAGGACTGCTATTTCAAGAAAAAAGGAATAACACCAAGAAGTGCAGCACCAAAAGAACAAGCAGAACCTGCTGAATCAGAAGAAGTCGAAGAATCATCAGAAGAAGAATAAGGGAAAGAGTCCAATTTTTTATTATTTTATTATTTTATTTTTTAGTTATCTTTTTATATTCTTATTTTTTATTCATAGGATGTTAGAACTATGGCTTTATGTTTTAATTAGCATATTTATTGTTAGTCTGATCTCTTTAATCGGGATATTCACACTATCTATCAAAATAGAAAAACTAAAGAAAATTATGATTTATTTAGTAAGTTTTTCAGCAGGAGCCTTATTAGGGGATGTTTTTATCCATCTTTTTCCTGAAATAGTTAAAGATTTTGGGTTTAGTTTAAAGATATCTATTTTTATTCTATTTGGAATATTATTCTTTTTTATTATTGAAAAATTTGTTCATTGGCAACATTGTCATATGCCTATCACTAAACATCATCAACATCCTTTTGCATTAATGAATCTTGTTGGGGACTCTGTTCATAATTTTATTGATGGATTAATAATCGGAGCAAGTTATATTGCTTCTATACCTATAGGGATTGCTACAACAATTGCTGTTATTTTACATGAAATCCCCCAAGAGATAGGTGATTTTGGGGTTTTGATTCATGGAGGGTTTACAAAAAAAAGAGCTCTGTTTATAAATTTCTTAACTGCCTTAACAGCAATTTTAGGAGGTCTTGTTTCCTTATTATTGATTAATGTTAATGGGTTAAACTCATTTCTTTTGCCATTTGCAGCAGGAAGTTTTATTTATATTGCTGGCTCTGATTTAATTCCAGAATTACATAAAGAAACAGAAATAAAAAAATCATTAATTCAACTTTTAACTTTCATATTAGGGATTATTATTATGTTCTCACTTTTATTAGTCGGATAAGTTTATAAATAAAAATTGATATATTAAAGCATGGAAAGAACATATATAAAAGAGATAATTGAAAAAGGGAAAGAGGAAAAGGTTTTGGTAAAAGGATGGGTTCATGATACAAGAGATTTAAGTAAAGTGAAGTTTCTTGTTTTAAGAGATGTTTCTGGAATAATACAAGTTACAGGAATAAAAGGAAAAACAGAAGATAAAATATTCAAGGAAATTGATAAAATACCAAGAGAGTCAGTAGTTAGTATAGAAGGAAAAACTGTGAAAAGCAAGCAAGCACCTGGTGGAATTGAAATTAATCCAGATAAGATTGAAGTTATAAGTGAAGCAGAACAACCCCTTCCAATTGATATTTCTGATTTCTCAAAGACAGAATTACCTAAGAGATTAGACTATAGATTTTTAGATTTTCATAATCGAAAAGTTCAAGCTATTTTTAAGATACAAACAGAGATAGCAAATTCTTTCAGAGAATATTTCTATAAAAAAGGATTTGTTGAAATGCAAAATCCATGTATTATAAGTGCTGCAAGTGAAGGAGGAACAGAGTTATTCCCTGTTCAATATTTTGAGAAAAAAGCATATCTTGCTCAATCACCACAATTATACAAACAAATGGTTGCGTGTAGTATGGAAAAGACTTTTTTAATTACCCCTGTTTTTAGAGCTGAAAAACATAATACTACAAGGCATATCAATGAAATAAGACAGATGGATATTGAAATGGCTTTTGCAACCCAAGAAGAGGTTATGAAAGAACTAGAAGAAGTAATAAAATTTATTGTTAAAAATATACTTGAAAAATGTAAAAATGAATTAGAACTTCTAAATGTTAAGTTAAAACTTCCAAAAGGTGTTTATCTAAGTTATGAAGAAGCAATAAGAAAAGTTAAAGGTAAATTAGGGGAAGATTTTACACCTGAAGAAGAAAGAAAACTATGTGAGATGTATAGTGGAGATTTGGTTTTTACACATTCATGGCCAACTTCTCTTAAACCATTTTATATTATGCCAAAAGCAGAAGACCCTAAAGCAAAATATAGCGAAGGATTTGATGCCTTATATGGGGGGGTTGAGATTTGTTCAGGTGGACAAAGAATTCATATACCTAATCTTTTGATTGAAAGATTAAAAGCAAAAAAATTAAACCCTAAAAATTTTGAAGATTATATTAACAGTTTTAGATATGGTGCTCCACCACATGCAGGTTGGAGTATAGGTTTAGAAAGATTAACTCAGATAATCTGCGGATTAGATAATGTCAAGGAAGCAGCAATGTTTCCAAGAGATAGAGATAGACTTACACCATAATTCTTAAAATGAAATTCCTAAAATTAAAAGGAAAAAATTACAAGTTGCCTATATTTTTTCCAGATGCAACAAGAGGTTATGTAAAATATGTTTCTAGCAAAGATTTGCAAGATGCTAAAGTCCAAGGTGTTGTTGTTAATACTTATCATCTTTTACAGGAAAATTTAATTCCAAAAATAGAAAAGATTGGAATTCATAAATATATGAACTTTTACAAGCCTATAATTTCTGATTCAGGAGGGTTTCAAGTTATGAGTTTAATTCATCAGAACCCGAAACCTTCAAAATTGTTAAGAAATAGATACAATTTTGACAGTGCTCAGAAATCAAAATATACAAATAAGATTTCTGACATTGGAAAAATAAAAGAAAATGAAATCGTCTTTAATTTGGATAATAAAAAAATAAGATTAACACCTGAAAATTGTATTAAAACTCAAATAAAAATAGGAAGTGATATTGTGATGTGCCTAGATGATTGCACAAAACCAGAATCAAATTTAAAAGAACAAGAAAAAAGTGTTGAAAGAACAATAAGGTGGGCAAGAAAATGCAAAAAAGAATTTGAGAGATTAACGAAAAATAAAAGAGAAAATAAACCCATTTTATTTGCAATTATTCAAGGAGGGAATCACAAGAAATTGAGAAAATATTGTGCAAAAGAGCTCGTTAAGATTGGATTTGATGGGTATAGTTTTGGTGGGTTTCCCATGAGAAATGAAAAATTAATGAAAAATATTTTACAATATGTTTCTGATTTAATTCCAAGGGATAAAATAAAATATGCAATGGGAGTCGGAAAGCCAGGAGATATAATTGAATGTTTTAAGCTTGGATATAATATGTTTGATTGTGTTATTCCAACAAGAGATGCAAGACATAAAAGATTATTTATATTTATTAAGAACCCAAATAAAAAAAATCTTAACAATTCATTTAAAGAGATTAACATTAGAAAAAAATATCTCAAAGAAAAAAAGATATCTAAATATTGTGATTGCCAAACTTGCAAAAAATACACAAGAAAACAACTTCTTATTTTGTTTAAGGAAGATAAGGAAGCAGCTTTCAAGCTGGCGAGCATACACAATTTAAGATTTTATTCAAAACTGATGGAGATTTTAAATTCTTAAAATTACAAAAAGAAAAGGTTTAAAAGTACTCAAAATTAGATAGGGAAATGGTAAGCAAACCAGAAGACACAGAAGAGGATGCAATAGAACCAATTGATGAGGATTTGGATATAGAAGAATCCTTAGATGAAAAAGAGGACGAAAAAGAGATTGAAGACAAAGACGAAGATCCTCTAATTGAAGAAGAGATCTAATTTACTTTATTTTTCTTATTTTTATTTTTTTATATTGTAAGAGCTAATATTTTTAAACTTATTCTGCTTAGTTAAATGATGGATGAAAAAGAGAGAGAAAAGATAAGAGAGCAAGCAAAGGCCATTATGGATAAGTTTGCTAAAAGCCTTGATTCTGTTAAAGATAAGGTTGAAGATTCTTTTGTTGAAAGAGCACAAGATAGAAGAAAAGAAGGAGAAGGCAAAGAAGCAAATTCAGAATTTAAGAAAATTATTTTTGAGAATGCCCCAAACAAAAATGGAGACTATCTATTTGGAGAGAAGAAGAAATGGGAATAATATCTGAAAAACTTCAAACTTACTTGAAAGAAATAGAAAGGAACAATAAAAGTGGAAAAAAGATAAATGCTATTTTACATCTAAATCCAAAAGCACAAGAAGAAGCTAAAATAATTGATGAAAAAATTAAAACCGGAAAAGCAGGAAAATTAGCAGGAAAGATTATTGCTATAAAAAGCAATATTAATGTTAAAGGATTAATTACAAATTGTGCATCTAAAACCTTGGAGAATTATAAGGCCCCCTATGATGCAACTATTATTTCTAAGATAAAGGCAGAAGATGGATTAATTATAGGGATGTGTAATATGGATGAATTTGCTTGTGGTTCATCAGGAGAAACATCTGCTTATGGAGCATGTAAAAATCCAGTTGCTTTAGATTTAATCCCAGGAGGGAGTTCAAGTGGGAGTGCTGCAAGCGTTGCTGCAAATTTTTGTGATATTGCTCTTGGAAGCGATACAGGAGGAAGTGTAAGAAATCCTTCTTCTCATTGTGGGGTTATAGGAATAAAGCC
>Ga0265292_1002173_pt1 | contig 14397 bp, 18 predicted proteins | sample Munlanlewell296A_FD_189080 | JGI IMG/M metagenome (GOLD analysis project Ga0265292, IMG submission 189080) | Leachate microbial communities from a municipal landfill in Southern Ontario, Canada - Leachate well 296A | ecosystem: Engineered > Solid waste > Landfill > Unclassified | place: Canada...
TAAGACCCCATTGGCGACAGCCCTGCTTGAACTGGAAGAGTTAAAACGCTCGGGTAAAAACCTAACTACTGATCAGAAAAAGGATCTAGCCCGTATCACCGCTGATATTAAAGGGGTGGGAACATTAACTGAGCAGACACTGTCGTTGATGGCCGTAGACTACAACGAATCGAGTCAAGAGTTCACGGATCTTGATTTAAATGAAGTTGTTGAGCACGCACGTTTGGCAGTTTGTACACAAGCAAAAAGTAAGAAGATCGATTTAAAGATCAACTCATTGCCAGATAAAAAAGTGGCTGGTAATGAAATCCAGCTGCGCCAGCTGTTTGTGGCTCTGCTGGATAATGCGGTGAAGTACACACCCAATGGTGGATCAGTAATGGTAGAGGGGATGATGAAAGGTGATAGATTAATCATCAATGTATCTGATACTGGCGTAGGAATACCAAGCGAGCTACACGACAAGATCTTTGCCAAGTTTTATCAGGGTGACAATGGGGTGAGCGGTTCAGGATTAGGACTAGCCATCGCCCGGCGAATCTGTGATGTACACGGTGGCACCATAGCGGTTCAAAGCACTCCCAATAAGGGCGCGGTCTTCACGGTCACTCTACCTCTCTTAGAGCGCTCTTAAAATAAACCGTTACTATTGTATGGATAATTAACCTAACCTGTTTTTGATATGAGAAAAAAAGTAGTGATTCCGTTTGTTATCGCCGGCATCGCTTTTGTGGCGCTGATGATTCTGCTAAACCGGTCCAAAACAGTTGATGAGGTGCCAACCTATCAAACGGCGACGGTTGCTAAGGGAACGCTGGTTACTTCGGTTGAGGGAACAGGAAATGTTGAAGTTGGTGCCACATCCTCTATTTCACCATCAGTGAGTGGCAAGGTTACCAGCTTGAAAGTAAAAGTTGGTGATGTAGTTAAGAAGGGTCAGACCCTTTATTACATTGACGATGACGGTGAGCTAGATACGGTTGTGACAAAAAGTTCTGTGTCGGTTGAGCAGTCTAAACAGTCTTTAGAGAACTCGCGCGCCGCGTTGTTGAAGGCGCAGAATGATTATAACGATACAAATACCCAGAATTCAGAGGATGACGCGTCGGTTACCGATGCCGAACTGGCACTACTACAGCAGCAGGTGGTGGCGGCTCAGGCCAAGGTATCGTCTGATGAGCAGAGTCTAAAATATTCGGAAGAGGACAACGCCTTGCAGATCAAAAACGCTGCTAAGCGCCGGGTGACTGCGTCGGTTGCGGGTACGGTGACGGCGGTAAATCTTGCGAATGGAGATGAGGTAACAGCTGGAGGTAATTCAGGATCGTCGGGTGATGAATCCACGATCGTGATTGATGATTTATCAACCATGCAAACTACAGTGGCAATTAACGAGGTTGATGCTAGCAAAGTTAAGGTGGGGCAGAAGGCTTCGATTACCTTTGATGCGGTTGAAGATCTAACCCTAACTGGAAAGGTGTCGGAGGTGGGTTATAACGGCACGATAACTTCAGGGGTGGTAACCTATAGCGCTGTTATCGTATTTGACTCGATTGATGCCCGGGTGCTGCCGTCGATGACGGCGACGGCCTCAATTACCACCGAGGCTAAAACGGATGTATTAACGGTGCCGACAACGGCGATTGAAACGAGTGACGATGGAACATCAACCGTGAGTATATTAGAGGGTGGTAATCCTCGACAGCAGATAGTGACAACCGGTATCAGTAACGACACTGATACGGAAATTACTAGCGGTCTTAAAGAGGGTGACACGGTGGTGACTGGTACGGTTTCTAATACCAACACTGCCGAGACATCTGGTGCTGAAATAAGGGGTGCGGGCGTGATTACTGGTGGAATGGGGGGTGGACCCGGATCAGCCGAGGCTGGCTTTAGAGTAGCGATGTAGGATGGCGCTTATTAGCTGTACTAATGTTGCAAAAACCTACGTGAACGGCAACGTTTCAACCACGGTGTTGCACGATGTTGATTTGAGTATTAATGAGGGTGAGTTCGTGTCGATCATTGGTCCTTCTGGGTCAGGAAAATCGACTCTGATGCATATTTTGGGGCTACTTGACTCTCCTACTCAAGGAAAATACCGGTTGGATGGAGTAGAAGTAACCTCTATGACCGATGGAGCACAGGCACGGGTTAGGAGTCAGAAGATCGGTTTTGTTTTTCAATCCTTTAATCTTTTATCGCGTGCTACGGTATTGCGCAATGTTGAGCTGCCACTTATGTATGCCCGTGTAGCAGTGCGCGAACGCACCAAGCGAGCGCGGGCGGCATTAGCTGCGGCCGGTTTACACGACGAGCGATTGTACACCAATCTATCTAACCAGCTATCTGGAGGTCAGATGCAGCGGGTAGCGATTGCCCGGGCGTTAATCAATAATCCATCCCTCATTCTGGCAGATGAGCCAACCGGTAATCTAGATCAGAAAACGGGGGCGATTGTGTTAGAGACCTTCGGTCAGCTGAATAAAGCCGGTAAAACAGTTTTGCTCATTACCCACGACGCGCACGTTGCCCGTTACGCGGATCGAGTAATAAGTATCTCCGACGGTAAGATTGTCAGTGATAAACACGCATGACCATACGTGATCTTTTTGCTGAAACATGGCTGGCACTGTCTGGAAACAGGTTGCGCTCCGGTTTAACGATGCTGGGTATTATTATCGGTATCGGTTCAGTTATCGCCCTGACCGGTGTTGGGCAGGGGGCAACTGCGTCGGTAACATCTAGTATCTCGGCGTTAGGCTCTAATCTATTAATCGTTTCGCCCGGCGCTGCACGGCGAGCGGGACCGGTAAGTGGTGGGGCAGGGAGTGCGCAGACGTTGACGGCGGATGACGTGAAGGCGATCAAAAACGATCTTTCAGCAGTTAAAACAGTGGCAGCTGATCTAACTGGTCGTTATCAGATAACAGCCAAAGGCACGAATACTAATACGTCCGTGATCGGTACCGAAACAGCGTACATGAGTGTGCGCAACATATCGGTGGCGCAGGGCAGCTTTTTTACTGATCGTCAGGTAGCTGCGGCGTCAAAAGTGGCGGTCGTTGGTCCAGATACGGCTGAAACCTTGTTCGGTACCGAAAAAAGTCCGATCGGCCAGACAATAAAAATCAATCATGTTGAGTTTAAAATCATTGGTATAACCAAAAGCAAAGGTGGAAGTGGCTTTACTAATTCAGATGACGTGGTGTATATACCGCTAGCCGCTGCCCAGCGTTATTTAGCTGGTAAGGCATCGGCGTTAAGTAATATTAGTATCGAAGCACTCGATGCCGAAAGTGTTGATCTAGCACAGACAGAAGTAACTGACCTGTTACTTACCAGACACGGAATTGCGGATTCAACCAAAGCCGATTTTACCGTTTTAAATCAGGCTGATATTCAATCCAGCCTATCTGAATCAAAACAGACTCTTACGGTGTTGCTGGGCGCGATCGCGGGGATCTCTCTGCTAGTGGGGGGAATTGGCATTATGAATATGATGCTGACTTCAGTTACAGAGCGGACGCGCGAGATCGGTCTACGTAAAGCGATCGGGGCAACCGCCACCGATATAACTACTCAGTTTCTGATGGAGGCGATCGTGCTAACAGTCATTGGCGGCCTAATTGGTACTTTACTAGGGTTTGGGGTGGCGGTTTTGGTAACCAAACTAGGCCTGGTAACGGCAACGGTTACCACATCGGCAGTGCTGTTAGCGGTGGGGGTTTCGGCAGTGGTGGGAGTGGTGTTTGGCTACTACCCAGCGCGGCGCGCCTCGCGGTTGCGGCCGATTGATGCATTAAAGTATGAGTAAGTAATAATAATTATTATGAAAGGATTTATCGTACCCATAATAGTGGGAGTGGTGGGATTGGGAGGAGGATTCTTTGGCGGTGTGGCATATCAAAAAAACCAAACGCCGGCGTTTCCTGGCAGGGAATTCTTAACTGGTGGTGCGGTTCGACAGATGGCTGGCCCGGGCGGTGCGGGCGGCGGAATGAGCGGTACAGTCCAATCGAAGGACGATAAGAGTCTGATGATAAAAACCGCTAACGGTAGTACTGAAACGGTGTATTACAGCAGTAGCACCACTATCACTAAGGATGCTGCAGCGTCAGTTAACGATGTAACAGATGGCGCGAAGGTTTCAGTGATCGGTGAACCAAACGCTGACGATAGTATTACGGCCAAGAGTATCAGGTTGACAGACTAGATAACGAATAAAAAGACCGGCAAGGGGGTGCCGGTCTTTTTTTCTAACTGTCGAACGTTTACTGGCCGTTTTGACCTATTCTTTTGCCATGTCCTGCACCTCGCATCCCCATATGAAGGGGGAGACGTACGTCGTTTTCATCCTCCCAAGACTTAATTTCGCCTTGGATTTTACTCATTGCCTCATGGCGGGCGGTGTCATCAGCTAGATCGCGGATGGCGTCTAATTGAGGTTGTAGCTCGTCCATTTTATTTTCTATAAGGGTTTTTTGTTCGGCTGTAAGGCGTCCGTTGTCCACCATGGTTTGAAAGCGGCTTTGCTGCTGATCGTTGCGGTACTGATCGATTACCTTTTGTACGGCGGATTGTTCAAGGTTGAACGCCGCGGCGATCTTGGCGGACAGTTCATTGGGTTCAGCTGGACCACGAGCGTCGCTGGCGAGGGTGGTTGAGCCGATAGCACCGATAGTGGCTAAGGTTAGGCCGGTAATTATTAAGGATTTTTTCATTGTTAGTATTATTTATTTTGACGATTTGTTCAGGTGGGTAAGTTTTTTACATGAGCGCTAATTACTTATTCTAGACCCAGCGTACAGGGCAAAAGTAAGAGTAATAACAATAAGAGTTGGTTAAGCTAGATAATAAAAATAGTGCGCAGCGGTGCAATAACAGATATGATGCAGCTACGATGTTTAATGACTATCAACTGTTTCAGGTTTCGCTAAAGCTGTTTTTGCAAAACGAGCAGGGTGAGACGTTATTGCTGGCTGCGCAAGAAGAAAGCTCAATGGCCGGGTTTTATGATTTACCGGGCGGACGGATTGATAAAAGTGAGGTGCAGCTGCCCTTTACCGAGATTTTGCGACGCGAAGTAGCGGAGGAGTTGGGGGATGCGGTACGCTACACGTTGAATTCGGAGCGGCCAGCTGCTGCGGCGCGGCATAACTTTTGGTCACGGCGGGCCAACGCTGAGATGTGGGCGCTGCAGCTGTATTTTTCGGCCAAGTACTTAGAAGGTGAAGTTAAGATATCCGACGAGCACGCGGGATTTAAGTGGATCACCCTAACAAAAGATAACGCCAAACAGTATTTTGTGCGGGGATTGTTAGCGGGGGCAGAGAACTATTTAAGCAGATAAACGCGCAACGGGGGCCGGCTTGTTCAGCCGGTCCCCGTTGGGTTGGTGGAGGTTACGCCAGATGGCGCTACTCCTGGTTGGCGAACTGGGCGTCGAACGCGACGTCGCTGCTCGGGTAGTCGATGCGGTCGAGGAGGGCGCGGGCCTCACGGATGCCGTGCATCCGGTGCATGCCGTTGTCCTCCCACTCCACGCTGAGCGGGCCCTTGTACTGGATCTCGTTCAGCGTGCGGCTGATCGATTCCCAGTCCACCTCGCCGCGACCCGGGGAACGGAACTCCCAGCCGCAGCCGGGGCTGCCGAGCGAGAGGTGACCGTTCAGCAGGCCGTTGAGGCGGTCCTTGCTGCGGGCCACGTCCTTGATGTGCACGTGGTGGACGAACTCGCCGAACTCGAGCAGGAAGGCCGCCGGGTCGATGCCCTGCCACAGCAGGTGGCTCGGGTCGAAGTTGATCCCAAACGTCTCCCGCCATTCGATTCCTGCGTCGTCGAGAGCCGTGAACGCGGCGTCCATGCTCCAGGCGTCGAAGCCGATCTCGGTCGGGTGCACTTCGAGGTCGAAGCGCAGGCCGAGCTGCGCGTACGCGTCGATGATCGGCCCGAACCGCGTGGCGAAGTCGGCGAAGCCCGCCACGATCTCACCTTCGAGGGGCGGCGGGAACTGGTAGACCAACGGCCAGATGGACGAGCCGGTGAATCCGGTCACGTCCGTGCAGTCCATCTGCGCCGCCGCCTCGCCGATCACGATCAACCGCTGGGCGGCCCGCTGTCGCACGCCTTCAGGGTTGCCGTCGCCCCAGACCGTGGGCGGCAGGATCGCCTGATGGCGCGCCTTGATGTTGTCGCAGACGGCCTGGCCGACCAAGTGGCCGGACATGGCGATGCACTTGAGGCCGTGCTTGGCGAGGAGTGCCTGGCGGTCAGCGACGTAGCTGTCGCGATCCGTCAGGTACTGATCGACGTCGAAGAACTTGCCCCAGGTGGGCAGTTCCACGGCCTCGTAGCCGGCGGCGGCGGCGATGGCGAACATCTCGTCGTCGCCCAGGTCGGCGAACTGACCGAGGAACAGTGACTTCAGTCGTGGCACGATGGAATCCTCCTCCCCCGTAGGGGATGCATGTTGGGAATGTACAAAAGCCGGAGTTACCGGCCTAATTATCCGTACCAAAAAGTAGGACTATAGTCAACTATTCAATCGATCGAGAATAGATGATTCGTCGATATCAGTTCGATCAGGATAGCGCTTGGCTTGGTCGCGCATTTTGGCCGCGAGCTGGGCTGGTTCAATAAAACAGATGACACTGTCTGACTCCGGATCATCTAGCCTCCGCAGCGCTGGATCAATTGAACGGCAGCGCATAAAAAAATAGAGGGTGGTTTTCTCAATCACGGTGTTTTGAGTGGTGAAACGGCTGACAATCGGTCCTAAGAGTCGTTCAAGAGTGGCTTTCGCGCCAAACTCTTCCATCAGGCCACGTTCCAAACAGTGCTCGATCGTTTCACTATCTTCAAGACTTTCGCGCATGAGAGTGTAAACATCCTTGAGTGAGCCGATTGTGTCAAAATGGTGACAGGCTACTTCACCGTGTTCATTAACCATCACGGCGCCAACTGAAAGATGGTGAGGATTTTCTACCGATCCTTGAAAATGATTATTCACAGCTATAGTATCTCCTATAGGAATGGGGCTGTCTATTATTTTCCCACCAAAAACACCTCTGCTCCAACCGGTGCTTCTGCCCACGGAAAGATAATGTAGCTGTCATAGTTTGGGGCACGGTAGGTTATGGATCCCTCACGAGCGATCAGCTCGCCCGGTTGCAGCCGTTCAAAGCTAGCAAACGGCCGCACGAAACGGAAGTTGGTACTTTGTTTGCGCACGGCATAGGTCACTGCCACGATCTGTTGGCGGCGTTTTGGTGGTGGGGGATAGTCGATCAGACTGTAGTACGCCAGAAACGTCTTGATCGTTGATTCCGCCAAGGGCAGGTTTGCTTGCCAATCATCGCGGTTGCCACACTCAATACAGAGGGCTGATTTACCCTGGTTATATAGGTAAGCGTCAGTTGAGCCGGGCTCAACGGTGGTCCAGCCAGTTGAGACGATGTCTACCGGAAGACGCGCGGCAATTGGCAGGGCATCTGGCTCGCAGATCACAAATGGCGGCACAGTTCCCATGCCGGCGTGCAGGTCGAGTAGGGCGTCACAGCTATCCAAAACTAGCATTAGCTGCGCTGCTAGCCGTCCCTCAGAGGTTGAGAGGTTGGGTGGATTGACCAGGGCGCGGTTAAGATTGATGTCTATAAAGCGTTGACGGGCAGCCAGCGCGGGCGGGTTAGCGATGATAAAAATCACCGTACCACGGAGCAGTTTTAGGGTTGGGAGTATCGCTTCGATCGCCTTTACCCCGATCGGCTCATCCCCGTGCACACCGCCGATCACCGCTACTGTGGGTCCTGGTTTGGGGCAAGAGATTTTTTGGATGATAATTGCGGATTTCATCGATAAACGATTATTTTTTAGTTGTATCCGGGCAGTTGCCCGCCCGGATACGAGTCACGGGTTAAGTGATGGTTCCGTGCCAGTTGTCGCCGAGCCGCCACCAGTCCTGCGTGTCGAACCGCAAGATGACCCGCTTGTCAGGCTCAGGATAATCGAAGCCGCGACCGTATCCCAGCCGCTGGTACCAGCTGTACACCACTGTGGGCGGGTCGCTCAGGGTGCGGGCGAAGAGGAACCGCTCGCCGTGCAGTTTCGCCCAGCCGTGCCAGGCCATATACAACGCCCGGCCGATGCCCTTGCCCTGCCAGTCGGGCCGCACCACGATCTCGTCTTGGTACGTAACCCGGGGATAGGCAGCACTGAAGCTGCTGAGCTCCAGCTCACGGCGCAGGTCAGCGGTGGGGATGTTGTACCCCACGGTGAGGCCGACTACCTCTCCCTCATGCTGAGCGGTGATGCAGACACCCTCGTAGCGCTTCAGGCTACCCATGATGTCGGCCGCGATCTGTGCCTTCGGCCAGTAATCCACCAGTGTGGTTTGGCAGTTCGTACAGTCAGTGTTGTCGCCAATCTCGAGGCCGAAGGAACGCCCGCAGCTTTCGCACTTCTTCCACTCGTTCCAGGGCGGGCCGGCGTAACCGGCGCGGTAGCACTCCCACGCACTGTCGAACAGGGCGGCAGTGGCGGGGTTGAGGTAGCTGATGGTTGGCATCTCATTTCCCACAAACACGTCCTCGCACCGAGGACGGCTACCGGTATACCGTACGGGGTAGCCGCCTCAGAGCAAGGATTAGCAAAGCCCCTCACGCCTACTGGCGCGGGGGCTAGCTATGGGTCAGACGGTCAAGAACGAGATTGTATCCACCTAAATCGCCGTTCAGCCACTTGCTGATGCGCGCGATGGTAGTAGAGCTTAAGCCGGTTTCTTGGGTGATTGTGGTGTATGGTACACCTTGTTTGAGTAGGGAAGCGGCCTGCAGACGGCGCGAGAATTCCAAAATCTCCTCTTCTGTTAAGAGGTCACGTAGATACGCCGCCGCTTCAGTTTTGTTTTTTAATGCCAAGAAGCTGTCGAGCAGGCGGGTAACATCGGGTTGGGTAAATAGTTTGTTGGTCATACTAATGCTTTACTTAAGTAAAGTACCAGACGGTCGATGCTGTGTCAAGGGTTTGGCAAAATGGTATTGTAGGGGTATGGAAAACATTACGTCATACGGTATTGTACCGTGCTACAAAGTCGAGGATGCCTGGCACTATTTATTAGTGCATCATCAGGCGGGCCACTGGTCGTTTCCGAAGGGTCAGATCAAAGCGGGTGAGATGCCGCAACACTGCGCCGAACGAGAGTTTCGGGAAGAGACGGGAATCAGCACGTGTAACATCATCCGACCAAACTATACACAAGATTTGGACTATGAAGTTGAAGTGGATGGCGAGTTAGTGCATAAAACGGTGACCTTTTATCTGGGGGTAATTAGCGGAACAGTGCCGCTGTCTGACACCTCAATTAGTGATATTAAAATTACGGCATATCGTATATTGCCCTACTACGAGGCAGTTGATCTGTTAACGTACGAGAATACCCGACAGGTACTGCGGTGGGCTGAGAAGATCGGTAAAGACTAACGGTGGGAACACTCTTTTTAACCTCAACCGGATTAACCAGTACAACGGTGCGGGCCGAGTTTGATCGGGTCGCTCAATCGCTAACCAACCGCAAGGTGGCGTTAGTAACAACTGCTTCCGAAGATAAAGATCGCAATCAGTATGCCCAGCTCGGAAAAAGCCAGTTAACCGAGATGGGGTTTGAGGTTGATTTTGTTGATCTGCAGACTGATCCACGGTTCGATTTTTCTGCGTATGACGTGATTTACGTGAATGGCGGTAACACGTTTACCTTACTGAAGTATGCGAAGGACGCTCATTTTGAACAAACTGTCCGGGCGTTGCTTGGGCGTGGGGGGATATATTTAGGGGTGAGTGCTGGAGCAATTATCGCCTGTCCTGATATGACGGTGGCGGTGGAGGTTGAGCCTGATCCAAACGACGTCGAACTAACCGACTTTACCGCTCTTCACCTAGTTGATTTTTATTTAGACGTGCACTATGTACCAGCCAATGAGGCGGCGATTGCTTCGTACGAGAAAAAATATGGCCATCAGGTTGAGCGGCTGACAGATGAGCAAGCTATATTGGTAATAGATAAGTCAGTCCAACGACTATGAGCGAGCGGCTTGAACCATCCGAAAGTAATGAAGCTGAGTCACAGCTGATGTCATCGGTAAAGCGTAATTTTCATAACCGCAACATTCCTTTACGTTATCCAGAGCAGATTACTGAATTAGTCGAAGTGCCATTGCAGCCGGCCTGTCTGGCTTTTTATGAAAAAGGTATTAGAACCATGGAGTCGTCGGCTAATCCGGAATTTCAGGGCGGTGAGGAGCAATCGGCGTATATAACGATCGATTATGACCTACTGTCACCTGAAAACCAAAAAATAGCCGACCAGTTAATAAGTGACGGCCGGGCTGAACTTCGGGCACATCCGATGGATGAGTATCAGATGCTGGTGCTTAGTCGGGAATATAGTAATGAGGAGCCGGTTGAAGTGGTGAGTGGGTATTTTTTACAGTTAGTGGAACGATTTGTGCCACAAGATCGCAGCTGGGCCAGCCTAGAAGCGGCTGATTTAGCCGCGGCCTGGGGATACGATCTAACAGATCCAGAAGACGCAGCGGCGATGCCAATCGAGCTAGCTGAAGGAAGCGGCTATAAATACGACGAAAAAACCGGTCGGTACTGGATCAGCCAAGATCAATGGCAGCGTCAACAAGAGTTTCTTCAGGCAACCGGCTGACGCAGGATGGTTTTGAGTTTTTTTGGATCAGTACGGCGTGGATCGCCGAAATACAGTTCGTGATGTTTGCCGCGCAGTTTTAAACCGTTTTCCGTGGCGAACGCGTGCAGTTTGGCGATGTTCGGACCTTCCTGATCGTAGGGGCCGATGTGCAAAATCTGGACGGCCTTGCCCTCGGCAAACTTGGTTAGCTTCGCCTTTTGGTAAATATCGGACTTCTTGCTCGCAATGAGTACTGGGATCAACTTTTTAAAATAGGCGGGGGTGACAAATTCGGGTAGACGGTGCATCGCTGTCCAGCACCAGTCGTTCGGTTTCTTCATGTCAAAATCTTGGCCAGACTTCATCCACCACAAGGCTTCGAGCGGCGGCATAGTGAATTTGTCGTAGCCTTTGGGGGCGGGATACTTTTTGTCCCAAAACTTCACGGTGTACGCCACGCCATAAATAATCTGCATGGCGTCTTGAAACTGACTGGCGTGTTCGGGTCCGGCATCTGGTGCACCGGTGCCGTCAACGGTGACGAAGGTCATCGCTGGCACATCCACTACAGCGGGCGTGGGAGTGGCTTTATAGAGTGGATCCTTTTTGAAGTCGATCATAAAATACGACTTATTTGTTGGATTTAGTATACCGCTTGACAGGCCGGGTGAGTCAATCTATTCTATAAATCACGTGAGCAAAATTTCGTCGATAATCTGGTTTAGCTACATTATGTACGCCCCCCGGGCGGATTTTATGTGGCGTAAACGTTAGCGACTAGCTCTAACACGAAACCATGTGATCCGCCTCACCGGGCGGCTCTTTTTTTATGTAGGGACTTCGGCCCAAGTAATACCTGCTATTACTCTGGCCGGTGCCACTCTAGGGTGCCGGAGATAAGGATGGCGATCGTGGACGTGCGACAGATTCAGCTTGGATCGTGGCAGTTCTGGGCGACGGACACCGCTTTTCCGTTCCCCGAGGCGGCTTGCCGGCGGATCGAAGAGTACATTGGGCACTGGCGGCGGGTGTTCCCGTACGAGCCGAACTACGCGCAGCGCGAGTGCCGGGTACCGAGCCTGGTGGTGCGGGCAGACTGCACGGTGCGGTCGGACGGGACGCTCGGTCTGTACGAGCTCGATGAGCATCCGGCGGGGCTCGGCTTCCTGCAGGAGCTCGAGCCGGAGACGTGTGACCTGCTCTCAGACTGGAAGGAGCAGTTCCCGGGGCTGGCCTACACCGTGTCGCCGCGGCGCGCGGGCGACTGCTGCGACTGCCGGTGGCTGCCGCGGCTGACACCCGACGAGGCGCTGACGGCCGGTCGACCGCTGTTCGTGCGCACGGCGGTGGAAGACGAGGGGCGCTGCCTGCCCCAGCTGCAACCCCTGGCGGCCCTGAGCCATACCACCGAAGGGCAGAAGGGCTACGGTGTGCCGCTTGGCCTCTGGACGATGCTGCCGCTGAACGGTGATCCTATCACCCCGTCGTACCTCGAGGAGCTGGGGGTGGTGTGGGACGAGCCGCAGGTCTTCAAGACCAACGGCAGCCGCTGCAAGGGGGTGGTGCTCTGGCATCCGAGCCGTAAGGTACGTGAGGCGGTGGGCGGCTACAGCACGCAGACGAAGATCTGCACCCGGCTGCAAGAGCACGTTCCGTGGTACCGGCAGCCGTTGCACCTGCCCCAGACGTTCGAGCACGACGGCAAGGCCTACTACTGGATCCACCGGGTCTTCTGGGCCTGGTACAGGGCAGAGCGGGCGTACAAGTACATCGGCGGGGTGTGGTGTGCCCGGCCGAGCAACATCCTCAATCACGGTACGAGCGAGTCCATCTTCGGTCCGGTGGACCTGGTGCCGTGACGGGACAGATCGGGGTGGGTGCTGCGGCAGCGGCACTCACCCTCGAAATTAGCTAATATATAAACCATGAAAGCAATTGAATATCTTAAGGAGTTAGTGGCGATTCCGAGCGTGAGCAGCGATCGGCCGGCCTGCCGGAAGATTCTAGAGTATGTCAAAAATGCGGTCAGTGATCTACCGCTACACGTCGAGCAGTTTACCGACGGGGGATTTGAGTCGCTGTTGATTACGACACGCAAAACGCGTACGCCCAAGATCTGGCTGGCAGCGCACCTGGATGTCGTAGCGGCGCCACCTGAACTTTTTTCGTTACGCCAAGACGGCGACATCCTTTACGGGCGTGGCGTGATTGACATGAAGTATGCGACGGCGTGTTACTTGGAGCTTGTGCATGTGCTCGGTGATACGCTGCCCGACTACGACTTCGGCCTGATGCTCACTACCGATGAAGAGATCGGCGGTCAGCACGGCACCAAAGCGCTTGTAGAAGCGGGCTACCGTTCCGAGCTGGTCATTCTTCCGGACGGCGGTGAGGATTGGCAGCTGATTACCCGCTCTAAAGGGGTGTGGCAGCTGAAGTTTACCGCGATGGGCCAAGCGGCGCACGGGGCGCATCCGTGGGAAGGGGACAACGCTATCGAGCGCCTACACGATTTTATAACAGAGTTGCGAGCGCTGCGGGATGGCTGGTATGTGGATGCCACTGACGCGCACGAGCATGCTACCCTCTCGATCGGTATGATGCAGGCGGGGGCGGCGGTGAATCAGGTTCCCGACCGAGCCGAAGCGACGGCCGATATTCGGATTGTGTCCGAAGAAGACCGACCCAAGATTAGGGCAGCGATCGATGGGCTCGTCGGGCGCCATCCGGCTGTTAGCTATGAAGTGCTTACTGAGGGGGCGTGTTTTTATACCGATCCAGAGCATCCGCTGGTTGCGCCGTTTCGCGCGGCAGTAGAGGAAGCGATCGGTAAATCTTTAGGTCAGAGTATGACGCACGGTGCTACCGACGCGCGGTTTTTTTCTGACTACAACATTCCGGTGGTTATTCTGTATCCACCGGGCGGAGGGCTTCATACGAACGGTGAATGGGTGTCGGTGTCAGGTGTGACGGCGTTCGCACAAGCGCTGCAAAGCTATTTTTTATCGGAAAAGACCACTAACCGTTTAGAGTAGCTTTTTGAACTGGCATCCCACACTCCCTCACAGGTAATGAGATTAAGATGAGCCTGCCCGTCGGCTGATTCGAAGACCTCGGGAACGTCCGCGTTCGGATCATACCGGCGGCTGGTTTTGACTTCAAATGTACTTAATACACCCAAACCGTCTTCAACCGAGATAACGTCACCCGGTCGTAGTTTGTGTAGATTGTTAAAAATCATCCCCTTACCGTTTTTCCATCCGTAGTGTCCGGTGATAACGGCACTACCAACTTGGCCGGGGGTCGGCCCGCGTTCAAACCAGGCGACATCGCTCGGGATAGTTGGCACATCCATCGTTCCGTCAGCCGCCAGGCCGACTGCCTCGATCGCGGCATCAACCTTTATCGCCGGTATTTTTAAACGTATCGGCCGACTGACTTGTGTGTCCGGCACAACAGCCGGGTCAACGACTGTCCGAACATCTGCCTGAACTATAGGTAAAGCTATACTACCCTGGGTTGATTCTGCGGGTACAAAGTAGAGCCACGCCCCAACAAACACGATACAGCTGACCAAGGGCACTACTAGATGAATCCGCACGTTGAGCTAGGTAGTTTTTTTACGGGCGACAACGGCCACAGCTACTAAGACCCCTGCTAAAACGGCGATTGCTTCGGTAACAGCATTATTTTTTCGTGA